>Ga0222715_10004925_pt1 | contig 11455 bp, 15 predicted proteins | sample C33_9DmetaG_FD_165056 | JGI IMG/M metagenome (GOLD analysis project Ga0222715, IMG submission 165056) | Estuarine water microbial communities from San Francisco Bay, California, United States - C33_9D | ecosystem: Environmental > Aquatic > Marine > Unclassified | place: USA: California...
GCTTGTGTGTTTTCGTCATCACGCTTGGGACGATTAGGTACTTGCAGTCCTCTGTGATGTGCTTCGTTAATAATTGCTTGTTCTGTAACTGCAACAGCACCCATTGTTGTTTGTAACAATACTGTGTTTGCATGAGAAAGTTCATTGCTTAGATCAATAAAGCGTAGTTTCTTATCTAGTTTATCAAGTAGTGCAACGTCTTGTCTGTTATATTCAATAAATGTTTCAAAGTCGTTGTTGTATAACTGATCAAGTGTACCTTCGTAGACTGTTTTGTTTTCGCCTACTTCTAGTTCACCAATAGCATCTAGTCGATATGTATGACGTTCTTCGTATGTATACTTACGATAAAGTTCTAAACTGTCAAGATGTACACGACCTACAAAGTCATATGTTTCACTTGTCTTACCATATTTTTCGTATTCACGTTTCTTAGGAAGTTGTCCCCACAAGCAAAAACGTCTTGTATCGTCTGTGCTTAGTACACGTTTTATACGGTTTACCGTATAAGGAACATCATAACCTTCCGAGTTCCAACCACTAAAGATATCTGCATCTTCAATTAGATCTAAGAACGCTTGTAACATAGCACGTTCGCCATTGCCATCTGCGTCATTTTCAAACAGAATAACTTCGTCACCCCAACGTGCTTTACACATTTCTTGTGCTTGTTCCATAGGCAAGCCTTTAGGCGGAACAGCAAGTGTAATAAGTGCTGAGTCAAGCCACTGTAAACATACAGTGATAGCAGTGATTGGCATGAATGGATCTGCAGGGTCAGCAAATCCACGTTCTGGATCAAAGTCAGTCTCAATATCCCAAAACGCAATGTTTAGTTTAGGTGCGTCTTGATTGAGATAATTTTCACTTAGACATTGGAAAATAGGATTAATGTCGCTTTCAAAAAGTTCTTTGTCTTTGTTAATAGCAACTTCTTTGCGGAAGTCTTTTGTGTTCTTACACACAACACGACTTAGAGGATCTCCGTACACACTCTTGTACTTGCCTCGTGGATCTTTATAATAAAAAGTATATTTTGCGGGGTATTCGTGATAGTGTCTTTTGCCTTCTCGGCGTTCTACTACACGAATCATATCTTGATCGCGATCAAACATCGCATCAACGTACGGCATTCATTTCTCCTTCGTTGCTTATGGCCAACTTAACCTTCATACATGCCTGGCAATTGCCATTGGCGTTACTATTACTTATTACAGAATTAATCCTGCAATATAAATTACGGTTAGTCCTGCGTTGAGGACTACTAAACTCTTTTCTTTCCAAAGGACACCTATTAATACCCAAAGACTATTGCTTGCAATAAATGCAAAAATATACCAAGGGTAGATATTAAAAGCGGCTAGTGTAGCGGCCACAAGCAAACATACTGTGCTAAACCACGCTAACCATTGATAGGGTTTTACCACCATTGTGAGGCCACTCCAAATCCAAATACATTTATGCATGCAAAATAACCTGTTAGTAACATTACCCAGGCAGCACCTCGACGGTAGGCTGCGTATACTTGAGTAATAGAACCAACAAAGAATCCCGGATAAACAATTAACATATTTGGATCTCTTGCATTAATAGCAAGAGTTAAACTTGCACCTACAGTAAAGATGAAACTGACAAGTTCAAATGCAAATGCAGTTTTATCACTAGTGTAGCTGTTTATCCAAAAGTCTTTTATTTTTTGCATTACTTGTCGTAGCCTAGAGTTGTAATAAGAGTCTCTAGATCATCGTAAGCATCTGCATGATGTGCCCAATCACGTTTTTGTGCAATCTTAATTGCTTTGTTAATTAGAGCGGGTTTGATATCTAATTCTTCTGCTACTGCCTTTACAGTTTCCTTTAAGCCTGTATTTAAATCTTCTACTTCTTGTAATACTGTAACGCCTTCACGAACTAGTCGCTCGAGTTTGGCTTTTTCTTCTGCACCATAGGTACGGTCACTCATAGGTCACTCCTGTTGTGTTAGTTATAAGTGTAAGTATATATTAAATTTTAGGTATTGTCAACCAGAAATGGTTAATTTTGTTGTTGATTGCGTTCCCAAGTGTCTTTGCTTAGTAAATGAGTTGGTCCTGATCCATTACCTCTACGTAGTTCAGTTCCTTGTGAATTGTATATAACAAATACTCTTTGATCACCAGCACCTGTAACTTCTTTATATGCAGGTGCAGTTGGATCATTTGTAACTCTTTCTTCGTCATCTCTATCATCTGCTGATTCTCTAGCAGCAGACACAACATTATATAATAAGTTTAACATCTGTCCTAATGCCTCATTATATTTTATTGGAGGATTAGCATTGTCATGAAAGTGTTTGAATAGGTTATTAATATTTCTTCTTGCTTGTGCTCCGTCTGTTCTTAAAAAGTTAATAACTGATCTTTTAAATGTATTAATTTGATTTGGGTCAGTCATTCTTTGATCATGCTCAGCAAAAATACCTAATGCAGCATCTAATAATGCTATCAAGTTTTGATCGTTATATTCGAAAGGAGTTTCATCGTTGCCATAAGGATGCCATCCGTTAGGAGTGGTAAGTCCTAGTTCTCTAAGACGTTCTCTAGAAATCTTATATTGTTGAGCATCGCCTTGATAAAACTCTTTTACTGTTGCTTCAGATACAATATCAAATACTTTCATTTAAGTTTACCTTATCCGCCGAAGCCTTGACCACTTGCTGCCTGTGCAGCAATCTCTTCTGGACTCATGCTACCGTATCCAGTCACATCACCAGCAGCATCACCAGCAGCAGCATTAGCAGAATTTGTAGCTGTAGGATCTGTTAGTGTGCCTGCTGCTCTTCTTCTTTCAACTTCTGTTTCAACTGCTGTTAATAGAGCAGGGCTAGTAACTCTTGAACGTGTACCTGTTGGAGAGCCTCTAAAACCTACGTACTCGTTGCCTTGCTTGATAGGATTGACGTAGTACTTTGTACCTTGCCAGTATAGTACAATCCAGCCGCCTTCTTGTTCGTTGTCTGGAGCAATACCGTTTACTGTTGTTGAGCCATTTCTTTCACTACGTGATGACGGAGCACCCCATTGACCTTCACCAGTGATTTCAACATTAAATCTTCTTAGAACGCCGTTTAGTTGGATTAAGTCATCGCCACCAAACTCTTCTGAAAGGTGTTGTAGTAGATCAGCTTGATATCTGTCTTTGTAAATAGTTTGTACGTTTTCCCAACTGTTTTGTATTTTACCGAGAATAGCTAATATTGCTTGTACGCTAGTTCCCAAACCAAACAGCCATCCGCCCTTCATAGCTTCGTAAAGTCCTTCAGCAGCATCACTAGCATTTGCAATAGCTTCTACACTTCCTGGATCGCCACTATCAGCTCCTTCTAAACGAGCAACAATAGCATCAACTTCGTCTTGGTCACTAAATGAAACTTCACCGTTAACCCAATCCATCATATCTTCGTTATATGCATTTTGGAATGCTGATTTAACTCTTTGCCATTCTGCGGTATCTGCAATAGAAGCTAGTACAGCCATTACTGTTTGTTCGTTGGTTCCTGCACCGTCAATGCCATCGTGCATTGCTCTTGCTTTTTGTTGAGCATCCATGTTATCAACATCTGCTGCTATGCTTGCAGCATCTGCGTCAGCAACACCGTCTGCTACTCCACCTTCTTGATCAGTTTCTGCGTCTGGACCTCGTATAGCATCGATAGTTGAACCTGTTGCTGCACCTCTTGCCCACTCTCCTACTGCACTAAATTGTGTTTGTAGTTCTTGTGGAAGTCCTGATTGATATTCACCATCATCTAGTTTTGCTTTTAGTGCATTGTATAGTTCCATTGCACGAGCTTGTTGTTGAGGAGTTACTGCTTCTTTTAGCATTGATTCAACAATACTAATTAAGCTACGGAAATCTTTAGAACTGTTTATACCTTGTTGAGCTGGTGGTGTTTGTTGTGTTTCTGGTTCTGTACTAAACACTGCACCTGCTGTAATTAATTCGTTTAGTTCTTTTAGTTGTGCTGACCAAGTTTTAACATCTGGTAATTTACCCCAAACTAGAATCTTTTCAATTGTTTGTGGACCTGCATCGCCATCATCTGTTAGACCAACTAGTTGCTGGAATTCTTTAACAGCGGCAGTTGTTTGTGGACCATAGCGTCCGTCAACACCAACATCCCAACCCATAGTTTTTAAGAACTCTTGTAGTTCTGTAATAGCACGGGTTTCACCTGGATCGTTTTTAATACCGCCTTTGTCTGACTTAGCAAAGTCTGCTAGTGACATACCTTCACCGGCTGCTGCTTGTTGCTCTCTATCTGCTGCTGCTTGTCGCTCGTCTGCTGCGGCAGTGTCTGCTTGATCAATACCTTGTGCCACACCACCTTCTTGATCTGTTGGAGCTGTTCCTAGATTGTCTCCTGCATCATCTGCTTGCGGTTCAATGTCTTTGGCTGCGTCTCTTGCTTGTGTTATTAGACGTACTGTTTCTTCATCATCAATTTGATCTAATGATGAAGTGTCTTTAAATACTAGTAATAGTTCTTGGAATTCTGTTTCTTCTGCATCTGTAAGTGCTTCAGTTAGCAGTCTTGCTAGTGATGAAATATAAGTAATACCATCGCTAACTGTTGTACCTTGGTTACGTTTAGCAAGTAGTTCTAAGAAACGTCTTGCTTGTGTACGCATTCTTTGCTGTCCTTGACGACTAGCATTTGCACCTGCAACTTGTGCTCGATCTTCGTCACTATAACCTATGCCGCCAGCAAGTCCACCTAAGAAACCAACTGAACTTTCTGCTTCTTGTGGAAATAGTCCTCTGTCTGCTAGAGCTCTTGCTAAACGCTCGCTACCCCCACCGGCCATTCTGTAGTTGCCATTTTCACCTTTTTCTGACATTACAACGTTTTTACCATCAAATGTAAACAATCCGTCAACACGAATTTGTTTAGCAACAGCACCTAAATACTGTCTTTGACTATAGCTTCTACTAACATCATGGTTTCCTGATTCTAATTCTGAACGTAATTCGTCGAATTTATTTTTAATGTCTGCTAAACTTGGATCTCTTCCTACAGCTCTAACTTTAGAGTCAAAAATTCTGTTGATAGCTGGATGATCTGCTCTAAAGCCCCAGTTACCCATATTTGGAATTCTTCTGTCTTCTCTGTCACTTGCTGCCGCTGCTGTGTCACCTACTTCTTCAGCACGACGACCTTGACTAGATGCTAACCATGAATCTAAACGTTCTTGATCACGATAATAAATTTTAACAACATCGTCTGGACCGTATCCAGAGCCTGTAATTCCAGTATATAATTTTGAAGGAAGTTCTCTGTTAATGTTAACATTAGTTAACCCACCATTGGACTGAATAATGCGTTCTGCATCAAATTCGCCTCTGGCTTCACTTAGTCTTTCCACAGACTCAATTAGTTTACGCATATCAGACATTATTTTTCTCCATGTGTTCTTTTAGTTGTTTGTTTAGCATAGCTACTATTGATTCTGTTTTTTCAGGCTCTTGAACAATAGGATCTTCTTGAGGTTCTTTTGCAGAATCTTCTCTGTTTGCAATTTTAATAATATTATCTAGCATTTGTGCTAGTCTTGGTTCTTGTAGTATACGTTCTAGCATTTTAGCATACGGAGCAAACGCTTCACGCTGTTTTGGCTGCATAACTTCTCCAGACATTGCTCTACGTATTGCATTTTGTACTAGAACTGTTGGCTCTTCTGACCCAACATCTGCTTTTGTTTTTGTGATACCTGGAAGTAAACTTGGTGCAGGACCTTCTGGTGCTACTGCTACTTCTGCATCTTCTTTTAAGTATTTAGGGGTATGTTTAACACCTGCTAGTGCAGTAAGTCCTGCAAGATCTAACTCTAAAGGTAAACTGCCCGGAGCAACTTGGGCACTTTCGTTTACATAATCTTTAGGTGGCGGAACATCACCAACAGGCTTGCCAGCCGCAGCAAGAAGAGCTTGTCTGTCAGCTTCTGGATTAGAAGGAATAAGATCCTTCATCATCGAACTCATTCTATAGAAATCCATTTATCTGCCTTCCTTAGCAGCTTGAAATGCAGCTAGAGCCATTTCTTTACGTTTTTCTTTTGATTTGCCTTGGAATTGTGGAGCATTTGATTCTTGGAAGTCTTTGATCCATGCTTCAACACCATCGGAAACTTGTAGTTTTTCAGCTAGTTTAGATTCTAAAACTTTGCTTAGTGTTTGCTTGTAGTTTACAGAATCTTTTACAGGAACGTATGTTTTCTTTGCTTTAGCAGCTTCAACAACGTTTTCTTCAAACTTCATTTCATAGTCCATTGCGTGATACACTGAACCAATGTAGTCTGCTGCTTTAGTGATTTTTGATTGCTGCCAACCTTCAATACCTTCTGCTTCTGAAACGCTTTTTAACATTTCGTGCAGTTTGATTGCATATTTGGCAATTTTATATAATTCGGCTCGTGCCATTTGCACTTCGTGATCACGCTCAACTGCGTGAGCCATGTCACCTAAGTGTCCTTCGTTAACTTTTTTAGTCATTCGGTTGCTCCTAAATACTATAATGTATTTATCAAGGCAACGTCTTACGAGGCTCGTTTTATTGTTTTGGGTTTAGCACTAGCCATTAAAGTATCATCATTATCTAGTGCATTTTGTGTAGTACCGTCTGAATTTTTACGTTGTGGTGCTATAGGAACACCATTCTTGTCACGTTTGATCTTAGCATATGCTGCACGAGGATTTGCAATACTAGCAATGTTACCAGAGCTGGTTGCTCCTGCTGTAGAATCTTCAGATATCTTTTTGCATGATCCTTTTTCGCCACGTTTTTTACCTTTTACCTTGCGATAACCCTTCCAGCATTTTTTATAGACTTTGCTGTTACCGTGACGCTCGCCTTCTTCAATTTGCTCTACAGTCATGCCTAGTGTACGCCAGCTTGGATTGCCACATTCTGAGCATACGTCTTTTGATTCTATTATTTCAAATACTTTCATAATACTATTTATTCCTACCTGACTTCATGTTAGCACACCAATGATACATCTTAGCACGTTCGCCGCTTGCTTTTTTAGCACGTTTGCGTAGGCTTGTTACTGAACCTTTACAACTAGCACCAGCACGTTTTACACGCCCTGGTCTACTTTTACCCTTTTTTTTACCGTCGGCAAAGTTTTCTTCTACAGGTTCTTGTATATGTTTTTTAATAGCATCAGCAGTTCTTTCAAACTTATGATCTTTATACTTAAATCCAACGCCGCCTGCACCTTGCCATTTTTGAATGTTTATACCGTAGTCGTCAATTAGTATATTAGGTGTGCCATCTCTTTGTGTAGCATATCTTGCTTTGTCGTGTGTAATAATAACACGTTTAGGAGGAAAGAAATTTAGATGATTTTCAATCCATTCTCTTTTGTGTGGTTCCGAATTAGGATCATCTGGTAAAGGACTACTTAGTATATTGTATTCGCCTTTTATATCTTTAATAAGATTTAATAAATTCTGTGCATTTGGAGTCATAGGCAAGTCAAGCCAAAAGTTTTCAGTATCTCTAATCTTTTGTAGTGCTGGTTTGATATCTTTAATATCTCTCCAATCTTGTCCTATAAGTTTTTTCCACTCTGTAAAAAAGTCTGCAAGAACCCCATCCATGTCTACGAAAATTTCAGTAGTTTGGGCTATTTCATTTTCATATATAAGTTCTCTTAATCTCATGACTTCTTTTTCTTTTTAGGTTTGTATCCATTAGCAAATGCTGCTTTGCGTTGTGCATCACTTGCAAAGCCTTCAACAAATTTTAAATTATCATAATAACTTGGATCTTCAGCAATATGATCTAGTGCAATTTCTTTTGCAACTTCAAAATTACTAGTATGTTCATATTCAACTTCAATACCCATTTCTAATTGTTTAAGAATTTGTTTTACAGGTACATTGTGTTTACTAGCAAGATCAGAAATAGACGGAGTTGGTTTGTCTAAATCTTCTATACTGTGACCACCTTCCATAAGAGCCATTTCATAATCAGTAAACTGCTTACTGCTAGTTACTTCTTCTTTGTTATAGTATGCAAGAAACTCTTTGTGTTTTTTTCTAAACGTCATTTCAGCACGTTGCGGATTGCGATCATATATACGCTTCCATGCTTTGTATTCTGGATTGTTTGCTAATCCACTAGTAAACCAACTTAAAGGATTAATACCTTCTGTTAGTCCTAGATTAAACATTGTGTTGGGATTGTTTTTAGATTTTTTAGTAATAAGCGGAGGACGTCCGTCCTTGTCTACTTTAAAGCCAAACTTTGCTGCTTCTTTAGAAACTTGATCTACATCAACATCGGGCGTAGTATTAACACCTTTTACAATGCGTCCAACACCTTCGTCTATTTGATCTATCTTCATCTCAAACTTACTCCACGCTATGGTCTATTGTTTCTGTTTACAGTTATACCACGACTATTTGCAGAAACACCAACGCCAGGAGCAACCTGAAAATCCATAGATGGTCCTTGTTCTTTGTCAAGACCTATTTGTAAATCACCGTGGGCCATACTTAAATTGTCATCGCTTATAATGTTACCGTTCATATCATATGTTGCTTTTTGATCAACACTAGTACCATCAATTGTATTTCCAAAGTTTACTGTAACTGTTTTCTTATCAATATTGTGTGTTTGTTGTAGACCGCCCATTTTAGGAGTCATATATAACATTAACTTGCCTTGAGGTGAAAATATGTATGTTCCTTGTCCTGAAGCAACCGAACGATTACCTTTAGCAGTTGTTTTAATTTGAACACCATTATCGTCTACGCCATCTGGTGTTTGAGCAGTTGGTGCTTGTGGTGGTGTAGGCATCGGAGTAACGTCAATTTTTCTAGGTAACGTTGATATAACTTCAAATATTTTCATTTTTTTCTTCCTCTAAACTTTGAATTAACAGATCCTGTCATATGCGGTAAACTAAACCAAAGTTTAAACCAATCAGCATCACCCGGCTTTAATCCTAGCTCACGTTCTTTTTGTTTTAGTTCATTTGCAGTGTGTGATATATTCTCAAGAGATACAGTGTTTTGCCAAGGTTGTGGCTCGTTTACACCTGCTAATCTTTTGAGTTCTTCTAAATCCATTACACATTATCCTTATGAAGCATCAATAGCTGCTGCTGCTGTTCGTAAAAAGTTATCATCTGTTGCTGATGGTTGAGGATCAAGTCTAATACCTTGACTAGTATAAAGTGGTCCGTCTGGATTAGTAGGCGGCTGTCCAGATAACGGCATTCTTGGCATTAATATAGTAGGATTATTTCTGTTACCAAAATCACTTATTTTAACTGCTTCGTGAGTTCTACGCAATCTTCTCCAATTTTCAGGAGTGTAATCAAAAATATAATCGTTCAATTGTCCAACAATAAGTCTAGTTACTTCTTTAGGACTTCCTGGTGTTCCTGCTTCGTTTTCCCAATTGCCAGCACCGCGTTCTCTACCAGCATTTCTTGGTGCAGCATCAGCACTTATAGCAGCTTGTGTTTGGCCGCCAGCCAATCCGTCAACTGTAATACCTGCACGTTGTTGAAACGCTTTTAATGCACGTTCTGTGCCTGGACCAAATTTTCCATCAACGCCATTAGGATCAAAACCTAAATCTAATAACTGTTGTTGTAGAACACGAACATCATCACCTTGATCACCTCTACGCAATGTGCGTTCATTTAATTGTTTATAGAATAGTTCACGTAGTAGCATCTGCGGTTTCCTTGTCTCTAACACCCATTCCTGATCTTACTGCTGCATACATTTCGTCTGCAACTTCTGGTTTAGGTACTCCTTGTTTAAAAGAATCTAAATCGCCTTCCGCCGCTGCTTGACGCATTTTACTTGCACTCATGCCTTCTGCTCCGTCTGCGTCTGGATCACGTTCACCGGCACTTACAACTTGTATATTTTTAAATGTATAATCTTTACCGTTATACTTGTTTAGTAATTCTTCAAATGATTTAACACGATCAGATCCTGCAACATATATTAAATGATCGTATCCTAGTTCTTGTACTTTTTGTAGAGCTTGTATAATAGTTCTTACTTCAGGATGTCCAATAGTAATTTCTGGAAAGAAAAATTTAGCGTATCTTAATTTGTCTGTAAATGACAAAGGATCAGTTGCAGGTTTTTGTGACTGACTTAGAAATACATAGTGGTCACCTGGTAGATTTTTAATCTTTTCTACTAGTTTTGCATGACCAATAGTGGGCGGGTTCATACGACCAAAGGCCATTACTGCCGTTCTAGTTGGTGCCTCAAATATTTCTCTGAGTCTCATTAGTTGGCTCCTGTTTCAATATCATATATTTTACAAGCCAATAATTCAATTTCTTCATTGTCGAGTAATTTTTCAGCATTTGCATTAACTTGGAATTTGTCTACATACTGTTTGCAAGCATTTAAGATAATAGGCTCAAGCATTGTACGTGGATCTATTTGCACACCTTTTTTGTGTTGCTTACACATACCAGACACAGTTGGATAATATATTTTACGATAAAATATAGGATCATTAATCATAAACTGATGGACATCGTCAGCTACGTCCCAATCAAAACGTGTTTTTTCTGAATCTTGTTCGCTATTAAAAAATTCTACTATTTTCATATTACCACTTCCTACATGACCAGTAACGAGCCTTATGACGTGGTCCTGGATTATCACAGTTGTGTCTTGCACGGAAACTTCTTCTACGTGCAGGATTTGACTTTTTAATTTTCATGTTAGGATCACCGAAGTTAACTTTTACTACATTACCCTTTGGATTCTTTACATATACTTTAAACTTTTTAACATCGCCACGCATTGGCTTGCCTAGTTTAACTTTGCGTCCTTGATATTCTGCTTCATCTAATGTTTCATCTTCGTTAAACCACAAATCACCGTATGCTTCATAAAAGTCATCGCCGTCATATGTTTCTTCTAAATCTTCAATGGACTCAGATAACTCATCTGCTGTTATTTCAATATCAAAGTTGTCATATCCTTGTACATAAAGGTGTGTGTACAAATGGTCTGCTAGTTTTTCTGCGTCTGCATCACTAGGAGATTCTTTAATGCCTATACGATAAACAGTTTTACCACCTGTTGCTTCAAAAACAACATAGTCAGTTTCTTCTTCCATTAATGATTCACTAATGTTATCAAAACATGCAAGGAATGTCTTACTAAAATCTTTGTCTGGTTTGCTATCAAATACTATGCTAATAAAGTTTTCCATTGCTTATTCCTTATGTGTAATACGGTATGTATACTGTTGAACCGTTGAGTGTTATCTCCATGTACCCTGCAGGAGTTGCTGTGTTCGTTGGTGTGTTACCATCAGGAGCACCAATAGTTAGTGAATCTGTTGCTTGGTTACCTAGTGTAGTATTACCGTTAACAACCAAATTACCTGTAAATGTTGCGTTTGTAGTTTGAATGTT
>Ga0222715_10004926_pt1 | contig 11454 bp, 11 predicted proteins | sample C33_9DmetaG_FD_165056 | JGI IMG/M metagenome (GOLD analysis project Ga0222715, IMG submission 165056) | Estuarine water microbial communities from San Francisco Bay, California, United States - C33_9D | ecosystem: Environmental > Aquatic > Marine > Unclassified | place: USA: California...
TAGCTAATTCGACGTTACCATCGACGTCAATAAGTGCTCTTGCATGTCCTGGGGTAAGAAGACCATTTATTATCATATCTTGTATGGCTTGAGGTAATTTTTTTAACCTAAGAGTGTTTGCAATATGTGCCCTGCTCTTTCCAATCATTTCAGAAAGCTTATCTTGGGTATAATTAAATTTATTCATTAACAATTCAAATCCATTAGCTTCTTCCAATGCATTTAAATCTTCTCTCTGGACATTTTCTAACACTGCAAACTCAGCTGCTAATGTGTCATCAACATCTAATTTAACCACTGGAACTTCGTGAAGTTGAGCAAGCTGTGCAGCTCTCCATCTTCTTTCTCCTGCAATTATTTCGTAGGTATTCTCATCTGACTTTCTAACAACTATCGGCTGAATGATTCCTCTTGTCTTTATGGACTGAGAAAGTTCTTCTAGTTGTTTTTTATCAAAATTTTTTCTTGGTTGAAATCTATTTGGTTTTAAAAAATGAATTGACACTTTCTCTGTATTAAAATTTTGTTTTATTTCTTTTTCTTTCGTTTCAGACTCGCCTAAAAGCGCTGCCAACCCTTTACCCAATCCTTTGTTTTTAAAATTATTTAATACCATTATGCTGCAAAGTTAAATTTTTTTTGTTTTTCCAAAACTTCTTCTGCTAATTTTTCATAAGCAATAGATCCTGCGCAATATTTATCATAAACAAGCACAGGAAGGCCATGCGATGGAGCCTCAGAAATTCTAATATTTCTTGGAATTACTGTTTTATAAACCTGTTCACCAAAAAACTCTCTTGCCTCCGTCTCAACCTGTGAACATAATTTATTTCTTTTATCAAACATTGTTAAAATTATTCCTTCCACTTCTAACAATTTATTTAGTCCTAGCTTAATTCTATTAATTGTTTTTAATAATTGAGTTAATCCTTCAAGAGCAAAAAATTCTGTTTGCAACGGCACTATAACAGAATTTGAAGCAACTAAGGCCATCACAGTTAACAAACTTAATGATGGAGGACAATCAATAAGTATTTGATTATATTGACTTTTTTCTCTTAATTCAGTCATAATTTCTTTCAAAATAAAGGCTCTATTTTTGTCTTCAGCAACCTCAGTTTCAAATCCAGAAAGTTCTACATTTGCACAAATAATGTCTAGGTTTTTAATTTTAGTATGCTTCACATAATGTTGCGAATTGTTTCTTTCTCCTAAAAGTTTGTAGATAGAATTTTCTCTTTCGTTGTTTTCAATTCCAACTCCAGTAGAAGCATTTCCCTGTGGGTCTAAATCTATGATTAGGGTTTTTTGTCCAAGTTGCGCAAAAGCACAACCAAGGTTGATGGTTGTAGTGGTCTTACCAACCCCTCCTTTTTGATTTATGACTGAAATGATATGGTTCATAATTTAAATTCTTTTAACACTATTTATTACAAAAACTTTCGAAGCTGGGTTTGTTATACTATCATAGGTATCACAATTTATTTCCCAATGTTTCTCAGCTTGATTCATCTCTTTTTTGTAACTTTCTCCCTTAAGCAGTAGAATTTTATTAAAATTTATCTTTCCTTGCTCTATAATTTCTAAAAAAGTACCAATCGGCTTAAATGCTCTACTGACCAAAGTGGTAAAGCTTTTTCTTTTAATTTTTCTAACATCATCATTATGTATTACCACATCTATTTTCAAATAATCACAAAGTTCCTGTAGATAAGTACATTTTTTTATACTTTTTTCTGACAATTCTATCTTGAAATCAAGATTGAGATCTTTTTTTATTAATTCCATGACAATTCCTGGAAATCCAGCTCCAGATCCAATATCTAATATAATCTTATCATTTTTATCAATAAATTTCATTAATTGAGCAGAGTCCTCAAAATGCCTGTTCATCACAATTTCTTCTGATGATTTTGATATCAAATTTATTTTTCTGTTATATTCTAGAAGAAATTCCCTATATTTTAATAGATTTTGATATGTTTCACGTGAAACAATGCTTTCTAGGTATTTATTTCGAATCATTTAAGCTGAATGCTTAAATTTATATCTTTTTGTGTATGCTAATAAAAGGTTAATTGCAGCTGGTGTCATACCTTCCATTCTCATGGCCTGTCCGAAAGTTTCTGGTTTAATTAACGTTAGTTTCTTTTTAACCTCAGCTGTTAATCCACTAATTTTATCATAATCTATATTTTCTGGTATTTTTAAACACTCATCTTTCTTAAATTTTCTTATATCCGCATCCTGTTTTGGGTAATATCCACTATAATGATTATCTATTTTAATAAGATTAATTATTTCATCATTTGCAGATGGTAAATCAGAAAATATTGACCTTAATTTTGAGTAACTAACATCTTTATATCCCATCAACTCTATTCCATTTCTTTTTACACCATCCATGGATATTGAAATATCATGTTTTTTCGCTTGATTAGGTGTCAAGCTTACCAAAGACAAGGAGTTTTTAACTTTATTGATGTTTTTTACCTTATTTTCAAAACTTTTAACTCTATCCTGACTTAGACAACCAAGATCTTTAGCAATTGGAGTAAGTCTTATATCTGCATTATCGGCTCTTAAAGTAAGTCTATATTCTGCTCTCGAAGTAAACATTCTGTATGGTTCCGCAACTCCCTTTGTAATCAAATCATCAATCATCACCCCTATGTAGGCCTGGGACCGGTCAAGTATGAATGGTTCCCTTCCTTGGCAAGATAAAGCAGCATTAATGCCGGCAACAAGACCTTGGGCAGCAGCTTCCTCATAGCCAGTAGTTCCGTTAATCTGACCGGCAAGGTAAAAAGAGGTAATTTTTTTTAGCTCTAAAGTAGATTTGAGCTCTCTTGGATCAACATAATCATATTCTATAGCATATCCAGCTCTAATCATCTTAACATTAGATAAACCATTGATTTTAAACAATATTTCTAATTGCACATCTTCAGGGAGGGACGTTGAAATCCCATTTGGATAAATAGTAAAATCATCTAAGCCTTCTGGCTCTAAAAAGATTTGATGTCGTTGCTTATCAGCAAATTTTACAATCTTATCTTCGATAGAAGGGCAGTATCTTGGTCCAACTCCTTTTATGTTTCCAGAGTACATCGCAGACTTTTTTATGTTGCGAGATATAATTTTGTGAACTTCATCATTTGTGTATGTGATGCTACACGAAACTTGCTTTGCATTTATTTTTTTTGTCTCTGTCGAAAAGAAAAAAGGATTTTCATCAGCAACTTGTTTTTCCAAACCTTCAAAATTTATTGTTCGAGAATCTAATCTTGGTGGCGTTCCAGTTTTTAATCTTCCAAACATTAAATTAAATTTTTGTAATTGCTCTGTAAGACCAAGAGTAGGAGCTTCACCAAATCTTCCAGCTGGAGTCATCTTGTTACCAACATGAATAACTCCATTTAAAAAAGTTCCTGTAGTTAAAATAATTTTTTTAAATTTTATTTCTTTTCCTGAAGCTAAAATCACCGCTTTGATCTCATTTTTATCAAAAACAAATGACTTAACAGGATCGTAAATAATGCTTAAATTACAATGACTTATTAGTGTTTCAAGCATATATTTTTTATAAAGTGACCTATCCGACTGCGTTCTTGGTCCACGAACCGCCGGTCCTCTGCTTGCATTTAATAATTTAAATTGAATTCCCGATGCATCAGAAACTTTTGGCATCACACCATCAAACGCATCTATCTCTCTTACCAAATGTCCTTTTCCTAATCCACCGATCGCAGGATTGCATGACATCTCGCCAATAGAATTTTTGTTTGTTGTAATAAGAGCTGTGTTGACACCCATACGTGCAGACGCAGCTGCAGCTTCGCAACCTGCATGACCTCCGCCAATGACCACGACATCAAAACTTTCCATGCACGAAATGTATATCGAAGGAATTAATTTACAAGAGAGTATTAATAAAACTGAAAAATTTTTTATCTATTTTCCGACGCAGAAATCTTTAAATATTCTTCCAAGAACTTCCTCTACACCTATAAAACCAACTATTTCACCTAGGAAATTAGAGGCAATTCTCAACTCTTCGGCCACTTTTTCAATGTCTTTAGAATTTGAAATTTTTAAATATTTTTTTAAATGAATTGATGTTTTAGTTAACAAAGTTCTGTGACGACTTCTGGAAATGAGTGTATTGGATTGATTATAGTAAAGCGTCATCACCAATACTTCTAATGTTTTTATAAAATCATTATACCCATGTTTTGTAATTGTAGAAAATTCATGAATACCTACAAATTTTTTATTTAGGATTTCTTTTAAATAGTGATTTTTGTTGAAAGATTTTTTATCTTGCTTGTTAATGATCAATAAACTTTTTTCATTAATTAATTTTTTAATTTCATTTGGAATTTTTTTTTGGGTTCCATCTATAATTAAAATATTTAAATTTGATTCTTTTGCTTTTTTTAATGCTAAATTAATTCCAAGTTTTTCAACTTTATTTTTAGTGGCTCTAATTCCTGCAGTATCAAAAAGGACGATAGGTAAATTTTTAAGTTGAAACTGAACTTCGATGATGTCTCTTGTTGTTCCTTTCATATTGGAAACTATGGCTGCATCTCTATTAGCCATAAGATTTAAAAAACTAGATTTTCCGGAATTGGGAGCGCCCAAAATCGCTATTTTAAAGCCCTCTCTGATAATCTCTCCAATTTTGTGGTCTCCTAGCATATCATCAATTTCTTCGCATATTTCCTTGATTTTTTGATCATTTCCCTCCAAAATATTGGCTGGCAAATCCTCCTCGGAGAAATCTATGGCTGCCTCACACTTGCTCATGACATCTAAAATTTTGTCTCTCCATTTCATAAATAAAGGAGAACTATTTTTTAGTCTTAAAGCCTGTACTCTTTGTCCCTCAGTCTCAGCATTTAATAGATCGGCAATACTTTCGGCTTCATACAAATTAATTTTATTATTTAAAAAAGCCTGCTTGGTAAATTCTCCTGGCTTGGCTAACTGACAATCGGTCCTGAAAGATAATTCATTTAAGAATTTATTTATAACTGCCTTGCTACCATGAACATGAAACTCAACAAGGTCATCACCTGTATAGCTCTGTCCTTTCGGATACCAAATAACTATTCCTTCATCAATTATTTCTTTTTTTGAGTCATAAAAATTTTTTAAAATAGCCATTCGTGGTTTATCAATAGATCCTCTGACTATTTCCTTTGCAATACTAAGAGAATTTTTTCCTGACAATCTAATGATGGCAATTCCAGAAACTCCTGGCGGAGTAGACAAAGCATAAATAGTCATATTTAAATTCTTAATCCTTTATCTGCAATATTGATTATTTTACTCATAACTTCTGGCTGTGACGCTAAAGAAAAACCTTTTTTTCGCAAACTAGAAATAGCAGGAGAGTTTGCTCTAAACACTTTTCTAATTAGATCAATTGAAACAGCAAATAGCAAATTGCTAGTTTTTGTTTTTTGTTCAAAATTCTTGAGAAGATGAGCATCTCCAATGTCATACCCTTTATTGATCTTGTCTTTTAAATCTCGAACTAAAATATCTATATCTCTTAGTGTCATATTCCAACCTTGGCCAGCTATTGGATGTATCTTATGAGTAATATCGCCCATAAAAATAGTTCTAAAAACCGCAGTTTTACTTAAAAATTCAAAAGTTAAGCCAAATTTTTCGACCTCTTTTGTAACACTCAACACATCACAAAATTTAGCTGAAATCTTTTTAATAAAATTAAATCGATCCTTAAAACTCAGAATCATTTTTTCAGAATCAGAACTATTTTTAACTGACCAAACAACTGAGGTCTCTGTATGAGAAATAGGTAAAAAAGCCAAAGGACCATCTTTTAAAAAAAACTGTCTTGCGCAATTATTTTGAATTTTTTTATGGTTAATTAAAAAAGTATATGCTGTTTCTGAATAGTCCCAATTAATTTTTTTTTCATTAGATAAAATTTTTAAATTATCTAATTCAGTTGCAATGACTAAATTATATTCTTTATTCTTTTTATTCTGAAATAATATTTTTTTTAAAAATTTATCATCTTTAATAGAAATAATTTTATTTTTTATTACGTTAAGTTTGTTAAATTTTTTTTGTAGCTCTTTCTCTAAATGATCTTTCTTTACAATATAACTTAAATTTTTTTTATTATTTAAATGATAAAATTCTGCATCAGGTGAGATTTCTTTTTCCATCCCGTCATAAAGAGTAATTTTGTTGACTGGCCAAAAAATATTTTTATTTTTTTTTATTCCTATATTTTCAAGAACTTGAAGTGAAGCATCGCTAATAGAGAGCGTGACATTAGAACCTCTTTGTTTGGGCAGGGGTTTTTCCTGGATTATATCAATTGCCACATTTAGATCTGAAAGTCCCAAAGCTATAGCTTTTGCGGTTAATCCAGAGCCCAAAATGGCTATCTTCTGTTTATTCAAGGTTTTCACGATTAATTTTCATCAATTGTACAAAAAATGTTAAAAAACAACAGTAAATGATTCGTTAACTATGGAAAAAATACTAAATTTCATAAAATTAAGACTTACCGAAATGGCTGGTTTAATAGTTTTGGCCCTCGGACTATTTATTTTTTACAGTATTATAACTTATTCAGCCAGTAATCCGACGATTATATTTCCTGAAAGTGCAGATGGCAGAGACATAATTACAAGGTATGGATCAAATGTTGCAGACTTCATTCTTCAGGCTTTTGGTTTAACAGCTTATGGATTGGCGATAAACTTTATAGCCTGGGGAGGAAAACTTACTATCGAAAAAAAAATTACTAATCTTTGGCTACAATTATCATTTATTATTTTTTATTTACTTTTTGGTTCGTTATTTTTTAAAATTTTTTATGATCAAAGTTTTTGGCTACCAGATAATGGTAATGGTGGATTTTTAGGTAACTACACCTTAAGTTTAATTCAATCATTTAAAGAGCAAATTATTATTGCTGGTTATGTTTCTTTGTTTTTAAGTGTTGTTTTTTTTACTTTAAGTTTGGGTTTTTCTTTTTCTAATTGGAAACAAATTATTATTTTTATTTTTAAACCAATCACTTTTTTAATTGGCATTATTACAAAACAAAAATCTAGCTCTGAATCATCGGAATCAGAAAGTTTAGAAATTAACAATATGGTAACTACAGAAGGGGTGGGTATAATTCAGGAAGTACAGCCAAGCTTACCGTTGCAAGAAAGCTCTAGACCAAAATCTTTTGAATATAGATTGCCATCTATATCTTTTTTAAAAGACCCTGATAACAGAACTTCAGATACTGAATTAAGTGATACCTTTGAAAAGCAATCTAAATTTTTAGAAGACACTCTTCTTGATTTTGGAATCATGGGAAAAATTAAAAGAGTTAGCGCAGGCCCAGTAGTTACTCTTTATGAATTTGAGCCAGCCGCAGGAATCAAAACTTCAAAAATAATAAATTTATCTGATGACATTGCAAGAAGCACAAGCTCTATTGCAACTAGGGTAGCAACCGTGCCAGGGAAAAATACTATTGGAATTGAAATCCCTAATAAAAATATCGAACCCGTATATTTAAAAGAAATTCTTTCAAGCAAAGAATTTTCTAATAAAAATATTAGACTACCTATTACTCTTGGGAAAAGTATTTCTGGATTTCCAATTGTTGGAGATTTGGTTTCTATGCCCCATTTATTAATTGCAGGAACTACAGGCTCGGGAAAATCTGTTTGTATTAATACTTTAATACTATCTCTGCTTTACCGTCATAAGCCAGAGTTTTGTAAATTAATTTTGATTGACCCTAAAATGCTAGAGTTGTCTATTTATCAGGGTATTCCTCACTTATTGAGCCCTGTCATTACCGAGCCAAAGAAGGCCACTGCCGCTCTGAAATGGGTCGTAGGCGAGATGGAAGGCAGATATCGAAGGATGACGGAGGAAGGTGTCAGAAATATCTCTGGATACAATGAAAAAATGGGAGAAGACCCTAAAAAAATCATTCCTTACATAGTAGTAATCGTCGACGAAATGGCGGACTTGATGATGATTGCTGGAAAAGAAATTGAAAATTATATCCAACGACTTGCGCAAATGGCAAGAGCTGCTGGGATACATATAGTTATGGCAACACAAAGACCAAGCGTTGATGTAATTACAGGAACTATTAAGGCAAACTTTCCAACGAGAATTTCATTTCAAGTAACTTCTAAAATAGATAGCAGAACTATTTTAGGAGAGCAGGGTGCGGAGCTATTACTTGGTAAGGGCGATATGTTATTTATGTCATCTGCAAGTAGAGTTATAAGAATTCACGGACCATTTGTCTCTGACGAAGAAATAGAAAAAATAACAACTTTTTTAAGATCTCAAGGTTCTCCCGAATATCTAGATGAGGTTACAAAGATTCAAGAAAACAACGATGAGAATGGAAGCTCACTTAATAACAATGACAAAGATGAATTATTTGATGAAGCAGTTAGGCTAATCAAAATGGAAGGAAAAGTATCGACTAGCTATCTACAAAGAAAACTTTTGATTGGATACAATAGAGCAGCAAGAATAGTTGACCAAATGGAAGAGGCAAAGATTATTAGTCCTGCCAATCATGCTGGGAAAAGAGATATACTCCCTTCTTAATGCTTAAAAAAATTATTATTTTTCTCACAATTTTTTTTATTCCATCCTTTGCTTATTCTAAAAACAATAATGCTCTAATAGAGAAATTTTTAATAAAATTTAAATCTATCAATAACATTGAGTTTGATTTCACACAAACCACGAATGATATGATTGAAAATGGTAAGTGTTTTTTATCCTATCCTAAAAAATTAATTTGCAGGTATGAAGGAGAAGAAGGAAAAGAAATAATTGTAAAAAATGATGCCTTGGTAATAATTAAAAGAAAATTTCAAAGAGTTTATTATTACCGCGTAGCCAACTCTCCCTTTGCCACCATTCTCGACAAAACAAAAATTATAAATCAAATAAAAAATATTAATGATATTACAACTGAAAATAATTTATTAACTATTAGTTTTGCCTCTGATGAAAATAGCTCAAGCCTCGATCTAATTATTACAAAAGATACTCTTGATATAGCTGGTTGGAAAACCACAGGGTATGACGCACAAACAGTAAATTTCAACATCCTAAACAGTCGAATAAACGTTGAAAATAAAGAAAAATTTGAAATACCTAATTTTGATCTATTTGGGAACCGAAACTAGCTCCTTTTTAAATATACTCATTCCCCTTGCAATATAATTTCTCAAAGCATTTGGATGATCTAAAGTACATGTATGAACCCATATTCTTTTAGGATTATGTTTCCACGCCGTTTCTAGAGCATGGCTTAAAAGATATGCTCCTAATTTTTTTCCAAAATAATTTTTAAAAATTCCAAAATAAGTAATTTCTACTTCATTAATATCTTCATGATTTAAGTATTCATAATAACCAGCAGGTTCTTCTCCAACATAAGCTGTGTAAAATTTTAATTTTTCACTATCTAAATAATGCCTCCACTCCTCCAGACTCCATTTTAATCTATCTTTCCAATGAAAATCTTCTCCAATTTTTTGATATAAAAATTTACAAAATTGGGCATCCTCCTTGCCCTGTTCAAGAACTTTTAAATTATAAATACCACATACAGCAGGAGTAAATTCTTTTTTATTTTTTATTTCTAAAAAATAACGTTGAACTTTTTTCTCCATTATTTATCTTTTAGAAACCATTCTTCCCAAGGGTTCTCCACCAACAATATGAAAATGCAAATGAGGAACCTCTTGTCCACCATCTGGTCCATTGTTTCCGATATATCTATATCCCTGTCCTTCAGAATACGTTGAAACTCCAACAATTTTAGCTACCTCTCCTAAGGCTCTTATCAAGCCAACAATTTCCTCATTTTTAGCATTTTGAGAAAAGTCATCCATATTAACGTAGGGACCTTTTGGAATGACCAAGACATGAATTTTTGCTTGGGGATTAATATCGTTAAAAGCAAGTGCGTAATCATTTTCATAAACTTTTTGACAAGGAATTTCATTTCGTAAAATTTTTGCAAAAATATTATTTAAATCGTATTTCATTTATTACCGACTTGATTTCTCTTCCAGACCTGACTTCTGTTGTCTTTTTTTTAGTTCAATCATTACATCTTCAATTTTAATATTGTTAGCCTCTAACAAAACCAATAAATGATAAAGCAAATCTGCTGCTTCATGAGTTTGATTTTTATTTTTTTGGATCGCTTCAATTAATTCCTGAACCTCTTCCTCTACTTTTTCTTTAGATAAATTTTTATTACTAAGTAATTGGCTAGTATAAGATTGTTCTTGAGTAGAATTTTTTCTAGATCTGATTATTTCTACAAGCTCTTCTAAAGTTTTAAACATTTTTATATTCTTACAGAAACACTTTGAGACTTCAAATATTCTTTTACTTCTTTGATAGAAAACTCACCAAAATGAAAGATGGAGGCTGCTAAAACTGCACTGGCTCCTCCTTTAACTATGCCATCTTTAATATGTTCTAAGGTTCCCACTCCTCCAGATGCTATTACAGGAATAGATAAACTGTTGGATATCATGCTAGTCAATTCTAAATCATAACCAGATTTCGTTCCGTCCTTATCCATAGAAGTTAATAAAATTTCACCTGCTCCATTATTTTGAGCCAGCAGAGCGAATTCTAGGGCATCAAGTTCGGTCTTTTCTCTCCCACCATGCGTAAACACATTCCATTTATTGTTTGATATTTTTTTTGCATCAATTGCAACCACAATACATTGAGAGCCAAACTTAATGGCCGCCTCTTTTATTAAACCAGGATTATGGATAGCAGCAGTATTAATGGAAACTTTGTCTGCACCGGCCATAAGCAGATTTCTGATATCCTGAATAGACCTCACGCCACCCCCCACTGTCAAAGGCACAAAACATTGTTCTGCAGTTTTTTGAACGGTCTCTAATAAAATATCTCTATTTTCATTTGAAGCAGTTATATCTAGAAAACAAATTTCATCAGCGCCACTATCACTGTAAATTTTTGCTTGCTCTACAGGATCGCCAGCATCTACCAGATTTACAAAATTAATACCTTTTACAACTCTACCATTTTTAACATCAAGGCACGGAATAATTCTTTTTTTTAACATTTAAATAATTTTCACTAAATCATTAAGATTAATCGACTGATCATAAATTGCTTTGCCAATAATAACTCCTGCAATTTTTTTAGTTTTTTTAATTGCGACAACATCATCGATTTTTGCAACCCCTCCTGAAGCTACTACAGGGATGTTGGTTAGGTTTGCTAGTTTTTCAGTCTCGATTAAATTTACTCCCTCTTTAGTTCCGTCTTTATCAATGTCTGTAAAAATAATACTTTTAATTTTAAAGTTTTTAATTTGATTTGCAAAATCAGAGGCTAACAATTGTGTTTGATCGGTCCATC
>Ga0222715_10004928_pt1 | contig 11453 bp, 10 predicted proteins | sample C33_9DmetaG_FD_165056 | JGI IMG/M metagenome (GOLD analysis project Ga0222715, IMG submission 165056) | Estuarine water microbial communities from San Francisco Bay, California, United States - C33_9D | ecosystem: Environmental > Aquatic > Marine > Unclassified | place: USA: California...
TCGCTCACGCGGATTTGCATAACCCTGGAAATCCCATACGCATCATCCGACGCGTCTGTGTCGTCGTCGTCACTCACATCACTCGAAGGTGCGCTATTTGACGCATGTTCGTCTTCGCTATCGCCCTCTTCGTCGTCGTCTGTATCCGCGCGCGCGTCTGACAGCTGCGCGGTGATTTCTTCTCGCAACCTTCTCAACGTCGTCGTCTTGGCTTGAATGTCATGCGTCACGCCATCGATATCATACGTCGTGTTCGTACCTCCAACGTCTTCGTTCATCATGCGTGCGCGTCTGTGCGTCGTCGTCCACACCAACGTCGTCGCTCGTTCGAGTGTGACGGGCAATTTTAAAAACTTCTCTCACACCGTTGCGCGCGCGTTCCATGCGTTGACGACGACGTTGACGACGACACGAGGGGTGACTATGGCGCGACACTCTCGTCGGTGTCGTCGTCGTTTCCGTCGTCGTTTTCGTCGTCGTCGTCGTCGTCGTCGCGTCGTCGTCGCGTCGACGTGTGACGTGTGACGCACGTCGTTCTCCAGCTGCGTCAAGTCAACGACTGGCCGAGCACTGGACAGTGCACCAGTGCACCAGTGGCTCGAGACCGAGCGAGACGGACGGTGGCGGCGGTGGATGCGACGGAGCAACGCGCGACAGAGCGACGCGACAAAGCAACGCGAGGAAGGACACACACGCGCGAGAGGACGAATACGCGGTAGATTGATAGATAGATATCACACGCCCGCACACGCGAGAATTCGTCGTCATGCCACCGCGCGCGACAAAGAAGACGAAAACGAATGCGAGTGGCGACGGAGGCGGGTCGCGAGGCGCGCACGCGGGGAAGGCGGTTGATTACGGCACGGATGAAGACGACGAGGAGGACGACGACGAGGACGACGAGGACGATGAAGATGGATCAGATGACGCGGATGAGATCACGGTACGATCACGATGACGACGACACGAACGACGCCTAGCGCGCACTGGGAAGAAGACGAGGAAAAAGGTGACAATTAGACACTCGAGACTGACGAGCGCGCGCTTTCGTCGTTGACGTGTGTGAAACAGGTGGATTTTGATTTCTGCGATCCCAAAGAGGCAGATTTTCATGGACTCAAAGCGTTGTTCAAGGGATATCTAGACAATACCGAGTTTGCGTGCTCAGACTTGTGCGATTTCGTCATCAAGCAAAAAGCTGTCGGAACAGTGGTGAAGACGAGCGACGAAAGCGAGGACCCACTCGGAGTGACGACGGTGATTAGCTTAAATCGATACAAGGATGAAAATTTCGTCAAGGATATTAAAAAATATGTGTTGAACAAGTGCCCAGCGAAGGACAAGAAGGCATTTGAGAGCGTTTTGAACGACGCTGCGACTGGGTTGATTATCAATGAGCGAATCATCAACGTACCACAAGAAGCAGGCGAACCTTTGATGAATACTTTGTTCGAAGAAATTCGTTACGCTACAAAAGACGAAGAAACGGATGAAGCTCGCAAGTCTTTCGAGTTCAAAAACTATATTTTGATCAGTACGCTGTACGAGGACGACGGCGAAGACGAGACGCCAGCGGATGGTAAAAAGCGCAAGAAAGGACAAGCTGTTAAACAGCGAATCTTCCCACGATTAGAAGAAGAAGTTTTGCTCGAAAATGCAAAGATAAATTTTGAGTGGCAAGGTTCCGGAGGTGAATCGAACGAAATGGCTGAGCTAGTTCCGCGTCGTTGCTGCATGGTTGTTGAAGCGAGCGGCATCGCAAACTTCCTGACAGAAATCAAGAGTATATTTGAGAACTTCTAATAACGCACATGAGTGCTAATGATGTAGTAGTAATAATTTTCCAAGATTGATTCACTACGTGTGGCTAACATCTATCCTAACCCAAAAGATTTCTTCGTACGTGCCTCGACACGAGCACGAGCGGCTTCACGACGTTTCAGTGCCTCAAGCTCTGCCTTGTCAACCTTTTTATTCAGCGCCGCTGCTGGTCGTTTTCTAGAAACATCAGAGGTCGTGCTTGTAGTAGTGTAACCCAATCCTCCCCCAAGTTTAGCGTCGAACGTTTGACCGCCGGTTGCAGCGAGCGTTCGAATCGCCCCCGCTTGCGTGCGTGCCTTGGCTGCTTCAAACTTTGGATGGTTGGTACCATAACCCAAATTGAACGCACTGGTCGACACTGACTTGTTCTTCTCCCCACCTGCAGATGATGACGGTGCCGGTTTATCCGATGCTGTGCTACGCTGAATTGATTTCGCCGCAGCAATGGCATATGCTGCTGTTGGGGTGGGATGTGTGCTTTGCTTCTGCGCTGGTGCGGTTGCCGCGAGGTTCACTGTTCCTCGAGCATACGGACCCAGAGCATACTGTTCAGACTGAGACCCAGGTGTAGTAGTGCTAGAATTCACGCTCGGTGGTGGCGGTGCGCCTTGGGGAGCAGTTTTCGACCAAGCCTTCGTCCCGTTATTGAAGTACAGCCTTGTCTTTGGGTCGAAGTAACAAGCTGACTTGGCGTGCCAGTAATAAGATGAACGATCGTCAAATTTCCATGCCCCTAACGTCTGTGTCGCTCTATATTCAGCTTCTTCGCGCGCATGAAGTTCTCGCTCGATGGCTTCCTCTAGCTCTCTCTTTGCATTGGCTTCTTGTTCACGCAAACGCGCACCAGCGCCTTTCGGCTGCGGGCGTACCGCCGCCGCCTCTGTGAGTCGACCTTCAGCGACAAGATCGGCAGCATACGCCTGAGCAGCCTTTGCCTCGATCTCTGCCAATGTTTTCTTCATTTTATCCGCCTCTTTGGCCTCTGCTATGGTTTTATGTTTGATATCTTTGAGTTTGCGTTCCACATTCTTCTTGTGCTTCTCGCTCTGCTCGTGCATGCGCTTGGCATTCCCGTGCGGCTGGATGAAACATTTACACAATGCGCACCAGTCCGCACGGGAGGCAGAAAAGTATTCATCCGCCATCGCGGTCGTACGCGCGCAACGCCGTGGGCGTTTCGCGCGTCCACGTGTGCGGCGCTTGAGCACGTCTCACTCACTCACTGGTTCGCGAAACTTTCGCTTGGAACGCGCCAGACGCAAACCTGCGACGAGCCAAAGTCGAGTGTGGAAAACCGTGATTTCTGCCGTGAGTGCGTGAAATCGCGTGAATTTCGGCGAATAGCGTGCATTAAAACCCTTTTACGTGAATCTATCGGCAGAACGATCGTACGAGGACGTTCGCGACTGTATTACTCGACATGATGGCACGCGTTTCACAAGCACCTCAATACCTCGGGAGTGCGGCAACTCGCACGTCGAGACATGCGCATAGAGAAGTTCCTATGCCTCTTGCAGGTCGTCAGGCGGTCATCGTGAATCTTTTCAACAAAAATAAGGTGCGCGCTCTGTCGCTTTACCACCTTGAAAGCGTTCATTTGTCCTAACCAACGCTACGCGCAGGAGCCTGACTGGGATGGAATGGAGAACAAAAAGCGAACAGTGTCAGACGAGATAGGTACGACGAACGCGAGTACGCAGTGCGATAATTCAACGTTTGGACATCATCGAACGCTTGTCTTGTCTCGGTAGAACCAGTGGCCACGATGTCGGAATGGAATCGATAATGTTTCCATGTACCTAACAGAGGACACGTTGCACTCTGCTCGGCAGGTCGACGACAATTCGCAAATCGCAGGGCAAATAATGGAAAGGATCGAAAAGACTTGTATACAGACAACTGGGACGGGTACGTTTCGTTGTGATGAAACGTGCGTCGATGCGCATGGCTTTCTACAGTGTTTTCGCATCAAATCATGCCTCTGCACTGACGCTAATTTAATTAATTCACAGGAGTGAATATAAGGGCAGTTCATTCAATATCTTGAGCGTTGTAGCCGGACTCTTCGTAATCGTCCCTGTTGGGTTATTAGTTTTCGCGTATACATCTTACGGGACGCTTTGGGGCTAACTCGTTGCGCTAGGAAGAATAATTGTTAATTAAATGTTTTAATTATTTCAAGGATGTAATTTCCTACCTACAATCACGAGGAACATCTATAGATGACGGCTTGTTCCATTCTTTCCGACCACGAGTAGAGTCCGTACTTACTTTCATGAGCCTACGCGTCGTTTAAAAATGCGTGATGAAACGTTCGCGAGCTCACGATGCGAATTTGGTGTGAAATCAGTCATGAAGAGTATTTAATTCTAATTCAATTAATTTCTTGAGCTTGTGCGCGTATCTTGCGACGATGTTGCTGTTATAGTGGTCATTAATTATTTAGTCATGATCTTGATTATCATGGCTTTGAAAAGACTTGCGATTGCGTATGATTCACACGACCTTCTTTGATTCAAGAAATAATTAACAATGCGCATTTTGCACAGCGCGAGAAGATGGAGCACGGAAGACTTCTGTGCGCACCCGCAAGACACGCGCGCGAATGAGTGTGTTGTCACGATGGAGAACTGCCACCTTACCGATACGCACGCTGTTTTGCACATTCTATGCGATACATGTTGTGCGATTTTCGTTTATCTCCCACGATGCGGTATTGGAACATTTAAGATTTAATTAAATCGCGTTTCCGTGCGCGAATCATCGTCGTGAAGCCTTCGTTCGTGTGTGATGAATTATTTACAATTATTTGTCTGCAATTTTGTTCCCAAAATCTCAAGATTCGTTCGCGTGTGATTGAATTATTTTCGTGGCATAATTAATTCATGTTTTCCATGTCAGAAGGTGAACCGACCATGCTCAGGGGTTTTGACGGCGCAGACGTCACTCATGTCGTGCGCTCTCGTCCAAGCCGCGCGTTTCACGCACACTGCGACTAAAGTCGCAACCCCTCGTCGACTCCATCGTTCGGCTCATCGTCACCGCTCGCGCATCGCCATGTCCGGCGTACGCATCCAGCGCATAGAAACGGAAGATGCGCGCATGGCACAAATCGTCATCCACAACGGCATCTGCTACCTTAGCGGCCAAGCTGAGCTCGGTGATGACATCACGGAACAAACGAACAACACTCTCGCTGAGTGTGATCGCTTGCTCCAGCTCGCTGGGACGAGTAAAGAGAATTTATTAACGTGCATGGTGTGGCTCAAGACCATGGATGACTACGCGGCGTTCAACGCGGCGTACGCGTCTTGGATCGATCCCCGCGCAAAGCCCACGCGCGCATGCGTGAAGTCCGACATGGCACTTCCAGAATACCTCGTTGAGATTCAATTCACCGCAGCCATGCCCGATGGCACGCGCTCGACATCGAATATTGTGTAATACCAAAACCGGGTTGACACCACCAGCCTGGGGCCTCTCTGCCTCCATGGTTTTTTGGCGCCAATACTCCACCCACACATCGGCGTCATAAACACCCTCGCAACGGTGACTGTGCTAGCACAATCCACACCGAACCGAGGGAACGTACTATAGTCACTATACATATGGTATTCAACGCCCGAACGAGCGCGCAGTCGTACACGTAGCGTCGTGTTTCAAGAATTCTCTCGCGCACACACCGCATCGGGGTGACGTTCGCCGCGAGAAGCGATCGCCCTGCACCCACGGTCGGTATGTTTGCGTTGCGGGTATTTCCAACGCCAACATGTGTTGTGGCTAGATTTCGACGTTCGCAAACGTCAAACGTCACATATGCATCGAATAACGGAGAGAAAGCGCCGAATGAGCGCCGAGCTGCGATTGCCAGGCAGACCTGGACGGCATCCGTCAGACGCCATCAAAAGCAACGCGCGATCACGACCCTAATTGAGGTCGAAACCCCAGAGGCCGTCGTCAACGAGTTCAAATCGGATATCCTAGATAACCCGTCGAAAGACTTTGAGAGACTGGAAGAGTTGAAGGAGTTTCACGCGCGACACGGTAACACCTCAGTACCGACCGGATCTTCTCTCGGCAACTGGCTCACGAAAATGCGGATGTTGAAACGTCGTGGTAAACTTACACAAGATATCGTCATGTCATTAAATACTTTAGGACTCGAATGGGAGCCCATGCAAAGACGTAAATATGCTCGGGTCGAAGAACTACAGGCGTTTAAGCAGGAACACGGTCACATACAAGTCCCGACGAATAGCTCTTTGAACCGATGGATCAGACGGCAACGTGTGTTAAAGCGAGAAAACAAGCTAGATGCTAATGTCATACGTGCGATGGAAGATTTGGGTGTGGTTTGGGAACCTAGAATGTCGTTTCATGAGCAAAACGAAAAAATATGGCGCGCTCGTATCGAGGATCTTAAGACGCTCAAGTCTCAAGACGGGAAAATTAGACCAACTAACTCGTACCCTCATGCCATGAAAAGTTGGTTGTATCATCAAACACGCTTGTTTCGTGAAGGCAAATTGAGTGTGGAGCGATGCCAAGAGTTAAGAGACCTTGGTGTTGTATTGAAGTTGACGAACCGTGTATCGTGGGATGGACGACTCGTGGAACTCATCGAGTTCAAAAGTACAAATGGTCATTGCAACGTACCAGCGACATGGCGTCACAACAAGGAGTTGGGTTTCTGGGTAGGTACGCAACGTAAGTACAAGCGTGCGGGGAAACTTAGTGAAGAACGCGTCGCGGCCCTCACGTCTCTTGGTTTTGAATGGGAGCCCAAAAAGGCTGTTTCCAGGATGAAGAATGGTTTGCGCGCCAAAGCATCGCCTTGGACAGTATCTAGCACGAAAGCGCACGATGAAGGTCCTCGAGTAGAGATCAGCTGGATTGGTGGCACCGACAAAGAAATAACGAGCGAAGAGACGTTCCTATGGGGTCGCGCGTCAAAACAGTACGAGGAGAAGCAGCAAGTTGTCTTTGACGACATTGAAAAATGGTGGCAAGAAGGAGCATCAATCGACGGAAGTCCTCAGAGCATGGTGAATGGGATGAGGCTTAATCATCGTATCGGCATCGGTAAATACGCTCGCAACATCAAGCCTGATATTCTTCTTGAGATTTCGTCGCCCGCCTTGGGAAAGCGCACGTGGGGTCTTGTCGTCGAAGTCGACGAGTTCGCTCACAGGCGCGGAAGCAAGAGCAACTACGACTGGACGAGCGAAGAGTCAAGAATGCGTGCGTTACAATGTGCGTTAGCAGTTCCCTTGAAGATTGTGCGGTTCAACCCTGATCCGACGACTGATGATGACAGAAAATTAGAAGATCGCATCGTCGAGCTCATCGACCACCTCGAGCGCGCCGTCGTCAAACCACCAATTCGGGATTTAGAAGTATCGTATCTCGCTTACGATTAAGTGTATGTAATTTTGTACGTAAACGTTGTTTGTATCAATGATTTGTATCAATTCATGCGTGTTTTTGTGATTCGTGATAAAAACAGCGAGTAAAGGTAAGGTATTACAAAATTGTCGGGCTAGCGGGTTGTTTTGCTGAAATGTACACGTGCAAGCCTGGGCGCGGGGAGAAACTTGCCGCCAAAACTAGTCCAAAAAGGCGGCGGTGACGAAGAGGGATAAAATCCCAAACTCTGAAACCACCGTGGATGGAGAAGAGATCCCCGCTAGCGGGACGATGTCCACACGCAACCAACCTTGAATGGCACCGCCGAGAGACGAGCCCACAATCAAGGCGGCGAACGTCAAGAGCACGGCGCGTCCGAGCTTGACGCGCTTCTTGTTCATGTACCACACTGTAGCTCCAAGCGCGGCAGAAATCTCCAATCCAGGAGGGCTGTCAACACCAGCCGGCTGAGTCAATCCTTGAATTAACGTCACGAGAGCGATCGCCCCGAACACTGCGCTCGTTTGCGATAAAGTATCATTCGCTGGCTTTGAAAATGTCGGCGCCGCCGGAACCGCCGAACTCACGTCGCGCGCCCACGGCGGTAACGCCGCCTTGATCTTCGCCGCTTGTGGCACAACATCCGCATATTTCACCTTGTTATCCACCTGGGTTTCCCCTTTCGTACGCTTCATGAAACTCTTCATCAGCAACACGTCGTACGCCGCTTCGACTTCGGTTCGCTTGGTTTCGTCGTCGGCGTACTCTTCGAGCAACTTGTTCTTTGCCCGCACGAGCTCATCGCTCGTGGCGTTGTTCTTCAGTCCTAAAACCTTGTTTGCGCGATCTTGATCGAGCGGTGCGCCGCGATTACCAGTGTCCCCCGCGCCCTGCGAATTACACCTCGTCATCAACCGCGTCGCCGTCCGTCGTCCACGCTTCGTCGTCGTCGTATACCCCGATTGTCCCCGCGCCGCGTTCGCGGGCATCGTCGACGACGACGATGGGCGTGCGGTGCAGTGCGTGGACGACCACGCGCGGGTGCATTGAACGCTGACGGTGGTCATGGTAAACATCTATATCTACGTCTGCGATGTATCAACGAACGTCGTCGTCGTCGTCGTCGTCGTCGTCGTCGTCGTCGTGTGACGTGTGCGAGTGCACGATTGCGATCGCGGCGTCGGATTGATTGGTTTCGAGATTTTCACCGGTCAGCCGGTGACTGGGATATTTTCACCACCGAGACCACGCGGACGACACCGCGCGACGCCTAGGAAAGACAACGACCTACGATAAGGATGACGACGACGAGGACGTGAGAAGGTTCGTTACGACGACCAACGCATCCATCGCCGCACGCGCGCGAGTCGCACAGACGCGACTCGGACGACGCGCGGGAAGGAGAGAAAAAGTGCGCTCCTGGGTGGGTGATTGACGCCATGGCGAACCCGGCGAAGACGTTGGAAGGGATCATCAAGGCTATATGTGATCGAACGACAAATGATATTGATGAAGACAAACTCAAGGCGTTAAAAGGGATCGTGCGGAGAGATGAGAGGGCGCTGAGATACGCGCACGAAGTGCTGATGAAGACGCTGACGAGGAGTCGGTTCGCCGGGACGCGCGAGCGAGCGGTGCGAGTGATGGATGAATTGTTCACGAGATCGGTGTTATTTAGACAATTGACGTTGGAGCATATAGATGCATTCTTAAAGTACGCCGTGGGTGTGGATGACGACGTACCGCTACCAGATGAGCCCAAGGGTGAGGCAGAACGGTTGCGACAACGCGCCGTCGACGCGCTCAACGCGTGGGATACAAAGTTCAAGCATGCGCACAAGCAACTTACGATTGTGCGGAAGTTTGCGATGGATAAACTTGGTGAGGAAGCGCCCGAAGCGAAAGCGGCAAAGGCGCGCCGAGTTGCTGAGGAGAAAGAGCTCAAAAAACAGCAAATGTTACGCGACCAATGGCGCGCGACGCGAGAAGACACGCAAGCCATGGTTGTTGAGATCCACAGCACCCTCGCCGCCGCGCGAGAGTGCTTTAAAATGCTGTTCGACAAATCATTTGTCGACGAATTCGATATCATGGCGAAAGCTGGTGGAGGTGAACGACCCGCGACTGGAGACGACGACGAGTGGGAAGATGTCGACGACGGTGCCGTGCGCGAATGGCCAGCCGTGAACGATAAAGATACGACGGAAGATGGCACGATCGCGCTTCGCGAAACAAGTGAGAATGCACCCATCCTTGAGCAGCTGCGTGGGTTGTATCGTTCGACAAAGGTGCGATACATCCCACGTCTCGCCGAAACGCTTGGAATTCTCGGCCGAATTCAACCTGATGCCACGGATGACTCTAGCGGCGACGCTCTCACACAAAATGAACGTTCGACCATGGTTAACGTCGCGGGTGAATTAAAGCAGAGTCTGCATGCACTCGTGCAGCGATGTGAAGCCCTACGCTTGATTCAAGAATCTGTCAAAAATTCAAATATCCCGAATGCGAATGCTCCGGAGCACGTGTTGTCAGCAGGACAAGAAGACGATGACGATGAAAGCGAGGAAGATATTGAGTCGAGACGAGGTGCATCACAACGCGCTATCGATGCGCTTCTCGCGAGGTCGTCGAAGCGTCGTCGAAGAAGTGCTGCCGAGAGTCGAGAGGCGGCAAAGAGCGCGAGCGAAAACGACGTCAACCGCCGCGCGCGCAAAATGCTTGCGAGCGAAATTAAGGCACACAACGACGACGTTTTAGCTACTATGGGACAAGACGTTTTTGAGGTTGAACGACAACGTCAGAACACCGCATCTGAGGCTTTAGCAAACGACTTGATTGAGGAGGAAATTGAGCGCCACAAACAGTTGACATCGCGCGGAAAAACGCCGCGAGACCGCATCGAAAATAGCTTAAAGAATATGCGGAATAGACGATAGAATTCTAGCACCTAGATCTAGATAATATGATATTAAATACACGTGACACCCACCACGCTTACAAGCGCTCTATTGTTGCTTCTTGACGCTTGTCACGTGCCCGAGCTTCTTCTTGCGCTGCGTAAACATGTACGAATACAGCGAATAAAACAAGAATGGATACACGATCAACAAACCATTCAAAAACGTCACGTAATCAAATGCAAAGTTGAATGCATTTGGCATCGAAAACGAGTACATATTCGCCTTGCGTGCGAACGCCCGTGCGTCGTACATCAACTTCATCTCCGCTCCGGCGCCGAGCGGATACAATGGAATAAAAATTGTATACCGCAACCAGTTCAACCACGACGGGCACTGGGAATACAACCCTAACGCATACGACGGGTACCTGACCACTTCTGTTAACGCCCATGCGATCACGAGCGCGGTCGCGGCGACGGTTCCGTGCAACGCGCCCACCGCATCGAGCGCGCACATCAACACGTGCGTGCGCCCGCACCACTGCATGAGCGCCGCCCCTACGGGACTTCGCGTGATTCCAAGCATCGAATGCGCGACTTCTGCGAACGAAGCGACTTGGAATGTCACCACAAAATCTCTCACGATGTCATACGGCGATGACTGTAGCTGCGCTCTGCCTCGCGCGCGCGTTGGTTGTTGGTGAAACTCCCACGCGTGTTGCGTGGCGTGCACAAGCACGTATGCCCATCCACAGGCTTGGATGACGTTATACGCAATCAAATATCGCTCTTTCATCGATCGTCGCGCCATATCCGTCGTCGCCGTCGTCCCACGTCGTCGTTCTGTGACGACGATATACCCTAACCGCTTGGTCGTCGTTTGTGGGCGTCAGCTGAATGCTGTGTTGGCGGTATGCATATGCACAAATGGTATGCATATGCATATGCACGTGCATATGCAGGATTCACGCCCCGGGGGCATGCATACGGCCATAGAAAAACGGCTTTTATGTGGGGCGTGATTTTTAGAAATATATTGATAGTCTAGTAATTACGTAAATACGAGACGAAATGACTAGTCATTTTAAGGTACGCGACAAGGGTTCAGAAATAAGGGTTTACCCGGCGCATGTTTACACGATCGGTGCTCAAAACACTCGTACTTAACACCACATGCACACCATGTATCACTCAAACGGTATATTAAATAGTCGTATTATATGTTAAGTATGGTATTCACGCGTATGCAGGCCCGGCCTGCATACGCAGGATGCACGCCCCTAGTATGCTGATTCCGCCTTCACAGGCTGAATGGCCAAGATGA
>Ga0222715_10004929_pt1 | contig 11453 bp, 16 predicted proteins | sample C33_9DmetaG_FD_165056 | JGI IMG/M metagenome (GOLD analysis project Ga0222715, IMG submission 165056) | Estuarine water microbial communities from San Francisco Bay, California, United States - C33_9D | ecosystem: Environmental > Aquatic > Marine > Unclassified | place: USA: California...
CAAGGCTTTTATACCTGCGATCGCTCCAGCGTCTACACCAACATCTAATAGATTTTGAAGGTTTTGTGCTTTTTCCCCTGCTAAACCAACGCCGTAATTATACAGTTCATCTTTATAAGTGGTTTTCAAGTTGTTAAGCGTGTCAGCAACTTGATTTTTTTGCCCGTTCAACTCATTTAATTGTTCTTCGTATTGGGAAGCAATGCTTGCTTCATCATTTAACTCGGAAAAGTAATCCATCTATATAATCAATCAATATTATTATTTATAATTTGTAAAAAAACCATTTTATTACAATTGTTCGACGAACTTTATTAAAAAGTCGTTAAAAATTAACGACCGCTGTTCGTAAGAAAGTTCATTGAAGTTTTTGACGTTTTCAATCAGCCACAGCTTGTATTTGGTCGGAGCGTTCCACTGTTGAATGAGGCTAATAAACCCATTGGCAATATCTTCGGGCATAAACTCAGGCATAGACTCGGTCAGCGAAGGCATTTTCGACTTAACAAAAATTATGAGGATTTTCCAACCCCGACCGCCCTTATACAATAATTTTGAAATCCACTTGTGGGTTTCAAAAAATCACTCCTTAAAAATGCTGACTGGGAAAAAAATAGACCCACAAGTGGAACGGTATTTTTTTACATAAGAGGGGATGGGGTCGGTAAAATCCTCATAATTTTTGTTAAGTCGAATCGTTTTCATCCTTTCAAATGCCACCCAAAACAAAATTGAAACTCAAGGTGAAGGTTCAGCAGTGTGCGAAGTGTTTGGTCGAATATAGAACCGATTGCCTCGTAATCTGCGACCCATGCGGTGGGACATTTTGCGAGGATTGCCAAGACCAAGAGATGTGCCATGACTGTTTTGAAGAGGCAATCTGCTGTAAGGATAAAATCGACGAGTTGAATGAACGCCACGATGAAGAAATCAACGCCTTGAAAAAGGAAATCGCCGAATTGAAAAATGAAATCGCCGAATTGAAGCCTCCTAAGAAACGCAGTCCTCTTGAGGCCATGGGACTTATTTCTCCCAAAGCAACTTGCTAAGATTGTGGTAGAGTTTTTGCTTCAGTATGTTGAAATAAAGGAAATTATATTTATCCTTCGTTGCCTCATTATAATATTTACGCCAATTCGGTATATTCTCCAATATTTCCTCCTCCAGTTTCTCGAGTTCCTTCAAATTAGTAATTTCATTAATAATAATTGCCGTAGAATTAACACGCATTAACGGGTCAAGTCGCCTGTAATTTTGCGAGTTCTGAATAATACTAATATTCAGGTGCCTATATCGGGTAGATAAATAGTTCAGTTTTTTAAACTTAAAGCCCACCGCATCATCTACAAAAATTAAGATTCTATCCCGCTTTTCCTGCTCCTGTTTCCTCTGGTCGTCTATAATCTCCTGAATGTAAGTATCGCCTGCGATTAAATCGGAATGATCTTCAAAAACAATTAATTCTGTATCAATATCGTCGTTGTCGAAAGCCTTCAAATACGACCGAGTCGTTTTGTCAGTGGATGCCGTTGGACTAAATAAGTAAATGCGGTCAAAACAATTTTTATAATAGCGTAGTATTAGATTGCCTGCTATAGTCGATTTACCAGAGCAACATGGACTTACGATTGTCAAAATCATCGGCGGTTGGGGGACAATATCATTGAGAGGGCAACTTACGGGCATTTTACTATCTTCCGACTCTTTGATTTTCAAAATATCCTTATTCATATATACTAAATAAGGATATTTGTTTTTATTATCTATTTCTTCATATACTCGATATGCTTAGACAAACTATGACCCATCATTTTTGCCTGTTTGCGAAGTTCCTCAACTTCATCCATGCCCTTAGACGCATTAATATGCCGAGTCAAAGTCGTCGATAGTTTCTTATCCACACCCGACCCTTCTGCTAATCCAGAATAGACGACACCTAATCGGTTGTTAGTCATCGGCGTTTTTAAATTGTCATTTAACATTAAATATCCATCGGGATTAAATTGCGAAATCGCCTTCATATATTTTACAAGCATGTCGTAGTATTTACCGTCAATTTCACTTTCGATACTTCCCATCTTTTTATCGTTCTTGTAATTATTCATTAAGTAGGAAACCTTCTTCCCTGATTTTTTTAAAAGAATATAATTTGTTTCTTTATCCAAATCTTCAACCTTTTTAGGGCGATACATTATCTTTGCTTTGGCAAGGTCATTTCGAGTTGCCAGATAATTTTGTAAAATAAATAATACGTAGTTCCGAAAGTGAATCATTTGTTCGTTGGACTTTATGACGAAATTAGCAGGGACTTTCGATAGTAGGTAATCTTCAATCTGTTTAATCTCTTCCTCAGTAGTCCAATTCTGTTTTTGCGATTCTGTTTTTTTATTCATCGCAACTTTACGGTTAATCTTGGATGCCATAGCGTCGATTGCCGTGTTGTATTCTTTTATTTCGTCGGCGTATTTCTCGGAATCCAAAGTCTTGAGAATAACCACGACGCATGCGAGTTTTAATTTGATGCTATTTAATTTATCGTATTTATCCTCAAGCGTTTTGATGACCTTTTTTGGGTCGAGCAAAAACTCGATGCTGTTGTCATCTCGCTCAAAAAGTTTTTTAAGCGAAGCCCAGCACGATACGTAAACCTTGACACTTGTTTCACTCAAATTGGGTTTCTCCTTTTTTAAAAGTTCTGCGAAATTATCCATCCTTTGTTATATGCTTAATAAGATATTTTATTTTAAATTAAAAAATAAAATGATTATTAAGAATATATAAATGGCCGTTTCAAATGTCTATATGTATGAAAGCGATCGTGAATACGAGAGCGATGGTGACGATATGGAATTAAGCGAGGAACAGGAACGAGAGGAGTGTGCGTTTTGTGGAATGCCAGTAGAGGAGCGTGAGGGCTGGTTGTATAGGTTTACCAAGCAATATGGGGGCGAATGGTTCTGTCAGTTCTGTATGTTTAATAATTACAAGTTTCCTATGGATTGATTAGTTTTTAAAAATAAATAACAAGATAAGATATTATGGCGACATTTCAAAACAAACCCTTTTTAAAACACGATGATTATATGACCCCGAAATACGCTTGGGAAAATATCGCACAATTTATTCCTAAGGACAAAAAAATATGGGAGGCGTTTTATGGGGATAGTAAGTCGGGAGATTATTTAAAAGAACTCGGGTTTGATGTAATACATGAGCCTATTGATTTTTTTCAAAATGACTTGGGCGAAATTATTGTAAGCAATCCACCGTTTTCTAAATGTAAAGAAATATTGGCTCGATTAGCAATTATTGATAAGCCTTTTATTCTCATTATGCCCTGTAGTAAAATAGCGACAGGTTATATGCGGGAAACCTTCATGAATAAACTACAGATTATTGTTCCGCTAAAGAGGATACATTTTTTAAAGAAGATTAACGGCAAGGAAATCGATGGTTGGAAAAATGCCTGTAATTTCGATTGTTTTTATTATTGTTATAAAATTGGATTGCCAAAGGATTTAATTTTTTTAGATTAAAAAATAACAAGATAATATATATATAATGTATTTTGAGTTCGAATATATAAATGCCCTGAATTGCGAGTCAATCCTCCGTCGAATTAACGCTATTGTTTATAATCCTACTATCAACAACGGAACGCCGATAGATTTCCTTGAATTGTATAATATTCGGGATTACATTTTAAAAACATTTTATTCATAAACGTTTTAAATATGTTTCAAGATATGGGCTATAACATCAACATTAAAAGCATTCCCCAAGCATTTGTAACGATTAGTTATAGAAATGCCATCTGTATAATTATCGGGTAAGGATTGTAACCGTTCGCATTCAATGGGTGTAAGTTTTCGTATTTTTGTATCAATATGCCCCACCTTAACCAAAGAATTACATATACTATTCAAGGCAGGTAGTTTCCCGTTGTCAGAATAAACCCGTTTTGCTTGATGGTCTTTATCACCAACGTAACCAAGTTTTTTTGTTTCATTGATTCCTCTTTGTGCTGTTAATGTATAATTTTTACCATCTTTATTAACCATCATTCTCTCATCTACTTGGGCGTCAGGTTGTAAAATATCTTTTAATAATATACCTCGGTCAATAGGTAAGTCAAATTGTATATTCGTCCAGAAATATCTTTTACGAGTTTGAGCGGATAATAATGACGCATTAAACATAGTAGGTTCGCAACCTAAAATACCACTTATGATATTTTTATCTTCGTTCTTCATACTCGCAACATTTTCAAGTATGAAATATTTTGGGTTTATTTCCTTTTTAATTCTAACATACTCATAAAATAAAGACGACCTATCTCCTTTTAATCCTTGCCTATTTGTCTTGGCTATGCTTAAATCTTGACATGGTGACCCTCCAATCAAAAGGTCTATAGGTTCTGTAATCATATTGGTTTTGAAATCGATTACAGAACCAAGGGGAATAATATCAGGATAATTCTTTTTGGAAACTTTTATAGCATTCTTTTCTATTTCACAAGCATAGTATTTATTAACATGTAGACCAGCACGATCTAAAGCAGCCCTCGCACAACTGATTCCATCAAACAGCGATAAGACATTCATTTATATATATCGTTTATATATAATTTTGTTTAATTCTTAAAAAACCGTTTTTTGACATCGTTTAATGATGCCCCGATTGTCCGCTTATTCCACAGTATCCACCTCGACCAAAATCCAGCGGTAGTAATGCCAGTCTTAGTCCAGTCTTCACGGGCTTCATGCCTTGATAAATAAGCCTCTTTACGCTTTTCATCTTTTTGTCGTTTCGTGGTGTAGTCATCATAGGCAGAAGCGCCGAACTTTATTTTTTTTAATTTCTCAACGCCATCAACGGTGTGTTTTAGCGTGACTTGGTATTTCTTCTTGTCGTCAATCAAAGGTTCTAAACTTACGAATTGATAGGGCATTATATTATAAACTGAGTTATTTTTATATTGTATAAATTAAAACATGGCATCCCCAGTATTTACAGACGATACATTAATATTATATCATGGCGATATGACGATGATGAAAACATTAATTTTTGATTATGTGATTACCGACCCGCCGTATAACTGTTCTTATAAATATCCAGATTACAACGACCGCATGTTTCACAAGGACTATGTTAAAATGCTTAGTCATTTGAAGGATTACAAAACAATCATGATACATTACTCTGAAGCATTCTGTGGAGTTATTCGAGATGCTATTGGTATTCCCGATAAATTAATTCAGTGGGTGTATAATAGTAATTTAGGAAAACAACATCGGTCTATAGGATGGTTTAATTCGCACCCTGATTTGACAAGAGTTAAACAACCTTATAAAAACCCAACGGATAAACGAGTGAAGAAATTAATTGACAACGGAAGTGAAGGGACAAGACTATATGATTGGTGGAATATTAACTTGGTAAAAAACGTTTCGAAACAGAAGGTGTCGTCATTCACAAATCAAATACCGATTGAAGTATTGGAACGCATAATATTAACAACGACAAATGAAGGCGATACAATCCTCGACCCATTCTTCGGTTCAGGTTCATTATATTTCGCTTGTAAAAACACTGGGCGTAAATGTATTGGCATAGAGCAATCATTAAAACATATTGATTCATTCTATGAGCGAAAACAAACAATGAACCTTCAAGGTAATAACAACGATTAAACAAAGAACCTATTTAAGGCAATAAAACAAAGAAATTAAACCAATAAATACCCCTGTAGAGAACATAAAATATTTTATGTTCCCCTGGGAGGGTATTTTTTGTTATTTAAACAATACTATAGGCATTTCAAGCATTATTTTTGTTTTTTATTTGTTTAAATCTTAAAAAAATTATATTATTAAGATTATAAATGAATAACAAGTTTGCCAATTCAAAAATATATCGTATCAGTAGTCCGCTTGGAGATTTAATTTATATCGGCTCAACCGCAGGGACATTAGATAATCGATTTGTCCGCCACGCACAAGATTACTTCACTTATAAACGCTCGGGTAAATGTAAGGTCTATTCGTGCGAAGTCTTCGATGCCTACGGTATTGCGAATTGCCGTATAGAATTATTACATTATTTTCCGTGTGGGTCTAAGTTAGAATTGTCACAAGAGGAGGGTCGAGTTCAACTGATGAACCTTAAATATCTTGTCAATAAAAATATCGCAGGAAGATCGACGAAACAATATTATGCCGATAAGAGGGCAGATATTTTAAAACAAAAAAAGGAGTATTATAAGAAGAATTGTGATAAGCGTAAGGCCTATCAAAATAATTATAATAAACAAAGAAGAGATACTAAATAAATAAATATATTTAAAACAATATATATGACAGCAACAAAAAATGAAACCTATTATTTCCATCAAACTCCAGATGATTTAGCAAAGGAGTTAATAAAAAAAGTTCCGTTAATACCAGGAGATAAAGTCGTTGATACTTTCCGTGGTGAAGGAGCATTCTACAACAACTTCCCAGATTATGTTGAAAAGGGTTGGGCTGAAATCGTAGAAGGTAAAGACTATAAAAACTACGATAAGGCTATAGATTGGATTATTACAAATCCACCATTCCGATTGGAAACGGGAAATGATAAACGGGTTAATAGTTTTTATCCCTTGCTCGATTATTATTCAACACGAGTAAATAAAGGCATTGCGTTTCTTGCGAATGATTACTGTTTTTCAACCCTCACGCCTATACGAATGAGAGAGTTAAACAATCGGGGATTTTATTTACAAGGTTATACAATATGTAATGTCAAGAAGTGGCGTGGTCGTTATTTTTTTATGATATTCACCAAAGAAATAAATCCTAATATCAATTATTTAATTGGTAGTTATTAAAGCATAGTCTCAATAACATCATCGGATGGTGTCGTAGGTTCACTTAATTCACGCTTGGCTTTTAACTTATCTACCTTCTTAAAAAGCGAATCAATTTTGCGTTGATTGAACTCGATTTTCTTCTCCGTATTCGCATCTGCGTCACGGCAATCGCTGTCGCAACACCCGCACATCTTTAGATGTTTTAAATTGGTCTTGCTAATGAAATGACCGAAGGCGGAAAGTATCGCAATCACGAACGAGGAAATGGCAATTAATTCAACAGACATATATATCTATTTACTTTTTTTATTTTTAATCTTCTTATCTGGAGTTTCAAAATAATTCTTTTCTTTGTAGTGCTTCTTTCTTTCTTTTTTAACAGGTGGGGATTTCGGCCTTAGTAAATTGATTTCCGAATTGTCTTTATCGTCTTTACAAGGCATTATATTATTCTAATAGATTATTTTTAAAACAACCTTTGAATATGGACTTGAGCGAAACATTCTTCTTCGTTTGTAATACCAACAGCAATACCTAAGCCGTTGTTGCCTTGGCCGTTTTGAGTATACATTCTCAATTTGAAGACTTGGTTCGCAGTTTGGGTTTGAAACTCACCAGACCCACTACATATACCGCCCGATTGAGTTCCCGTATGTATCGACACTCCTTGAACTTTCTTTAGGTTATTAGTAACACCTATTACCTCCGCCTTCGTCCCGTGTGTAGCATAACAAGAAGCCCTGAAACTAAGTGTATATGTTCCAGGCTCTATGACCGTAAATTGATTACCAGACAAAGTGTAATCGCTTCTTCCAGTTAAGTCGATCTCATTTAGGGTTATATCGTTCCAAGTGTTTTGGATTGAAGAACCACCACTTGTTCCTGATGGCTGTCGGTGTTCGATTAAACACGGGCTGTATTTTTTTCGAAATGAAGATACACCATCAATCAAAATATCAGGGACGTTCCCAGCAGTTGGAGTGCGTAAATTAATACTGCTGAACCCACTAATTTCGGAAACAACGGCTGAATTGGAGAATAGATGCCGTGATGTAATTATATCGTTTCCACAAGTCAAATTACCTGTGGTGGTTAATGTCGGTTGACTATTGCTGTGAATACCAAGCACTTTCCATTTTGACGTGTTCCATTCGGCTTGTAGAAATACGCAATCTCCCTTCTTTCTTAAAATAACATCTTGGTCTGTAAGCATATAAGTCCCTCGAATAATAAGGTTGGCAGATCCTTCGGTTTGAATATAGACGATTTTAGTTTGCCCGATGTATTCAGTTTCCGCTATATCTACCACCAACTCTGCTGTTTGTCCTGTTAGGTTAAACTCGGTGAAATAATCGGTTGCGTTAATAGTTCCCCCTGACGAGGTCAGAGTTTGCTTTGTGCCGTTTAATTCTAAATCGGTAAAACTATTATTGGTAATTGCCCGTTTGGCTGCTAAATCCGTTATTAAATTAGCGACCTTAATCTGTGGTAATTGATTATCTTGAAACGCAGCTTCAATATTGGAAATGGTATTCAAATTACAATTAATTCTGAAATACAAGCAGTCTACGTTTATAAGTTGAACTGCGGGAAGATTTCCCAACAGACTCGTCCGAAATACCGTATTAGCATCTAAGTCGGCTTCTTGTTGTGCGGTGAGACCGCCGATAGGGGCGCCGTTTATTTTAAATTGATGCCCTGCTGATAGATTTATGTCACCATCAACAGATAAATCATTATTTAAAAAACTTAGATTTTTTGCCACTACATTCCAGTCAGCCGTATTCCCACTCCACGCCAGTATCACGCCTTCACCAACATTTTTAAGGGTAATAGGTTCGCTTACGTTCGTCAGAAGTGTTGCGGTATATTGTGTCGGATCTGCTCGGTGGAGACTAATTATTTTTATCTGACCGTCGACAAATCCATTACTGATTGTTGCGGTTATATTTCCAGCACGAGTATCTAATTTGGTAATTAATCGAGTGCTGTCTATAACACGAACGCCCGAAATGAGCGATTGTGAAATACCGCCGATTATACTTTTCTTAAAAGTGGTGTGGCCGTCTAATTCTGTTTCGCCAGTTGGTTTAATTGTAACTGCTGTAACATTCGTTCCATTTGTTATTGAAGCAATATTTAAATCTTGGTTATTAACACCTTTAATATCACCACCAACAATAATATTATCTACGATTTGGTCGCCCGTGAACGTATTACCGCCACTAAGGTTTGCTTTCAAATTGATATTCGCTTGTAGGGTATTATCGGCATTAATTCGAGAACTCGTTTCGTATGAAATAGCATTTTGTAATGATGTATCAGCGTTTGTTCTTGCGGTAATTTCGTTATTTAATGACAAAATCAAAGCACGGTCGTTAATATCATTTTGTAGATTATTATCCGCCGTTTGCCTATCGCTAATTTCGGTGGCAAGATTATTCGCATTTGTTGTCACTTGTGATTGGAGAGCCGAGTCTCCAGCAATCCTGGCAGTAGTTTCTGCCTGTAATGCTCCTGAAGAGGCTGTGTTATTAATTTGGGTCTGTAAATTGGCATCCGCATTTGTGCGGTCTGTTACTTCTTGCGACAATCCCGATGTGTTTGTCCCAATATCGGTAGTGTTCGCCGTAATTAGGGCAGTATTAGCATCCAAAGCCTCCCGAACTGGTTGGGAAATGAAGTTGGAACCTGTATAGTCAGTCATTATATATTATTATAATGATTTTATTTTTATAATATTAATTCTGTTTTAGTTTTTAAACTTCGAAGCGACTAAGATTTGAATCTGAACTGGGCGTTCGCACAACAAACGAACATAACGAAGTCCAACGTTGTTCCGTTGAAAATTAAATTGATAATTTATCGCCGTAGGTTTATAAAAGGACGCAGCCGTTCCATCCGAGAACCAATCATACGAATTATGGCTATATTGTAAAATAATCGACGGGTCATTAAAACCGAATGTTCCCAACAAAATGTGTCCGCTGAAACAGACATCGTTTGTGCGTTCTTCGTTAATCCCCATGTCGAGAACTGTTCCTATAACGTCGCCTCCTGCGAATTGTATGGGGGCGCCCGCCCCTACATTAATCATTTGCGTAGTTGATGGCAACTGATTGGCGTTAATTTCAAGTTTTTGGAGTAGGGCTTTGTTCTCAGTAGTAAGAGCATTCAACGCAGTAATCAACGTATCCGTGGTGGGAGCAATAGTGTTTAAAACTCCCGACGTTTCCGTTTTTAAAATAATGCGGTCATTCCCGTCGCTCGACCCAAGCATATTAGTGTTTAATCGACCATCAACATCGGTGTTAATCAACTTGATATTTGCGACATCTTGGTCGGTTGAACCCATAATACGAATAGCATCTGTAGCTCCATCAAGGCGAATGTCTTCCACCGAAACGGTGGTGTTAGTTTTCAATACGCCATCAGTCGTGACAGCCAATAATCGCTTAACGCCATTTTCATCAATACCTGCTGTTGATACGGCATCGGTTTGTTCGCTTAACGCCTGGGTATTTACGTTAAGTTTCCCATCCACGTCAGTATTGACTAACTTGGCATTAGCAATATCTTGGTCGGTGCTTCCGTAAAAACGAACGCCATCCGTTTCGGGATTTAATGTGATGTTCTCCACACTGACTGTTGTATTAGTTTTTAATACGCCATCAACGGTAGTCGCAAGCAGACGTCTATCACCATTTTCATCAATTCCGCCCACCGCAATACTATCATCTAAAATATTTAATGGCATCGCATCCCGAAATACGACATCACAGCGTAAAAATGCTTGATCGACGGCTTCGCTGTTTAATACTTCTAATTTAAAATATTTCATTTTTAACAACCCACTAAATACCACGGGACTTGTTTCAGCATCGAGTGGCGGAGCAGTCATGGCAGTCTGGTTTAAAATGCGAATATCGTCCCATCTATTTAAAATACCACCTTGAAGTATTTTTAGGCGAATATTCGTCGCAGTTCGAACGGCAATAGTGTAACTGCCATACGCACCGACATCTTCGCTTATACCTGTAAATTGAGCGTTGCTCTTCAATGGAATTACAGTCGAGTTTTTTTCACTTGCGGACATTATATATATAACATTAGAAATTATTTTTATAATATTAATATATATAATGGTTGTAAAAAACGTCAAGGTAATAAATAGCAGTAAATTGAATAGCGATGGGACATTCGAGATTGGGCTAAGGGACGCCTTGTTAATTAATAAAAACAGCAAAATCACTCTTGATAAGTTTGTTTATCGGCAGACAACTTCCTCTGTTGATACTTATAAAAAATCTAAAATACCGATAAAAATTACAATGACTGCGGATGCGAAAGGCACGAAGGATTTTAGCGACCCTTCAACACCTATTTCGTTTATTTTAAATACGTCGGGTTCGCTAAATGAAATAGGGGATTTCCTATCTTCGTTAGACGTTCAAATTGCCCGACATTTGAATGGCGGTATGCCTAATGCGTTAAATTGGCAACAGTATAAATATTATATAGGACAATATGATGAAGATAATTTTGGTATTTATCTAAGCAAAGATGTCGGCCTGGATGTTTGGTCGTATCTTGATAG
>Ga0222715_10004932_pt1 | contig 11450 bp, 19 predicted proteins | sample C33_9DmetaG_FD_165056 | JGI IMG/M metagenome (GOLD analysis project Ga0222715, IMG submission 165056) | Estuarine water microbial communities from San Francisco Bay, California, United States - C33_9D | ecosystem: Environmental > Aquatic > Marine > Unclassified | place: USA: California...
ATAGTTTGGATTTTAAGAATCATCAGTTGAGTGATAGCGTGGTCAAGGTGATGTAAACCAGATTCTGGATCAATATCTTCACCTTGCCAAAATGCGTTTAGATGTCGCTGTGCTGATGCGTATGTTCGACCATAAGAAGTAGTATTAACATCATATCGCCAATTATTCTCACTGTACTTTTTAGCACCATAACCAAAAACATTAGCAACTGTTAGTAATACTTCAGATGGGATTAAATGAAGTGGTGGTTTGTCGTCGTCGTATTTCATTGTGTCTCCTATTTTGGTAATTTACCATGATTACCTATATGTGATGGTGGAACCCAATCAGCCGGCTTATCCAAATCTGGTAATCCGAGTGGATTAGGTCGTTCTTTCTTTTTACCAACAAATTTATTCATGTTGGCTTTAAAGACTTCGTCCCATGCCTCGTATGCGTTAACACCAAAGGCATCGAGAGTTCCAATCGCGACAACGCAAATATCGATGAGAGCATCGACAACTTCTTCGTTGTCGCGATGGAGTTCAGCTTGTTTTAGTTCATCTAGTTCTTCTTGTATGAACTTAATCCTAAATGATAGATAGTCTCTGTACGATCCTGGATTGTTTTTAATCCAATCATGTACACCATATTTCTTGTGCATCTTATTGATGTCTTTTACCCAGTTATTACTCATACTTGTATTGTACCATAGTTAAGTTAAAATGTACAGGACTATTTACCATTATTTACTCTGATGTTCTTCTCTTAGTTCCTCTGGAGTAAATTTACTAAATAGCTGTAGAGACATAGCTCCTTTAAGAGCATTACAGTCTTTGCAGGCCATAACTAAATTATCCTTTTCAGTTTTACCTTCTTTTGAATGTGGATTTTTATGATCACCAACAGCATCTTCAAAAGCTATAGGTGTTTCACAATATCCACACTTACCATTTTGCTCATCGTATTTAGCTCTTTTGTCATCTAAGGCAAAGGCTCTTTTCTTATCTAAATAAGTAACCATTCCTCTTTTTTCCATTTCTTTTAGAACTATATTAATCAGAGTCTGTATTTGTATGTAGTTACCAAAAACTCTAAGAAAGCGTTTAAAATCCATAGTTTCTTCGTTACAAACAACTAAGTTATTAGCTCCTCTTAAATGTGAAAGAGCTTTATAAACATCAGAATAAAACGTTTCTTTAATTTTTATATTGTTGTCAGTAAAATGCTTTAACATATAAAAAGCTACAGTAAGATTTCTTCCGCCTCTTTCTGCTTTAATACCATGATTTCTTACAACTGTATCAAATTTTCTCAAAAGATTCTCAAATTCAACTTTACCTTCTATAACATCAGTATTTTGATAATGAGCATATAGCTTGTTTAATTGATTTTGACCCATGCTATACTTTTCTTTATAATGGGTATATGCATATAATTGAGCTATTATTTCATCAACTTTTCTTCCAGCTGTTGGAGCAGTTAGATAAGTAAACTCAGCAAGTTCAGACGATGTTCTATTTCGTCGAAAAAAAGCTAGCTCTGGTTCTTGTCTTATAGCTTGATTGTCTTCTTCTATTTTACCGTTAACAATTTCTGCTATCCAATTAGCAAACGGTGTACATGTAGCTGACCTTTTATCTTGATTAGATAAAGGTGTTCCATTGTTTATGTTTAAAAAACGATCTACTAGTTTCTTTGGACTTAATCTCTTTGAAATAAGAACTAACATTGGAGCATTTTCAATTGCTCTTTGTTCGTCTATAGTTAGATTGTCAAAAAAGAATGCTCCGAGATCATTTGGTAGCTTAACTGCACCGTTTCTTATTGCTCTAAAAGTTCTCATTCTATGTTGACCATCGTCTAACCATAAGACTCCGTTATTATCTACACTTATTTCAAACTGAGGAAGTGGTTCACCTTTATATAATGACCCAAAAAGCTCCCTCTGCCATCGATGGCCTGGGCTACCGATAGTATCTTTAAAGAGATATTGTCTCTGTCGAGATGCGTTGATTTTTATTTGCGAATTGGTTGCTATTTCTTTAAAGGTAGTGCTGTGCAACTCCCAGTCAGTACCTATATCATGGATTTTTGTGAATCCATCTAACTTTAGATTTTTCATTATATTTCCTTTTAAAAATTGGCCGGTTATTTTTTATTCCAGCTTTTATTTTGGGTGGAATAAAAGAACCGACATGTTGTTAAAAAAAACTGATGTTAAGACCTCCGCATTGTAGCAAAAATTTTAGCATCAGTGTTCTTGGATACTGGTACAGCATTGCTTTTATGCATTGTAGCAATTCCAAGTAACTCATCTCCTGTATACCTTTCGGTCTCCTTCCTTTTCATATGACTCACATCAACATCCATATTACCGCTAGGAATAGCTTTATTTCTATCCATAAGGGCTTGAACAAATGGTGATGTAGACGACTTAAGAGGAACGAAGGAAGATAAAGGAGTAGTTTTTCTACGCTTTGCACGTAGGGTCCTCTTACGTCGTCTACCGTTGAAATCATAATTTGAATCTGTGTATATTAACATGTTAGTATTGTACCATAGTTAAGTTTAAATGTACAGTGTTATTGTGAAAAACTTGCAGAGATTATTTTATGATAATCGTTAGCAAACTTACTGAAGTCTCTAACTCTAAGCTCTTCAGAATGTCTACGTTGAACATAGACATCGCATGCTCCCCAGTTATCACGTCCACCTAATACATCTCCTGCGGGAGTAAATCCACGATAGGTTGTTTTAAGTTCGTTTGTCTTCCAGTCAAACTGTTTGTAAGCAAATTTCTTTTTAGGCTTACGTCCCTTTAGAGTAACTCTAAGAGTAGTAGGTCTTAAGAAATACAAATTTTGCTCGCATGATTTCTCAAACTTTTTAAACTCTTCATTAATAAGTTTGTTAGTTTTTCTTATAGCTTTTCTAAGCTGTTCGACTTTTTGCCATCCTTCGGTGTCATTTTCGTCGCCAATTGTAAACATATAATTTTCTGTACGTTGCATAGTTCCCTCCTATTCGTTCCCTATTTGTGAATAACAAAAGTTGACCCTGTGGGTTAACATGTGAGATGGATTATTTTCAAAATAAGCCAATAGTTGTCCCAAGGAATAGATTTTAAAGTAAGGATTAAGAGTTTGTTGGAAACCCTTAACAGTTTTTGTGGTATCAGTTATAGACCAAATAGTATGTTTAGAAACCCCTTTTTGAGATTCGTCGATAATATGTTGGTTCCATTCGTTTATTGATTGCATATATACTCCTGTTTTAATTTAAGTATATAGTACCATAATAATCGTTAAATGTACAATTTAAATCTTTAATAAAATCAATAACTTACGAAATAATGCCCTAAGTTATTGATATTCCAGGCATTGTTTTATTTCCTTTAAAATCAATAGGTTATATAAATATACTTGTTATGGCAATAAGTAAATATTTAGCAAATACACAAATATCAGAATTAATCGACCTCAGCGAGGGACGAATACTTGGTACTACTAACATTCATAAATTTGGTAGAAATCCAAGTGTAGGTGGTGCTCCAGAAACAATATGGGAACAAGGTGGAATTTACACTTACTTAACAGTTGCTTCAACAGTTTATGTATATGGTGCTGATGTACAAGATGGTGCCGCTGGAGATGGTGCAAGAACAGTTACAGTTCAAGGATTAGATGCTAACTATAATGAGATTGAAGAAACACTTACAGTAGATGGTGCAGTTTCAACTCAATCATTTTTGAGAGTTTATAGGGCATTTGTTGCTTCTGCTGGTTCATTACAAACTAATAAAGGCGATGTGTTGATATCAACAGGTTCAAGTGGTGGTGGTACTGTATTGGCAAAAATTGCGACAGTTGGAATAGGTACAGTATATGGTCAAGGACAAACAAATTTAGCACTCTATACAATACCTGCTGGTAAAACAGGTTATTTAAAAAATTGGAATATAGGAGTAGGTGCTTATAATGATGCCGTAACTGCTAACTTATATACGAGAGAAGTGGGTAATGGTTTAATTTTTAGAACAAGAGATGTTATGGACGTTCCTGGTGGACTTCATCAAAGAATATATGAAGTACCGTTTCGTTTACCAGAAAAAACAGATATTGAGGTTAGAGCAATTGCTTCAACAGGCACAAATATATCATCAACTTTTGACATAATATTGGTAGATAAATAATACTTGATTAACTTGATAAATAATTTTTGTTATGAGTATATTATTAGATAAAATTCCTTTAGAGTTAGCAGAAAAATTAGTAAAGGATGATCCAGTCCGACCAGACATTCCCGCCTCAGTACGACAACAAAATCATTTTCAAATGTTTCAAACAGAGAATGCAGTTATATGCGTAGCGTTCTGTAATAAAGTACCAAAGACTGAACAGGGATTGCTTGAAAGCAAACCTGGTGATATCGCTGTATTCTATTCTGTATGGTCATATCAAAAAGGTGCAGGTAGAGATATCGTATTGAGAGTCATAGAGGAAGCACGAAAAAGAGGAATGTCTCGATTCGTAACAATGAGTCCTAAGACTCGAATGGCAGAAAGGTTCCACATTCGTAATGGAGCAGAGCTCGTATCTGAAAACGAGACCACGAATAATTTCGAATATTTATAAATAGATACATGAAACATCTATTACTTGCAATACTTCTATTGCCAGCATTTCTTTTGGCACAAGATAACGAAATCTATATCAGTAATCCATCTGCATCTGATAATATGTCGATTAATATTCATCAAGCAGGAGATAACCAAGAAGTTAATTTTTCTGTTGGTGGAGCTGATAATACTATAGATATTGTACAATCAGGTACTAATAATACAGTCAAATGGACTGACACTTGGGGTTCAGGTTATAATTGGGGCGGTGATTTGTACGGAACTGATAATGCTTTTACTATCAAGCAAAATACTACAACAGGAAATAGTCCAGCAAATAATTATTTTGGATTTCATATTCAAGGTAATAACAATACAGTAAAATTTGGACAAGGTTATACAGTTTCAGATACAGGTAATTTTTCTATTGATAATGATGAGTATGGTGGAATGTATATGAGATTAGATATACATGGTAACAATAACACATATATCGGAACACAAAGAAATGATGATTCAGGTGATACCACACATGCAGAAATAAATCTTTATAGTGATTACAACGACATCTATACACATCAAAGACAAGGTGATCATTATCTGTCACTTACAACAAACAACGACTACAACGAAGCATGGATAAAACAAGAAGGACAAGGTAGTCATTCTGCAACCATTACACTTGGTGGTTCATATCCTACAGACTTATATCTACTTCAACAAACATCAACCAATCAATCATATACACTTACACAAAGTTGTGCAACAGTTGGTGGTTGTTCAGTTTCAGTGACACAAAACTAATGGACGAAATAATCTGTCCTGATGATACGATATTAAAAGGAGTAGATGCTTCAGGTAATGCTATATGTTTACCAATGGTTGATATCATTCCTTATGAAAAGCCACCACCAAAAGGTGATGTAGAGGCAGCAATTGATTTTACATGGGAGATATTATTTCTATCTCCGTGGGAACTCATTTATATTTCAATTCCTATGACTGTATTAGCAACTTATGGATTGACAATATATTTTATATTTAAGTGGATTCAAAGGAAATTTAATGTATAGCTGGAAGACAGTATTAGTTACTGTATTATTACTCTTTAGTCTTAAAGTATCTTCACCATACATTGTTGAGAACATACAATGGTCATGGTTTGATTACTTACACCAATCACATGAAATAGAGCAAGTACCAGACTTCGTACTTGTTGATATTGATGAGAAAGCAATAGAACAATATGGTCAATATCCTTGGCCACGTGATGTTTATGCAGAACTCATGTGGAATACAGATCCATCAAACGTTCATGTATTTACTCAAATCTTTTCAGAAGAAGATAGATTCGGAGGCGATGAGATATTCGCTGAAGCTCTTATCAATCGTTTATCTATTCTAGCAGCAGCACCTACGACACAAACCCAAACAGGATTAGCACCGTTTGTAGGTACTGCTACTTTAGGAGGAGGTGCAGCGGCTGACTATGTCTGGAACTTTCCTGGCATAATTTCACCTCTTCCGATTTTGCAAGCTAACACTTATGGTGTTGGTGTAACAAATGCAACTCCTAACCTACCAGGTACTCCAAACTTTGATGCAACTGTAAGATCTGCTCCACTTCTAGTCAATGCAAATGATCAGCTATATCCGTCATTAGTACTAGAAACAATAAGAGCATTCTTTGATGAGACATCATATCAATTAAGAGTTACACCTGATATCGGAGTTGAATGGGTACGAATGGGTAGACAACCTCCTCTTGCAACTACACCAACTGGTGACGTATTGATATCTTATTGGAATGAGTTTCCAAGAGTATCAGCATCAGACTTAGTTGCAGAAGATTTAGGTGGTAAGGTTTACATTTGGGGATTAACAGCTGAAGGATTTAATAATCCAGTATCAACACCCGTTGGTGCTATGTTCCCACATGAAGTACAGGCTAATTTATTACAAACCGTTTTAAATCAGACAATCATTAAGAAATCTTATTGGTATGATTTATTAGCATTAGTTGTTTTATTATCAGCAATGCTTAAAGTTTTATTTGTAACATGGAAAGCACCGACAAGGTTTGCTTTAATAGGAGTAGGTGTATTGGTTGGGGGACAAGTATACGCAGGATTTTATCTTTGGAATAATTACCTTATTCTATTTGATACATTCTATTCTGCTATTTCTTCCCTACTCGTCTTTGCACATGCTTCTTTTAATAAGTACTATTTAACATACAAAGAGAAAGAAAGAATTAAGAAACAATTTGAAGGTTACTGTTCACCAACAGTTGTTAAATTGTTACAAGAGAATCCAGACATTATTAAGAAAGGAACTAAAAGAGAGATATCAATACTATTCTCAGATTTACGTGGCTTTACTCCATTAGGAGAATCATTTGGTGATGATGTACAAGGTCTAACAAAACTAATGAATGGTTACATGGATGCTATCACACAACCCGTATTGAATGCAGATGGTATGATTATAAAGTATATTGGTGATGCAAGTATGCACGTTCATAACGCACCGAATGACGATCCTAATCATGCTCGTTCTGCAGTCCAAACGGGTATTGAAATGTTAAGGGCAGTAGAAGAGTTTAACGTTGAAGTAAAAAGACAAGGTCGTCCACCAGTAGGTATGGGTGCAGGTATCAACACAGGTATAGGTTATCTTGGTGAGATGGGTTCTACATCTCGTCATAGTTATGATGTATTAGGTGATTCAGTATCGACAGCAGCACGTATAGAATCTAAATGTAAAGAATATGGTTGCTTATTACTAGTCGGTGATGCTACATATCAAAAAACAAAGGACGATTTCTTCTATCTTAAAGTCGATGACTTAGCAGTAAAAGGTAAGTCAGTTGGTATAGGAATATACACAGTACTCGATGCTCAGGAAAAAATGGAAGAATGGCAAGATGACCAAGTAACTCACGAGGAAATGCATGAGTTATATAGAGCACAGAAGTTCGATGAAGCAATTGCTCTTTGTAAGAAATTAGAGACAGCATTCGATCAACAGATGAGAGGATATTATTCTATGTGGATCGAACGATGTGAGTTTCAAAAGACTCAAGATCTACCAGAAGATTGGAATGGCGTATTCATCGCTACCACAAAATAATTTAAAGTTTTTTAATCTCGTAATCCCATTGTAACATTCAGTTTATACATAATCATGTAACAAAGGAGATTACATGAAACGTTTATTTTTATTTTTATTTCTTTTCACCCCACTTGCTTATGCTAATCCTTATATTGAATATAAGAATGAGTATGAATTAAAAGATTGGAACTATTACCAAGAAAAAGACTTTCTTCGTTTTGGATATGTGAGTGACCTACCAGGTTCTCCATATTTTGAGATAGGTCCTATGACACACGGAGATTATGCATGGGAAACTGGTTATAAGTTTAGAATGAATAATGGTTGGGAATGGAAAGGAAAGATTGAAACCAAAGACAGCAAAACAAAAGTAGAAACAGAGATAAGGTTTACGTTTTGAAATACTTCTTTATGTTGTTTGCTGCTTATCCTATAGGAATATTCATCTATTGGATGTTTGGAAATTTTGGCGAGGAGATGAGTGTTAAAACTGAATATCTATTTGCTGTGGGTTGTCTCTATGCTCTAGCTGTGATTCAGAAAATATATGAAGCATTCCGTTTCCGTCTAGCTCAGCAACAATCCTAGTATCACCATTAGTATTTTGAAAGACGGATACGATTGTTCCGTCAAATGCATAGCCTTTAGGCTTTCTTATTTTGTCTCCGACTTGAAACTTCACCTTCTTTCCTCATCTTTTCTTGTTCTCTATACTCTAATACAACGTCTACTTTCTGCTGTAATCGTATTAGATCTTGGTCTAACATACGCACTTGATCTATAACACGAATCAGTGCCATATGCTGTTCTTGTAAAGCTGGATCTATATGTTCACCAATGAAGTTCCATATAAAGTAAATGAAGTAACCCATACCAGTTGCCATAATAACTGGAAATCCGTACTCACTGATTAATTGTACAATATCACCTTCCATCACGTCTCCTATTAGATACTAAATGACTATTATTAAATCCTGCCACGTAATGTACGCCTGTGGCAACTCCTAAGTAAAATGTATCATGAGGAGGTTTAAGCCAATCAGCTAAAACATAATTAACACCTACCCTTGCAATAAAATAAGCAAGAAGTTGATTATCTGTTGGATATGAACCTAAGATTGGATTCAGTTCTATTAATCCATTACGCCAATATGGTACAGCATCTGTTGTTGTTTTCATATCGTATGCTATAGCAAGATTAGATGCCCAAAACATTTGTCTTTTTTCTTTGCTCCAATCGCTATATCCTGCATTTGCATCTGTAAATAACATTGAAAAACTTAGAAAGGCTGCTATGAACCAAGGGATTAATTGTTTAGTCACGTCTTGCATCTACTTTCCCATCCTCTATAAAATTCTCTGCTCTTGCTACTCTTTCAATATCAGGTCGTAACTCTAAAGCAGATGAAACTAACATGTCAATCTTAATCATTTCGTTTGACATAGTACGAGCTCTATTCTCTAATGACTTACAGAATATCGTTAACGTTTTAACTTGGTCGACTATACCTTCTAGAATTTGCTTTATAACTAAGAATATAAAGAATCCCATTACCAATGAACCTGCTATAGGAGCTCCTAACTCACCAACTAATGCCAAAAAATCCATATTACTCTGCTAACTCAAATGTTATCCTATTTAATACACCAGGAACTTCAATGGCTACACCATCAATAACTCTTGGCTTATATTTAAACTTTAATGCAGCTTCAACAGATGCTCTCTCAAATACTGAATTAGAACATTCAGCAGCAACTGCATCTCTTGTAGAACCATTTGGCATCACTGTAAATTCAACAACACAGTATCCTTCGACACCCATACGCAATGCTCGAGCAGGATATACAGGTGCTACTTTTACAATTGGTAAGTATTCTCCATCACTGACACCAAATCCAACTCCACCAACTTGAAATCCAGCATTCATTGTAGGAGCAGACATCATAACTGTCATAGCATTATCAAAACTATCTGCTTGTGAAGCTTCTGGTATTTCTGGTGGAAGTTCTGGTTCTGGAGGTTTCTCTGGTTTTCTTTCTCTCGTTTCAACAACTTCATTTCTTTCAACCATAACAAAGTCTGTTATACGAAATGATGAAGCTTCAGTTAAAGCACCACGACCAGTTGCAATAAGCATAGTCATGATAAAGAATAAAGCAAAGGTTATAGATGAACCTAATAATAGTGAAATTAAATACCTCATAAAGATATTTATATAGTTATCTACCTTGTCCTCTATATGCTTTATAAGATCTTCTTTTATTTTTATTCATAGAAGAAGTCTTAACCATATTATCTATGGTTGCAATAGAAGTTTTCTTAGGTGTACTGTATACTGCTGCTACGTATTTTAAAGATTTTTGTGCCATAATGTAGTACTATCCCTTTCCCCCATATACTATAGTATATATAATTTTTAAAGTCTTCACGAGATGGTCTCGTAATAATCTCTTAGTTCAATAAAAGAGTCAATCCAATCGTCTCTTTGTTCTTTGAATAATTGTAGTTCACCAGTTTCACATGCCATAATAATCATTAATTGTTTAATTGGTATACCAGTGTTTTCCTCAAACATTACAGCATAAGCTGCAGCTTGTTTAAAGTAACTATCAATCATAGTTTTTCTTTTTAGTCGTCTAGAAGTCTTCCAGTCGATAACTGCTAACTCACCTCTATATTCTGCGATACAGTCTACCGTACCAGCACATCGTAAGTGATGAGATAACATTTTACCTTCAACGACTCTAATGTTATCTATATACTTATCAGCTGCATCTCTTAGTAAGTGAAATGATGCTAACTCATTAGGCATAGCTTCTGGTAAAGTTTCATTAGTAATATAAGCCTCAATAAGATTATGTACAGCTGTTCCTTTGCGTGCAGCCTGAGTACCAATTTTATTAGCTTCTTCCTCACCAACTCTTTTACGCCATTCCATTAGAGACTTCTTTTTCTCTGGATCTGAACCCAAGATAGTTGTTACTGATGGATATTTAACTTCACCATCTGAAGTATAATATCTTGAGCCTTCTTCGTTTACCTGTTTAACTTCAGGTAATTCAATTAAATCTACATTAAACAATTAATTCCACCTATAAAATACGTGATCACCAATACGTCCAACCATCTGCATGCCTCTATCATTTACCCAATCAGGTCTTATAGTATATGCATGATAATGAGTTGCACCCTCAGTTATCCCTTGTTGATTCTCTAATACTTCTTTTGCAATCATCTCAGCTTCTTGCCAAGCAATATCATCAAAGGGTATATCAGAACGTCCGTCACAGTACCATGAGAAGTGACATCGTCCTCTCTCTTCTCCACCTTGGTATATTACATCACAAATAGTATTTGGATAACGTGTATCGTTTACACGATTTAAAACTACATCTGACACTGCGACTTTACCAGCGTAGTTATCACCTCTTGCTTCATGATATATGTTTAATGCCATACATTCTAAAGTATCTGGTGTGTATAATGGTACTTCAACAGGAGCATCATAAAATGGTACTTCTACTATTTCATCTGTTTCTGTATCATGTACCATAATAAGTGATTCTGTAGGCAATGAGTCAGGTACAAGTGTATCACCCATTGCACTGTTTAATTTTGCGTCTACTATCATTAAAAAGTAAATAAACACAAGTGTAATCATTCCTGATAGGAATATAAAGATATCGTTTTTATTCATGAGATTCTATTTCCTCTATAAGTTGATCTCTTAAAAGA
>Ga0222715_10004941_pt1 | contig 11444 bp, 9 predicted proteins | sample C33_9DmetaG_FD_165056 | JGI IMG/M metagenome (GOLD analysis project Ga0222715, IMG submission 165056) | Estuarine water microbial communities from San Francisco Bay, California, United States - C33_9D | ecosystem: Environmental > Aquatic > Marine > Unclassified | place: USA: California...
GACCGCGTCACCGCCGGCCAACAAGCTAGCCCCGCCCAGCGGTGAGGACATCATCGCCCAACTCAAAAAAGCCCGAGTGGGGATCATCGTATCAGTCCCCGATATCGTAACAAGCGACGGGCTGTTATGGCCCATCAGCAAAGACCCGGATTTCCAGTTGATCCGCGTGTGCAAAGAAGATGAAGGCGTGTCCATCTGTGCTGCGCTCTCCTACAGCAACACCCGCGCGCTCTTGCTGATGCAGCAAACCGGCCTAATGGACTCGCTGAACGCGATCCGGGCCATTGCCATGGATTACCATCAACCGGTGTGCATGATGGTCGGACTGCAAGGCAAGGCCCCTGACGAAACTGTTCTGGCATCAGCCAGCTACGGCGTTCGAATCATTCCACCCATTCTCGACGTCATGGCGCTAAAGCATATCGGAATCGACAGCGATGCTGATACGCAACACATTGCACCGGCTATTGACACCGCCTACGAAACTGGTGATGCGCTGTGCTTTCTTGTTGGCCAATCGCCAGTCATTGCCGGAGAGCGCCCATGATCCAGCGTGACCTTGCTCTCACCACTTTGCGGCCACATGTTGAGCCACGCGACCTTGTTGTTGCGGTTTACCAGAGTTGTTTTGACTGGCTTGCGCTTTGCCCGCGTGACCTCAATTACGTGTCAACGGGGGCTATGGGCCAGGCATCTTCGCATGCGCTTGGGCTTGCTTTGGGAAGTCCGGACAGGAGGGTCATTGTGCTTGATGGTGATGGCAGCCTGCTGATGAATCTTGGCAGTCTTGTCACCATTGCCAATGTGCGGCCAAAACATTTTCTTCACCTTGTTTTTGAAAATGGCGTCTATGAGGTGAATGGGGGCCATCCCATCCCCGGAACTGGAACTGTAGATTTTGTCGGCATGGCAAAAGCTGCAGGCTATCAAGATGCGATGCGCTTTTCACAGCTGGATGCGTTTGAGGCGGCCTTGCCGGAGTTGCTGGCGTGTGACGGGCCAGTGATGGCGGTGCTGAAGATTGCGCCCGGAAAAGCCTATCCGCGCGATTACAACTATATTCACAGCGCAACAGCGCGTAAAACATTCCGTGACGCGCTAAACCGTGATGAGACGTAATTGGCTTAACTGCCAGGGTCACAAAATTCATCCCTAACCATATCAAGAAATTCATTCTGGATCGCTGATAGCCCCCGTTGCGTCGACCATAAAAGCTCTGCCGAATAGCGTATCGGCGGCGTGAACGGTACGGTTGTGCACCTCTGATCAAATGATCCAGCGCCAAAGCCCGAACCGATGATCGACACGCCAAGCCCAGCCCCGACCATACCAATAATCGCGCCTGTTGTCTTGCCTTCATACTTGGTTAAACGCTGCACTTTTGCCATATTAAAAGCCTTGTCGATATCGCTTTTGAAAATAGACCCCTCGAAATAGGACACGAAGTTTTCACCGACAAGATCTTCGGGCGAAATGCTTTTGTTACCAGCCAGCCGATGCAATACGGGCAAAATACACACTGCTTCAGTACATAGCAATTCATGCGTGGCGATATTGCGGTTGCGCCCTGTCGAAACCGCGATACCAAAATCCTGATTTTCTAGCACCATCCACTCAATGCGCTCATCATCGGATTGAATCTCAAGACACACATGGACATTTGGATGCCGTTTGGAAAATTTTTCGATAAGTAAGGGTGCTAATGTCGGTGCAAAGGATGGGGTGCTAACGAGGCGAAGCTGCACATGATTAAAGTCACGAATATTTTGCGCTGCCTGTTCTATCCGCTTTAAACCAGACATGGATTGCGTCACTTCCTCGGCAAACAGACGTGCTTCAAGCGTTGCCTCAAGCTTTCGCCCTGACCTATTAAACAGCTTGAAACCGACAGTTTTCTCAAGATCTGAAATCAACCGACTTACAGCTGGCTGTGAAATACCTAGTAAAGACGCCGTCTTTGTTACCGTTCCTGAGGCAATTAAAGTTTGAAACGCGTCAATCTGGCGGAAGGTGATTTTCATCTTTTTCCTTTTACCAAGGCAAGATATGGCTGCGATATTGTATTCACAGGAAGTTATTTCTAATCAAATTAATAAATAACATAAATAAAAGGATGGTCATTGGCCTATTTATTTTTATATTATGAATGGATGTTGCGTTTTCGGAAACAAGAGAGGCCAGATAAATTATGCAGTTCCATCCCGAAACTCCGTTTCTGGCAAAACTGCTCGGAGTTGAATATGTTCGCCATCCGAAGGATCCTGCATCAGCGCATATTAAACGCTCTCTTTGGCAGATCGCGCAAGCCATCTTATTGTTTGGTCTCATTGCATGGCTAATACATGCTGGCGCCGCCGCAATGGAATATCGTTGGCAATGGTACCGTGTAGGGCCGTTTTTTTACCGGATCATCGATGACGAATTTATTCCTGGCCCCCTAATCAGGGGTATTATTGTAACCTTGCAGCTTGCTGGGGTTAGCAGTGTTCTCGCAATATTGATTGGCGCCTTTACCGCGATTGGCAGAATGTCTAATTCCATTGCCGGGCGATCAATTGCTACCATCTATCTTGAGATCATTCGGAACACTCCACTGTTGGTTCAACTATTCATGTTCTATTTCGTGCTTGCGCCGATTTTCGGCATTGACAGGTTCTGGGCAGGGGTTTTATGCCTTGCAGCTTTTGAGGGGTCATTTGCCGCAGAAATCATCAGGGGCGGCATTCAGGCTGTTGAACGCGGCCAATATGAAGCTGCAGATGCTACCGGCTTGTCGAAATTCAACAAATATCGCTATGTTATTGTTCCACAGGCACTCCCACTTATCTTACCGCCATTGACCAGCTTGCTTATTTCCCTCATCAAACATTCCGCAATTGTGAGCGTTATCGCCGTTGCAGAACTGACTACCGAAGGGCTTAATCTTATATCCGACACATATATGGCTTTTGAAATCTGGTTCATCATAGCCGGAATGTACCTTGTCCTGACAACCAGCCTTTCCGTGCTGGTAAACGTTCTTGAAGTAAAAATGAACAGGGCAAGATGAAATCACCACAAAGGAAGAGGAGATAAACCAATGAATTTTGTAAGGATATTAAAGTCACGGGCCATTATGGCCTTCGTGGCAATTTTTGGGGTTGCTGCAACATCATTGCCCGCCGTTGCTGATGATCTAATTGCAGACATCCAAAAACGCGGCACATTGAAAGTTGGTATGTCAACATTTGTCCCTTGGGCCATGCGTGACAAGAAAGGCGAATTGATCGGCTTTGAAATTGATGTTGCAACAAAGCTTGCCGCCGATATGGGTGTTGAGGTTGAGTTTGTTCCCACAGCCTGGAGCGGAATCATCCCAGCGCTGCTGGCAAAGAAGTTTGACGTTATCATTGGTGGCATGTCAATTACGCCTCAGCGAAACCTGACAGTGAATTTTACCGCACCATACGCGCATTCGGGTCAGATTATGGCAGCAAATAAAAAGCTTGCTGGCAATTTGACGAAAATGGATGATTTCAACCAAGCAAGCGTTACCATTGCATGTCGACGTGGCGCAACACCATGCAAGGCTGCGCAGAAGCTGTTTCCAAAATCGACGCTTCGTCAGTTTGACGACGATGCACAGGCCTTCCAAGAAGTTGTGAATGGCAATGCTCATGCGATGATTTCAAGTGCGCCAAAGCCAATCTTCTGGTCGGAAGCCTATCCAAATGAAGTGTTTGTTGCCTTTGATGGCAAGAAGCTAACCCGCGGTAACGAGGCATTTGCACTGCGCAAAGGTGACTCAGATGCGGTAAACTACTTCAGCAACTGGATCCTTATCAATGCCAGCAGTGGATGGCTCGAAGAGCGCCATGCATTCTGGTTCAAGGACCGCTCAGGTTGGAAGGATATGGTGAAACTGGAGCAATAGTCCCGTTTCATGATGCCACTTACCGGCCGGGCAATAGAAATGCACTGCGGTTTCTAGCATCACTATGTCACCAATACAGATAATTCACCGGCAGGCGTTTCCTGCCGGTGACGAACGCAGTAGGGACAGAATATGACCGAACCACCTCTACAGACACGGCGCAAACTGACGGCCGTAGATTATATCTGTTTTGGGCTTGTTGGTGCGATCATTGCCTATGCGGTTTACCGCGTTAATGATGTCCTTGTTTATAATTGGAACTGGTCACGCGTTTTCAACTTTGTCGTTTATTACGACAAAGACAGCGCAAGCTATGTACCCAATCTTCTGCTCCACGGCATTGCAACAACATTAAGGCTTGCCTTCTGGGCAACCATTGTTGCCGCCACTATCGGTCTTATTATGGGCTATATGCGAACCAGCAAAAACCTTGCAATGCGAATGATCAGCCGATGTTATGTCGAGCTAATCCGCAATATTCCACCAGTGGTATTTATCTTTATTTTTTACTTTTTCCTGTCTGGTCAGTTAATGCCACTGATTGGTCTTGATAGCCTTGATAAGAATGGAGCCTTTGTAAGTTCAAGCGTTTTTTATACGCTGTTTGGTGACCCAAAATTATTTTCCAATTTTGTAGCGGGCGCGCTGTGTCTTGCATTATTTGAAGCGGCCTATATCACCGAAATCGTGCGGGCCGGCATTCAATCCATCCCAAAAGGCCAGTGGGAAGCGGCACGCGCTGTTGGCCTGTCACCGCTGGATGTTTTGCGCGACATCATCTTCCCGCAGGCAATCCGCAAGATTTTGCCGCCGCTTGCGGGTCAGTTTATCACCCTGATCAAGGATTCGGCAATTGTCTCGCTAATCTCCATTCAGGAGCTCACCTTCCTTGCCACAGAAGTGGCTTCGACCACGACCAAGGTTTTCGAAACATGGATCATTGTCGGTGCGATGTATTTTATTCTCTGCTACTCCTTTGCCGCTTTGTTCGGCTATCTTGAAAAACGTGCCCTGCAGGGGCGGCACTAGGAGCCATCATGAAAAATATATCAACTACCGGCCATAAGCCAGATCTCGATACCCTGGTGTCCTTTCAAAGTGTTTGCAAATGGTTTGGCCATTTTCAGGCGCTACAGGACATCAATCTATCGGTTAAACAAGGCGAGCGTGTTGTTGTCTGCGGTCCATCTGGATCTGGCAAATCAACGATGATCCGCTGCGTCAACCAGCTTGAAAACCATCAGCAAGGAACCATTCATGTTTGCGGGCGTGAAGTATATGGCAATATGAAACAGCTCGAACAGGTTCGCCGCGAGGTTGGCATGGTGTTTCAGAGTTTCAACCTGTTTCCCCATATGTCGATCTTGCAGAATGTGACACTTGCACCAATGCGAAACAGCAAGCTTCCAGCTGCTGAAGCAAGTGACATTGCAATGCATTATCTTGAACGGGTGCAAATTGCCGATCAAGCAAGTAAATTTCCAAGCCAGCTCTCAGGCGGCCAGCAACAGCGTGTTGCCATCGCAAGGGCATTGGCGATGAAACCACGGGTGATGCTGTTTGATGAACCAACATCTGCGCTTGATCCAGAAATGATCAATGAGGTTCTGGATGTGATGAGCGAACTTGCCAGTGACGGCATGACAATGATGGTTGTCACCCATGAGATGGGTTTCGCCCGCAAGGTTGCGGACCGGGTTGTCTTTATGGATGAGGGACGGGTTGAAGAGAATTGCAGCACGGAAGAATTTTTTACCGGCGGTCGTGGTGAGCGGGCCGAAACTTTCCTGTCAAAAATATTGCAGCATTAACCATTACTCAGTCCCAACACGAAAGCCGCCATCAACCTCGCACCCGATTGACACATAAACCTGTCCTGCCTAGTCAAGAATACTTGGCAAATTAAGCCGTTGTTCCCGCGCGCAGGCGATTGCATCGTCGTATCCGGCATCGGCATGACGCATCACGCCGGTGGCGGGGTCATTCCACAATACATTGGCAATGCGCCGGTCTGCATCCATGGTGCCATCGCAGCAAATGACCATGCCTGAATGTTGGGAAAAACCCATGCCAACACCACCACCATGATGAAGCGAGACCCATGTTGCACCAGAAGCCGTGTTCAATAGCGCGTTCAGCAATGGCCAATCAGACACTGCGTCCGATCCATCCTTCATCGACTCAGTTTCTCTGTTTGGCGAAGCGACAGACCCACTATCGAGATGATCCCGCCCAATGACCACGGGCGCAGACAGCTCGCCAGTACGCACCATTTCATTGAATGCAAGACCCAAACGGTGGCGCACACCAAGCCCAACCCAACAAATTCTTGCTGGCAAGCCCTGAAAGGCGATACGCTCTCGCGCCATGTCTAGCCAGTTATGTAGATGTGCATCATCGACCAGTTCCTTCACCTTAGCGTCGGTCTTGTATATGTCCTCGGGGTCACCAGACAATGCGCACCAACGGAAAGGGCCAATCCCCCGACAGAACAGCGGACGGATATAAGCTGGCACAAAGCCTGGAAAGCTAAACGCCGTCTCCAGCCCTTCTTCGGATGCGACCTGCCTGATGTTGTTGCCGTAATCAAGCGTTGGCACGCCTTCATTCCAAAAATCAACCATCGCCGCCACATGCGTTTTCATGGATGCTCTAGCCGCGGCCTCGACTTCTTTTGGCTGAGTCTCCTGTTTTGCTCGCCATTCAGCAACGTTCCATCCAAGCGGCAAATAGCCGTGAAGCGGATCATGCGCAGATGTCTGGTCCGTAACAATATCAGGCTTAATCCCCCGCCGCACAAGCTCGGGAAACACATCAGCAGCATTGCCAATCAACGCAACCGACTTGGCCTCACCCACATCACACCAGCGCTCTATCATGTCCAGCGCCTTGTCAAGAGAATGGGTCTTCTCATCGACATAGCGGGTCCGAAGCCGGGAATTGGCACGGGACTCATCACATTCAACAGCCAGACAACACGCGCCAGCCATCACCGCGGCAAGTGGTTGGGCACCGCCCATGCCGCCAAGACCCGCAGTCAAAATCCAGCGCCCAGTCAAATCACCATTATAATGCTGGCGACCAGCCTCAACAAACGTTTCATATGTGCCCTGCACAATGCCTTGCGTCCCAATGTAAATCCATGACCCTGCAGTCATCTGGCCGTACATGGCAAGGCCGCGTTTGTCCAATTCGTTAAAATGGTCCCATGTGGCCCAATGCGGTACCAGATTGGAATTTGCAATCAGCACGCGTGGCGCGTCTTTGTGCGTACGGAAAACCCCCACCGGTTTTCCCGATTGCACCAACAGCGTTTCGTCGGACTCGAGGTCTTGCAAACTTGCGACTATCTTGTCGAAATCTTCCCAGGTACGGGCAGCACGGCCAATCCCGCCATAAACCACAAGGGCATGAGGATCCTCGGCAACATCAGGGTGCAGATTGTTCATTAGCATGCGCATTGGTGCCTCGGTTAGCCAGCTTTTTGCCGTGATCTGATTACCTGTTGGCGGATAAACATCGCGGATATTATGACGTGAATTCGGCATTATTCTCTCCTTCTTAACGCGGTGTTAGGCTGTTGGCCGGCCAAGAATATCAGCGGGCATATCAATCCCTTGAACCAAACTACCATCAGCAATCATGACAGCCGCCTTTTGCAGATCCGAAGCCAAAAAGCGGTCTTCGACAAGCGGCTTAATCCGTGAGCGCACACGGGCAATCACATCTTCTAATATCGGGCTGGTTTTCAACGGGGCACGAAAGCCCACACCCTGGCACCCACAAACAAGCTCAATACCAAGGATCACGTTCAAATTAGCATTCATTTTTTTGAGCCGCCTCGCACCATGCGCTGCCATGCTGACATGATCCTCCTGGTTAGCCGATGTTGGCGTGCTATCGGTTGAACAGGGGTTGGCAAGATGTTTATTTTCGCTCATCAGGGCGGCGCTGGTGATTTCGGCAACCATAAAACCCGAATTAAGCCCAGGATTTCCAGTTAAAAAGGGTGGCAAGTCAAAACTGAGGGACGGATCAACCATCAACGCCACGCGCCGTTGCGAAATCGACCCAATTTCCGCCAGCGCAAGCGCAATCTGATCGGCCGCAAAGGCAACCGGCTCGGCATGAAAATTACCACCCGAGACAATCCGACCTTCCTCAACCAATACCAACGGATTATCGGTCACCGCATTGGCTTCAATCTCCAGCGTTTGTCCGGCAAAATGCAACAAATCCATTGCCGCACCCGTCACTTGTGGCTGACAGCGAATACAATAGGGGTCTTGCACGCGGCTATCACCATCACGGTGTGTTTCACGAATTTCCGAACCCTGCATGATTAGCCGTTGGGCTCGAGCAACAGCAATCTGCCCCCTATGACCTCGAAGCGTATGGATTTTATCAACCAGCGGCGCTGTAGAGCCCATGATAGCATCCGTCGTCAGCGCAGCCGTTACGACCGCAGCGCTGGCATTCCGCCAGCCCTCAAATAATGCTGCCAGCCCACAAGCAGTGGAAAATTGCGTGCCATTGATTAGGGCAAGGCCCTCCTTTGGGCCAAAAACCACCGGCGAAAGACCGGCTGCCGCAAGCGCCGCACCACCAGACATCACCTCACCCTGAAAACTTGCCTCACCCTCACCAAGCATTACTGCCGCCATATGCGCAAGCGGTGCCAGGTCGCCCGATGCCCCAACAGACCCCTGCACCGGAATTTGGGGCAACACCCCCTTATTCAGCATTCTGGTAATCAAATCGACGGTAGCCCATACAACGCCAGAGGCACCACGGCCAAGCGACAATAATTTTAGAACCATCATCATCCGGGTTGTTGCCGGTTCAAGTATCTCACCAACACCACAGCAATGCGAGAGTATAAGATTACGTTGCAGAATGGCCGTCTGGCTCCCGACAATCGGGACATTTGCCAGCTTCCCAAAGCCAGTATTAACGCCATAAACCGCAGTGCTGCCAGCCGCGGCCTTGGCAACAAACGCTGCTGCCAACTCGATTGGGGCCTTGGTGTCGGGGTGCAAGGCAATCTGATCATCGCCACGCCAGATTTGTTCAAGCTGGGCAAGCGTCACATCACCCGGAGTCAAAGTAATCATGTGATTTGTCCCCCAAAAATACGGTGATGCAACGGATTGAAACCAATCCGGTAGGCCAGCTCGGCTGGATGCGTCACATCCCACAAGGCTAGATCTGCCCGCAAACCGGGACGCAATATGCCAGTGTCAGAAAGTCCAAGCGCCCGCGCAGCATGCTTTGTCACTCCGGCAAGCGCTTCATATGGTGTCATGCCAAATAATGTACAGCCCATATTCATGGCCAGTAGCACAGACGTCAAAGGCGATGATCCGGGGTTGGCGTCGGTGGCAAGCGCCATCGGCACGCTATAGTCACGAAACAGTGTCACCGGAGGCTTTTGGGTTTCGCGTAATGTATAGAACGCCCCTGGCAAGATAACGGCCGTGCTACCGGCGGCAGCAAGCGCAATCACATCTTCTTCATTTGCATATTCAACATGATCAACCGACAGCGCCTTGTAACGCGCTGCCAGAAGGCTGCCGCCGCAACGGGTCAATTGTTCGGCATGAAGCTTGACCGGCAGACCAAGTTCATCTGCCACGTTGAACAAAGGCGCAATCTGGTCAGCATTAAAGGCAATCGATTCACAAAATCCATCGACCGCATCTACCAGTCCTTCCTCATGCGCTTGGCGTAACGCAGGAATACAGGTTCCTTCAATATAATCTTCTGGCGATCTAGCCTCATCAGGGGGCATTGCATGCGCCCCAAGAAAGCTTGTGACAACACGCACCGGACGCGCGTTCCCGATAGCCCGGGCCGCCCGCAACATCCGTAATTCGGTCTGAATATCCAAACCATAGCCAGATTTCACTTCGATCAGGCTAACCCCTTCGGCAATCAGCGCATCAACCCGTGGCAATGCCCCTTCGACAAGCTGTTCAACCGTTTGCAAGCGTGTTGCACTCACGGTAGAAACAATGCCGCCACCAGCCTTTGCGACTTCGGCATAGCTTGCCCCATTAAGGCGCAATTCAAATTCAACCGCGCGATGACCGCCAAAAACAATATGCGTGTGACAATCAATCAAAGCAGGCGTTAATAACCTGCCATTCGCGTCTATAGTGACATCCAGATGGTTCATGGCCGTGTTCGTGGACATATCTCTTTGCAATGCTGACATGGGACCAAGCGAGCTAATCACACCATCCTGCAGAAACAGGTAGCCGCTCGGGATAAGGCCATACACCTCGTCAATAACACCTTTTTCAGCTGCATTTACGATTTGATCATCCAACAGCGTCATCACTGCATTTGTGATTAATGCCCTCATTATGCGTCCTTGCTTTGAGCCTTGATTTCATTTATATGTACATACATAATAATCTGTCAACAGGAAACGATAATGCCGACAATTCACGCTGAAACTGCGCTTCTGCCTGATGGCTGGATGGAAAATGTTTTCATCGATCTTGGTGATGATGGGCGCATCGCCACAGTCACGCAGCATGTTACCGGTACCGCAGCCGAAATCCATGTTTCCTGTCTTCTGCCAGCCCCAGTAAACGCACATAGCCACGCCTTTCAACGCGCGATGGCCGGATTAACAGAACATCGTAGCAACAATTCCACAGATAGTTTTTGGACTTGGCGCGAGTTGATGTATCGGTTCCTTGATCAATTGACCCCGGATCATGTTGAGGCGATTGCCGCCTTAGTGCAGATGGAAATGCTGGAGTCTGGCTACGCCACCAATGTAGAGTTTCATTATCTGCATCATGCCCCTGACGGCAACGCCTATGACAACCGAAGCGAGATGGCTGAACGCATTATGGCGGCCACCACGACAACCGGCATTGGCCTGACCATGCTTCCCGTACATTATCAATATGGCGGTTGTGATATGCGCCCGTTGGCTCGCGGCCAATGCCGGTTTCATAATGATCTGGACGGGTTTGCCGCCTTATGCGATGGGGTTCGGAACGGGCTTGGCAATTTGCCGGCCGATACGGTTTTTGGCGTTGCGCCACATAGCCTGCGCGCGGTGCCCGCTAGCAGCCTTGATTTTACCCGCCAGCTTGCCGATGGCGGACCATTCCATATGCATCTGGCCGAACAAAGCGCCGAGGTTGAGGAGGTTTATCATCACCTTGGCGCACGTCCGGTTGAGTGGATTTTGGATAATTTCGAGGCAGGCACCGATTGCTGTTTTATCCATTGCACGCAAATGCAACCGCACGAGACAAGCGGGCTTGCGGCAAGCGGTGCCGTTGCAGGGCTATGCCCGATTACCGAGGCTAGTCTTGGCGATGGTGTTTTTGATGGGGTTAGCTGGTTTAACGCGGGCGGGATGATTGCCATTGGTTCTGATTCAAATATTCGCATCTCGCTGTCTGAAGAACTGCGCAGCCTCGAATATACTCAGCGCCTGCGCGACCGGTCACGCGCCGCTATGGCCACATCAACTGCATCGACAGGCCGCCATATTCTCAACGCC
>Ga0222715_10004943_pt1 | contig 11442 bp, 8 predicted proteins | sample C33_9DmetaG_FD_165056 | JGI IMG/M metagenome (GOLD analysis project Ga0222715, IMG submission 165056) | Estuarine water microbial communities from San Francisco Bay, California, United States - C33_9D | ecosystem: Environmental > Aquatic > Marine > Unclassified | place: USA: California...
CGTACAGAAAGAATAGAGTACCAAGGAACTCGACAAGGATCTTGTTCATTATGTATGATACATAGAAAATAATGCTGGAAGCGCTTAAGATCTAACATTCATAAGGAACGTGTACGACCCGTTATTCGATCCTCCGAAGCTGAGGTCGTTGTATGTACGCAACTTAGCCTGCAGCTTCTTGAATCGCACGTAGTCAGACGAGTCATATACATATTTCGGGTTTCCACTGTACGCGGCACCACCTGTCTGAACACCGCCACCGTTAAGTGCGTGGAGACGACCAGGAGCCGTGTTAGGACCATTAACTTGATTTGGGTGAGGAAGACCGGCAAGCGGGGCTTCGTTCACTGTACCAAGGATGTCTCCAGCGTTCATCGCATATCTGAAGTTACCAATTGCAGGCTGTACACTATGACCCAGCACTGCTTCCAGCCAGTTTTTTCGACCGAAGGCCTCACGTAAGATCAAGCGCGATTGGCCGCGTGCTGCTCCACCGACCATACCTGAACCGCTTGTGCCATTTGCGCCACCTCCGAGAAGCTGTGGTTGAACGCCTGGAACGCCACCTCCAAGAGAATACTGAGTAATGTTTCCGGACATCGCTATATATAGGTAGCCGATAAAAACTGCACGCGCTAAGTGACGCTGTGCGAAAAAGAATTGGTCGTAATGTGGCGAGCAAGTCTATTCTGTCATTATGCGAGGTGCCACGCCCATTGTCAGAAGTTCCTGGAACAGCAGCTTACAAGCGTACGGGATCTCGACATACGCGAAGTCCGTTCTGTTGTCGCACTGGGCACAGATGTGCACGTGTTTGCTGTCATTGTAAGCAGCGATCATACCGCACTTCTTGCATACGTTCACACTGTACGCGTCAGATGCGTCGTACATTCTGCCCTTCGTGAAGCTAGCAGCGCCGTGCGAGCACATACAATCGCGCTCCATCTCACCGAACCTATGGCCACCATCCCTCGAGCGGCCTTCAGCTGGCTGGCGTGTTAGGTTGACTTTCGGACCGAAGCTACGGCTATGCATCTTGTCAGACACCATATGTTTCAGGCGCTGATAGAATGCTGGTCCGATGAAGACAGATGTCTCGAGTTGCTCTCCAGTGAGTCCATTGTAGAGGATCTCGTTGCCTTTCGACTCATATCCCACCTTCTGGAGCTCCTTGCATATATCTTTGATGTCGAGATCGCCGAAACTGGTCCCATCACCGAAGAGACCCAGCTCTAGAAGCGTCTTCCCAAGAAGTGTTTCTTTCAGCTGAGCGATAGTCATTCTGGATGGGATTGCATGGGGATTGATGATGATGTCTGGCTTGACACCATCCTTTGTGAAGGGCATGTCCGCCTCTGGGATGATGTTACCGATAGTACCCTTCTGCCCATGTCTCGACGAGAACTTGTCACCAATGACTGGCTTGCGCACAGTACGCACACGAACCTTGCAGAAGTTGTAACCATCACCATTGCGTTCGATGTAGTTCTTGTCCACGTACGATTCTTCGGCCGTACGGTACACCTTGCTCTGATCTTCGTATTTGATCGTCTTGGTATGGTCGTTTCGTGCGTCCTTGATAGGAAGGATCTTCGCAATTATGACGTCCCTATTCTCGAGGTGTGTGTCTTCGGGAATAACACCTTGATCGTTCACCTTGTCGTAGTTCGCATAACGCATTCCCTTGGTGCGCGTCTTATCCGGACGACATCTGATTTCCTCGTCGCCGTGGATCTTCTTATCCTCATCCTTCACAGTGTGACAGATGGTAGCTTGGAACAGCCCCCTGTCAATCGATCCCTTGTTGAATAGGATACTGTCCTCCTGGTTGTAGCCACTATGGGTCATGATGGCTACAATGACTTGGCAGCCGGAGGGCACGCGATTCAACTGGATGAGATTCATGATCCTGGTGTCGACCAGTGGGCGCATAGGGTACGTCAGCACGTAGGCAGTCTTGTCCATTCTGGTATCGAAGTTCGTCACATACACACCCATAGCCTGTTTGCCCATAGCACATTGGTATGTATTTCTAGGAGACTGATTATGTTGCGGGAACGGAATGCAAGACGCCAGGATTCCGAAGATCGTGCTTGGATGGATCTCGCAGTGTGTATACTTGTACATCATAGATCCGCTTTGGCCCACGAGATCCTTAGGGGTCATCGCGATCATGCTGAGGTTCTGTTCGGCCGGATCGACATACTCAAGGACAGCATTCTCTAGCTTGAGATCACACAAGAGATCGTCCCATGAGAGTTTCGCGCTCACAAGATCGCGCGCGTGCTCTCTTGATAGCAACAGCTTGTTGCCAAGCACGCGCAACAACGGCCGCACAAGTCTTCCGCCGTCATTGCATACGCGAATCTCCTTCGTCTTGATGTCGAACGTGATAGAGGTATAGATATTAATGATCCCCCGATGTTTCTTGCTCTTCAGATCGCGATACAGCTCTAGAGGGTCAGACGCGTTGCCTAGCCAGCATCCGTTGAGGAATACCTTGACCCCAGAATGCAACTGCCATGGGGTCATCTCATCAAAAGGGAGCACATACGGCGTTACGAATTCATGCAGTGCACTGCTGTTCGTAGGAATCGTCACGTGCGCCATATAGCTGAGGTTCTTCACAACACCAACAGCGTGGCCTTCTGGGGTTTCTGCTGGACAGAGGTAGCCCCAGGAGGTGCAGTGCAGCTTGCGTGGTGGGATCAGTTTCCCGCTTTTATCAATCGGCGTGTTGATGCGGCGCAAGTGGCTAAGACTCGAGATGTAGGTGAGCCGATTGAGTACTTGCGCAACGCCAACTTTAGACGATGATGACTGCTTGAGGCCGAAGTCACCGGTTGACAGAGCACGCTTGAGCCCATTCTCAATCGTTGTGGACTTCACGATCTTGTAGATGTTCGTTGCGTTCACGATACTGTCGTATTCGTCCTTCGCGCGCCAAGACCCACTATTGATCTCCTTGACGATCGCCTTTTGCATGTCCTTCACGAGCTTGTTGAAGTAGTTGCGGTACAGGTTGTTGAGAAGGGTTCCGGTCAGATCAATGCGCTTGTTCAGATAGGAGTCGCGGTCATCTTGCTCTTCCCATCCGAGGCTGCAGCGTAGGAGCTTGTTGGTCATGTAACCTAGGAAGTGCTGCTTCTGCAGCATCGTATGGCAATGAGGGAAGAGATCAGTCTCGAGCACCTCGACTGTGAACTCGCGCTTCTTGCGTGCACCGGTCTCCTTGTCAACATTCATAGGTGTGAACATCGCGTGAGACGTGATATGCTGAAGTGCCGCTTCCTTCGTCATATATCCGCTCGCGTCGACAACTGACGCTTTCAACGAGTCAAGCAGCTTGACAGTCTCCGGATCTTCCTGTCTGTTACCAGCGTTTGGGACGATGATCTCACAGATCTGCTTGTCAGTAAGGACGCCAAGAGCACGGAACACTACGAAGAGTGGGATAGGCATTTTGATCCTAGGGATCTGCAAGAGCAGACTGTGCCCGAAGCCGTTGTTCTTGCTCGTCATGTAGAGTGAGATTTGCTTCGGCGAGATGCACTTGAAATCGGGAACCGACTTTATCTCAGCCATCCATGACCATTTGTTGTTGTTTTTCTCGACATTGAAGCACTGGACCATGTTCTCAGCTGCGCGCTCCTGTCCTTGGCAAGTCTTCTCCGATCCGTTGATGATGAAGTACCCACCTGCGTCCATATCGCACTCACCACTGATTGCGCTTGGAACGTGAGCGTACTGGCGGAGCACACATACAGAAGACTTCAACATAATTGGCAACTTGCCAATGTGTACGTTCGGGATCTGTTTGTATAGGGTCTGTTCTGACTCTAGCCCAGGGCCATCACGCACTACGCACTTGATGTTCATGTCAACCGTCATGTTAGCTGCGTATGTGAAGTTCCTGAGCCGCGCCTCTTGTGGGAACATCAACTTGATGGCCCCAGTGTTCTCGTGTATTTGTGGGCGATGAAGGTTGAAGTTCTCGAATGTGATCATCATTTCCAGACTGTGCTTCCCAGACGCCTCATCGAAGCACTTGTCTGAGTGCACGCTGACAGGGTTGAACATCGCGATCGTCTTCGGGATCTGGTAGGTGACGAAGTCATCGAACGACTCGATCTGGTGTCGTACCAGCTGCTCGAGGTGCTTCCCTTCGAAGTAGGAGCCTATCACGGCCCAAGGCTGTTCCACGTATGCGTTGTAATCGATTTCGGTACTCATAGTTAGGTTCGTATGCGACGGGTTTGCCATAGGAGTGATAGCTGTGATGAGTTTCAATTTCCCTTTAAATCTATTCTCACCATATAGAAGATGACCGACAACAGCAACAACCTGATCGATATATCAGGTACCACAATAACTTTCTTCATCAGAGACGTATCTGGTGGTTATACAACACCAACTGAATTGACAGATTCGGACAGGGACCTTGAAATAACTCCCTTCGATAGATGTAATGAGGATTATTATCGGTCGGTCATCGAATCTGCGTCTGTAGTAAATGCAATTTTGAAACTCTTGGAATCAGAGAATGATGAACTCTCTCCAGGTAAAAGATATAGAAACGGGGGAACCACAGATCTAAGCATGAACTCCACTCGTCCTAAGAAGAAGTCAAGATCTAAAGACTTAATCAAGTACCTCGATAATAACGTACCTAAGCCGCCTGGATTGTGCTGTGATGACGACCACGACGCGATCGCCGCTCGCGCTGATAGAGAGAACCCATTCGGGGATATCCCTTGGTCTCCTGGTCCATCAGCAGATGAAGAAGTCATTGTAAGAGAAAAGATCGACATAACAGCGGAGATAGGATGCTTAGCCGATCTGCTCAAGCTGATACGTGACAATCCGATCGCCGAGAATGTTGAGTACAACATTAACATGGCTGCACTGCATAGGATCGAACCAGATCTACTGAACCTTCACTCAATGATTGGGATGAGCGCTTTGAAGAACCACGTTGTCGACCAGATTATCTACTACTTACAAGGGTTTGACAAGATGGGAAGCAGTGGCGACTTCATGCATACTGTAATCTATGGGCCGCCTGGCACAGGAAAGACGGAGGTTGCGAAAATCATTGGAGCCATATTCAGAAAGCTTGGTGTTCTCAGCAAGAATAAATTTGTGAAGGCGACGAGAGCAGACCTGATCGCTGGTTACCTCGGACAAACTGCGCTGAAGACCAGAGACGTAGTAAAAGATGCACTCGGTGGAGTTCTGTTCATAGATGAGGCATATGCACTTGGTAATCCTGAGAAGCGTGATTCTTTCGCAAAGGAATGCATTGACACGCTGTGCGAAGCGCTAAGTGATCATAAGCACGATCTAATGGTTATAGTGGCTGGATACGAGAAAGAGCTCAACGAGTCATTCTTTGCATATAACCAAGGTTTGGACTCCAGATTCACGTGGCGCTTCAAGACTGATGATTACAAGCCATCAGAACTAATGGAGATATTTAGGAAGAAAGTCAAGGACGCAGGGTGGTCAGTTGACCAAGATGCCTTGTCTGAGGAGTGGTTTGCCAGAAACATCGCATACTTCAAGTTCTTCGGGAGAGATATGGAGACATTGTTCGCGAAGGTCAAGATAGCACATAGCCGCCGCGTTTTCTGTTTGCCACAGGATGCGAAAACTATGGTCACTATTGCTGACTTGGACAAAGGTCTTACACTCTACCTTGACAACGAAGAAGTTAAGTCAAGGAAACCAGACGACTATTTCTCTCGGCAAATAATGCATTCGTTGTACACATAGAGCGGTAAACGTCATTGATTCTTTTTCGTTCCTACTATAGATGAACTCTACGAAGACCATTCAAGTGAACAAGGACTTCTTCTCGCTAAGTGGCAAGAGTAGCAAACGCCGTGAGAAGCGTAAAAAGCCAGAGCGCCCAAAGACGCTTGCGAACCCAACAAAGCTAAGGAAGGAGTTTATGAAGCGCGTTCAGGCTTTCCAAGACAAGAAGAGGAGAGACGAACAGAGTAATACACGGCCCGGTGGAGGGGAGAAGGCTGCTGCTGTAGACCCTGAGCTCGAATCATTCAACAAGGATTTCGATCGAACGGTCGACTTCATGCAGGAATTGGCCGCACGGAGAGCGAAGCACAGACAAACACAGAAAGCAAGTAAGGAAGCACGATGGGCACAACGGCAAGTGGAAGTCAATGTGGACACACCAACTGAGTTGTCTCCTATGCCAGCGAAGGATCGTGAGGATAAGCCCGCTCGTGTCAAGGACGATAGTAAGCGACCGAATGTTATAGAAACACCTGCGGTCAAGGTGACTCTAGGACCAGAACCACCCTATAGCACGCTCAGAGGAGGATCGAAGCCAACCTACAGAGACTGGATCCGGCAGACACAGAAGAGACCACAGGAGTACAAACCAAAGCTTGAGATATCAGGGGTGCCCCTCAAAGCAAAAACTACAGAGAGAGCTGAGAGACTCAAAGCATTCAAGGACTCGCGAGGAGGTGGCAAAGAGAAGCCATTGGGGCGACGAATGGTACGCACGAAACGGACAACGCGTACGGTGAAGCGTAAACTTGGAAAATCGGGAAGGAGTGTGGGCGTTCTTATCAAGAGTCGTGAGACACGGAAGCGCATCCAAACAGACAGGATCAAACTGAGCCAGACTAGCATATTGGAAATAAAGCGTTACCTGCGCGATAGAAACCTCATCAAAGCAGGTAGTCGCGCTCCGAATGATGTGCTGCGTGAAATGTACGAGCAGTGTGTACTAACTGGTGACGTATCAAACAAGAGTGCAGACGTCCTAATACACAACTACATGAACGAGGACAACTAAGCTCCTACACAACAAGTATAAAGCGTGTATCAACTGTATTATAGTTAATACACGATGGGCATCGTCGAAGATTATCTCGCATACACTCGCAAATGGAAGGCGGAGTATGGGGACAAGACGCTTGTCTTGATGCAAGTTGGTTCCTTTTTTGAAGTTTACGGCCTAGAGGCGGAGGACGGAACGATAAGCGGTAGCAGCATCGAGGAGTTCTCCCGCATATGCGACATGGTGATCAGTCCAAAGTCTCAGAAAATCAAGTCGGCGCAGGTGATGATGGCCGGGTTTGGTCTGGCACAAATAGACAAATATCTGAGAAAACTTCAACACGCTGGATATACAGTTCCTGTATACGTGCAGGATATGCAGGCGAAGAACACTACAAGGAGTCTGTCTGAGATCGTCTCTCCGGGTACATTCTTCGATGATGATAACCAGTCCCTAAGCAACGTCACTATGTGTGTATGGCTGCACAGGTCTCAACAGACTCGCTACTCACCATCGCTCATGCACATCGGTATCGCTACAACAGACAGTATGACAGGGAAGAGCGTGATCAGCGAGTTCTCTCGCAAGTACTATCGCGACTCTTCTACATTCGATGACTTGGAGAGGACCATATCTATCATGAGGCCATATGAATGTGTGATCATCTCCAATCTCGACACAGATTATGTCGAGGAGATAGTGGGTTTTGTCGGCTTGAGTGACTCTCTCGTCCATATTGTGGACAAGCGCGCTGATACCGATACCGCGAAACACGCTCAAAACGCCGAAAAGCAGGTGTATCAGCAGACGTTGATCACTCGCTTTTTCCCTAACGTGTCAGCTGAGTTAATTACGGAGACGTTCAGGACGCACGAGTTCGCAATGCAGGCGTTCACTATGCTCGTTGATTTCATTCACCAACACCGCCCGATTCTCTTGTCGAAGACTGCGTTCCCAGACCTCGAACACGGCTCAGGTAGACTTCTCCTTGCGAACCATTCACTCCGCCAACTCAATATCATCGATGATGGAAGACATAGTGGGAAGCATAGCTCGGTTGCTTCTCTCCTCAACAACTGTGTGACTCCAATGGGACAGCGTTCATTCCGACATACACTGACGTCACCTATCACCGATGTGGGCAAGTTGTCAGAGTCATATGACATGACTGAGTACTGTCTTACTGAAAATGTGTGGGATGCAATTCGTAATGGGCTCACTGGCATACGTGATATGGAAAGGTTCGTTAGGAAACTTGCACTGAAGAAGGCATCTCCTAAAGACGTTGTCACGTTCTATCACAGCGTTGCTGCAGCTGCTACCGTTATCACGACACTACGCGAGCTCGATGGTATTCAGCCAGTATTCGAATCTGAACACGGCCGCTGCGCCAATCTGTGTGAGGATGTGATGATCGCAATTACGAACTGCCTTGATCTCGAAAAATCTAGATCGCTTGACGACATATCTGCAGACAAGCTGGGTACCCTTACACCGCGAGAGGGGTGTTTCGTTGTGCCCGGCAAGAGTGATGTAGTAGATGCACTTTTGGAAGAGAGTTCTAGCAGCAGTGCGAACTTCGAGGCAATCCGGTGTTTTCTCTCCGAACTAGTAGGTACTGTTGAGAAGAGCACTAAGACAAAAGACTTCGTCAAAATCCACGAGACAGCGAAGAGTGATCCTATGCTTGTATGCACCAAGCGCCGTGCGACTCTCCTTGATTCAGCGATCAAGAAGACACACGGAAAAGCTAAGAGCACGACGTTCAACACCGATAATGGTAGTGTGGAGCTGGACGTTGGGTCGATCGTGAGCGAAACGATGGGCGCGAACAAGAAAGACGTGATCGTGACTAGTCCGACGATTTCGAGCCTAGCGAGGTCAATCCAACTATCAAGAGAGAAACTCATTTTCGAGTTGAACAGCGTGTATAGCGCCTTCACTGACGAGCTGCTGGCTATGCATGATGGCATTCAGAGCATCATCGCCTTCGTCGCGTGGGCAGACGAACTACAGAACAGATGCTACTGTGCGACGAAGTTCAACTACTGCAAACCCCGCATCGAGCCTGGGGCGCCGAAAGCATTCGTTGATGCGGCAGGACTTCGCCATCCGCTAATCGAGCAGCTTCAAACAAGGGAACTGTATGTCACTAACGACATTGGATTAGGCGATTCCGTAGATGGCTTGTTGTTATACGGAACGAACGCCGTTGGAAAGACGAGCCTCATCCGTGCATTAGGCATATCAGTTGTCCTTGCTCAGGCAGGGATGTATGTGCCATGTTCGTCGTTCGTGTTCAAACCATATACGAAGGTCTTCACTCGTATCCTCGGGAATGACAACCTGTTCAAAGGTCTCTCCACGTTCGCTGTCGAGATGTCGGAACTTCGGACAATCCTAACGATGTGCGACAAAGACAGTCTTGTTATGGGTGATGAACTATGCTCAGGCACAGAGAGCGGGTCAGCGAGGAGCATTTTCACAGCCGGACTTGAGTGGCTCCACGACACCCACACAAGTTTCGTATTCGCCACACATTTCCACGAGGTGCAGGACTACGCGGAGATTACCGCGCTCGGCAGACTAGTGATGAAGCACATGGCCGTCACATATGACGAGAAAAATGGAAGACTCGTATACGACAGGAAATTGCGTGACGGTGCGGGCGCGAATATGTACGGCCTCGAGGTCTGCAAGGCCCTGAACTTACCTGATCGATTCCTAACAAGGGCACATAGCATCCGTATGCGATACGATCCGACCAGTTCTAGTGTGCTCGGTTCGAAAGGGAGCCGCTACAACACCAAGAAGCTGAAGAGTGTGTGTGAGCTATGTGGGGGCGCAGGGGATGAGGTACATCATCTGCAACACCAAGCTGATGCGGACTCGCAAGGCTTCATCGGCTCAACCCACAAAAACCACCCAGCAAACCTCTTGAATGTATGTGAGAAGTGCCATGACAAGCTTCATAACAGCGGGAAACAGCATCGAGTGGCGAAGACGAGCACTGGTTACGCCATCGTAGAGGAATAATATCCCCACGTATATTAACATGGCGCAACTCGCCGACTTCCTACAAAAATACTGGCCAAGTATCCTGACTGTTATTGTCACGTTTCTGACGCTTCTAACAGCATTCAAGATTCTGGGTGTGGATTTCTCACCTATAGAGGACAAACATATCCAGAAGGTGGTCACAATCGAGTCATTCGAGTCTAGAGCAGATCCAGAAACGGTCGCGAAGGTATCTGGTGACGATCCAGCCGGACTTCACTCAACGTGTACATCCATCAGCAAGAAGAGCTGTGGCGTAGCGAGTTACTGCGTTCTCCTTGACGGAGAGCAATGTGTCGGCGGGAACGCGCGGGGACCGACATACCTCACAAAGGATGGTAAGAAAGTGGACTACAACTACTACGTGCATCAAGGCAAATGCCACGGCACAGGGTGTCCATCTGATGCAAAACAATCTTGAGAAAAATGATTTGGAGATAATCTTGGTAGAATATAGTAACCAAGATGATCATCCCAGTACGTTGCTTCACATGTGGCGAGGTCCTCGCGAACAAATACCGCTTCTACCTACGAGAAGTTAGGCAGCGCAAGAGCCAGCGCGGAATGGCCTCTGATCGCGTTGTCTACCTCACGTCTGAATATGTCGACAAGACCCCAGAGGGAGAGGTTCTCGACGCTCTACATCTCAACAAGCCGTGCTGTCGGAGACACATGCTCACCCACGTTGACATCGAATAAAATCTAGCATTATATCATAGCTAGATGGCAAAAGGCAGAAAACACGCGAAGCGCGGCGGTCGCACACGCCGTCTGAGAGGAGGCATGATTTCTTCTCCTGCAGCTTACCCGCAAGGCGAGGCTTGGGGGGCGCCAATGCGCATGTGGCCCGGAGTTCAGGGAGATGCGTCGCAGTTTGGCAATCATTATTCGTATAACACCAATGTAGAACCTTGGCCAGAGAGCACGAGTAACACGAGCTGCGGACCTTGCGCTGTAGGAGGAAAGCGTACTAAGCGACGTGGGAAAGGGAAGAGCAAAGGAACGAAAAGAAAGACTAGACGCACTCGGCGTGTTGCTAGACGTACTAAGGGCAAGATGAGTCGCAGATCACGTTCGCGTGGTGGCAAGGGCAAACGGCAAACAAGGTCAAGACGCGGTGGAAGCCGCGACACGATCTTCCCGCAAGAGCTCGTGAACGGATATCGTTCTGCTGGTCACAGCTTGCAGCAGCTCGCTGCCGACTGGCAAGGAGTCTCAGGCCCTGCATCACCATTGCCCGCCGACCAGACTTTGCAGGGTTCGGATAACCTTCCATACAGCCCTATAGATGTTCCACAAATCACAGCCGATGCTGATCGAGCAGTCAGCCAACTGTAGGCTTTTTTCTCCATACTCTGTATAATGCAGGTTATGAAGACTGTCCGCGACCTGTGCACGCCCGCGTACGTGTACCTGGTTCTCTCTGTAATCTCGATTGTTGCGATGATGTTCCAGAACGCAGGAAACTCTTCCAGCTTCTGCCTAGGAGACTACTCCTGCCCTGTGCCTCACACCGGTGCTGTGTTCGTCGGCCAGGTGATGTATGTGGCATTCTGGACATTCATCTTGAA
>Ga0222715_10004945_pt1 | contig 11440 bp, 5 predicted proteins | sample C33_9DmetaG_FD_165056 | JGI IMG/M metagenome (GOLD analysis project Ga0222715, IMG submission 165056) | Estuarine water microbial communities from San Francisco Bay, California, United States - C33_9D | ecosystem: Environmental > Aquatic > Marine > Unclassified | place: USA: California...
CCGTGGAACATCGACTTGAGCACACCTGCCAAAAACGAAGCTATCTAAAACAGAGGAATAAGTGTCCACTAAAAAACAAGTGGACACTTAAATTAAGATACTGGGTGTAGTGGCCGGACGCTTACAACAAATGCAACCGTAGAGTTTTTGGGAACAGGGTCTGATTTCCAATCAGCCCTGAGTGCAGTAGCGAAGGCTGCTGACATTGCTCCATTTGCAAACTTTCCGCCAGTTAGTTTAGAAACCGTTCCTCCTACAACTGCTGAGCCGATAACTTGAGCAAAAGGATTTTTGCCGAATCGGCCTCCCATTGCAGCTCCTATGCCAGCGCTAACAAATCCATGCCCAAACTTGCCACCTTGGAGATCTGATATAACTCCTCCCGCAAGTCCACTTGCCGCAAAAGATTCTATACCTGACAATCCTGAAGCGCCTATAACACCAAACAATGCCCCACTAAATGCTCCCTGTAATGCGCCTTTTAAACTTCGGTGTTTGTCAAACTAGTTGTCGAGCTGAGCACAGAACTCTCGCGCATTAAGCTCAGACTTGGATTGTTGGGTAATGATGTCTATCCACTGCTCTTTGTTCAATTTGATCATAATCGGTTCTCCGTTTAGAAAACCCAATTATGAAAGACCTTAATGCAACAAAGAAGGTGTGGTTGTTATGACGGACACAAATAAAGAATGAGTCAGACTACAGATCTCTCGCAAACAAGATTTCTGTGTTGAAACGAATAAGCCCGACTGTTGCTGGTGTAATAAACGCTGAGTCAAAAGCTGCTAAACTAAAAATTAAAGCTAACAAATAAACTCTTCAATTCATTGAATGCAAAACCCGCCGGAGCGGGTTTGGTTTCAAAAGAGCGTTTGATATCTGAGTCTACGGCATATTAACCAACACAATCGCGGTAAAAGGTCTCCACCTCATCGAATGCATCAGAACTCAAGTTGTTCCTATCATAAAAAGCTTTAAACTCTCTAAAGAGATCGTGATCTTTTACCTCTAAGAGGTCAAGTACCAAGACCCCAATATGCCGTTGATAAGTCAGGCTATCTACACCTTTTTCAAGGTAAAAAGTTACTTTATCCGTATCACCATTAGAAATTGCCATCATCAATAACAATGGTCCAAATTCACCAATGATATTCTTCCTTTCTGTCTCAGAAAGACTTTTATTTTGAAGTAACGTAAAAGCATTCTCTTCGCTTCCAAGTTCGCTTTGCATTTTTTGAGTGAGATTCAAGAACCCATGCCGATCATTAGCTTTATCTTCAAAAAGCTGACCTTCAAACTCATCAGCTATTAGAATAGCTCTTGAATTACACTCCGGCTCAGAAGAGCAGGCTGAAAATACCAAACAACTGATCAGTACTGTCAAAAACCTAATCATATCGCCTCCTGACAAACTCAATTTCAACTATATTTCTCTCATACACAAACTGATGTTGGAGTGGTGGTGGTGTGCTGTGAAAGAACCCAACAAGCGAGCCAAAAACGCCTCTCGGAGTTCTGTCTGTGGCAACCTCCAAAGCAAGTTTCAACGGTTTGCCTAGTTTAGCATCCAATTCATGGAATATTTTTCCAGATATCGTTCTACCCGCCATATAGTGGAATTCTTGCTGTAAATTTAGAGACTGAATATACATATTGTTGTCAGACACATTTGCTAAGTGCGGATAAAGCTCTCTTATCTCACTCCAGTTTTTGTCCTTAATAAGCGTTCCAAGCTGGTCACGCCTATTTAGAGCATCATCGTGAATCTCTTTTTGAATTTCCGCAGAGGCTTTCTTATATTGCTCCTCTGCCTCCGCTGCACTTTCGCCATTAAGCGCCTGCGCAAAGGCTGCTGTAGTCGCGCCATTGGCAAATTTACCACCAGTAATTTTTGAAATGGTTCCGCCGACTATTGCAGCCGTCATTACTCTGAGGCTTGCGTCTTTGGCCGCTGTTCCTATCATTTTATTTATATTAAGAGCCTTAGTTAAACCTGCACTAAGGAATCCATGACCAAATTTACCACCCGAAAGAACTGATGTAATCCCTCCGGTTACTCCATGCGTTAATATATGGCCAAAGCCTCCCTCAGCAAAAAAGCCTGATGCTTCTGTGAATGCCCCACCTATTTGATGGAAGGCCGCCCCACTAAACGCTCCAATTAATGCTCCTTTGAGACTTCCTGTCGCAACACCTCCAGTTCCAAACCCGAATAGCGCAGCATGCCAACCGGATGCGAGTGTCCATTCTCTGATACCCGGTATTGCAAGCAATGCTATACCTAGAAGCGGCGCAAAATCACCCAGAGCTTTGTTTAACTTCTTGAACAGAGATTTAAAGAAGTAACCAGAAGGATCAGTCATCGACATCGGATTATTCAATACATAAGAATAACGGTTATAGTTTTGTGAGTTCAGTGGCGCTTGAATAAACGGATCAGCCTGCAAGAATCGCCCAAGAGTTGGATCGTAGATCCGACCGTTCATATGAACGATATCCATATTTTCCACATGTTCGTGCCCAGTAAAGCCTCGTCTAGACACATCAATTAAATCATTTAAAGCGAAGACCTGTGTGGCCGCTTTGCTTCGGGCCATTGTTGACCATTGCGAATAAGGGATTACATAGCGTTTACCCCATGCATCAAACGCAGTTTTGCTGACAATATTGCCGTTACCATCGGTGATTGTGTTTGCGCTGCCAATATGGTCTTTATGCTCAAAATTGATTGACGGAGTACTATCACCGTATTGGTTGATTACACCACCAGGAATATAACGGCGAGTTTGCACTTGCGAAACGCCTGCCGTATATATAATCTCAATATTCCCAACATAATGAGTTTCTTTAGTAGTAGAGCCTACTTTGTCAATGCGTTTATATCGATTTCGAGATGAATCGTAATGAAAATCAGTATAATCGCTGCCTTTTTCGATTTTAGTGGCTTTATCAAAATGACTATAAGTAATGGTGCGTCCTTTACCCGTTTCCATATTACCTTTTTCGTCATATCCATAACTGTCTGTTGTACAACCGTTTGCACCAAGCCCTGATACAGCGTAAGGATTTTCGCTACGATAACAAAAATATCGACTCGTTCCGTTGTCGACCGCTCGCTTCCATTTAATATTTCCATTGGCGTAATATTGAGCCTCAAGCACATTATCAATATGTGTGAGTCGATTTTGCACATCATATGTAAACTGTTCGGAGTAAAAACCTGATGAAGATGTTAAAGAAAATCGCTCACGTTGCCTAAGTGTGCCAACACCGTCAAAATCATAGTCATTATCCTGAATAACGGTACTACCCGATCTGACAGAGTTATTAGTTATCAACCCTGTTGCATCGTTAAACTGGTTAGTAACTGTAATGTGCTGACCTTTTTTTACGCTTGTGACTTTACCAAGTGCATTCACGGCTAGCACTTCATAAAAGATGTCATTTCCTGTAGCTGCGAGGCCTTCGTCACTTTCGGTTTGTTTGATTAAATAGCCATCTTGACTATATTGATACTGAACACCTCGACAATCACCTACTTCATTATTGTTATCATCAAAACAACCTTTTCGGTCAAGAATGGCATGCGACCTAACTTGTGGGTCAAATTTCTGAAAGAGACGGCCATGCTCATCAAATGTCGTTTGCTGAACATAGTAACTCGCCCCAATCTTCGTTTTTACCCAATCCAGTCGATTATAAACATCGTAATCGTAAAGCTTTTGGAACTGTAAACTTGTACCTACATTGAGAGATTCGCTTTGAAGCGTAAAATACGATACGGACCCAACGTCATAACTATATTTTATCTTTTCAATCGTGTTGTTGTTTGCAATTTTTGTCCACTCTTCTATCTTACGCCCAGCAATATCACGGTAAACGTACTTTTCATCATTTAAGGGAGTGGTCTGTGTAACTAATTCGCCTAGTGCATTATAGCTGTATCCCCAATTGCCTTTACTGATGTCAAACATGGTTTTCTTTCGACCAAAATTATCGTAAGTCATCGTTTGCGTAATAAGACCATCGACATTGGTTACTTGCAGTAGGTTACCGGTAGCATCTCTAGTGAATCGCAAACTATCGGTTGTAATATCTAAGCTCCCATTATTGTCGTCATCCACGACCAATAAGTCGCCAATCACATTGTACAACTCTTCTTTCACGATACTTTTTGCAGCACCTTGAGCAGTATAAGATGTTGTGTATGTGGTACGAGAGTGCGCACCATGCTTACTAAGCGAGACGGCATTGGTCGTGCCGTTTGCATCGGTAGAATGACTCACACGTCCAAGTGCATCATAATAATTGGTCGTCCAGCCGTCACCAGTAAATTGAAAACTAGGGGCCGAGCTTTTATTCGCGCGACCATCAATATCATATCGCTGATATTGATAAATGTAATTACCAGAGAACCCTTTGTGTACAGTTGCTACCTTGCGACCCAATTTATCAAAATAGGCGTAAACGGGCGTTTTGCCAGCGACGTCGTTTTTCTGCACATAATAATAACTTTCAGCAATTGCAGGCGCCCCGATTGACGATGACTGTGACGCTAAGCGAGAAACAGTATGCTGACTTTGTCCGGTGTTATCTCGGCTAAAGTACAAACCACCAAAACGAGAAAACCGTTTTTCTACGATTTTGCCCTCATTGCCATTAAAGTCAGTCAAATATTTTACCGTCTGCGGTTGTGACCATTTGTTAGGATGTGAGGCATAAGTCAAGTTTTGACCCAAGCTATCTATTGTGTTGACGACATATCGATAGTCCGCGCTATAGTTTACACGGGACTCTCTAAATACATTGAGATTGGCAGTGAGTGAAGATGTTGATGTCGGCGTAAAGGATGATTCACTAGGACGATTGCCATCACAGCTAGCGGCTATATCTTTGCTATGTGATATTGTGGCTAGCTTCATGCCGTTACCTGCATAGCAATGCAATGTTGTAAGCTTATCGCTTTCAGTGCTTCCTACCGATTCAGTTTCCAGCATACCTTGTGTGTTATACGAGAATAAGGAGGTCCTTGTTATTGTATCTTGTGGACTGCCCGACTGCGCAAAGATTTCATGTGTTACCTCGGTTTCACTGATCCGATTTATCCACCATTTGCTTACATCATCATCAAATTGTTTGTTATCAGTGGTTATTCGTTTTATTGGTTGATTGCTATCGTTGTATGAAGACACTTCAATATTTTTCACTACCGCATAAAGTGGCGAGTTAGCGGAGGACTTACCTTCATAAGTCGTGATGGTTTTGGTGTTGCCTAACAGATTAGGTAACAGCGATGATGAATCCACTACATAATTGTTTTCTTCTGCAATATTCACATATGGAAAATATGAGCGACCGTTGCTCTCCCCACCTACTGACTTCATAGCAATTGTTTGAAAGCTGCTATTATGGGCGTACCCAATCACATTCCCATTGTGAACAGTTTGTGTGGTAATGGGCATGCCGATATAGGGGAATTCTTGATGATATGTGGTTTCTGTAATGACACTTGTCTGCAAGTCTTTTGTTGACAATTTTTTAAAGCCTAATGAGCCGCGACCACCTGCTTGCATCCGTAGGCCTTCATACGCATATTCTACACTCACCGTATTATTCGCTTGAAAACTTGAACCGCTGTAACCAGGTGAGTCGGTTGAGACTTTCCTCACTAAATACATAGGACCATAGGGAGCAATGACAGCTGAGCCATTGCCCATTGGGGCAGTTATTTGCGCGCCTTTTGTATAGACGTTACCGATACTGCCATTTGAAGAGTCGAGCATGGAAGCATATTTTATCGACGTCTTGATACCGAACCCGTTTTCAATCGTCGAGAGTTTATCCATTGGTTCTGCAAAAGCAATACCAGGAGTCGTGGACAGTCTGACTTTGACTATTTTATTTGAGTTAGAATTCATGTTGTAAATGTCTGCGCGACCATTACCATCAAAATCTGCCATGCCAGTGGATGTACCTGAATGATTTATATTACCTGGCAAGTTTTGATAGATGCGAGAATGCCAGCTACCATCCATATAGGTATATGCGCGCCATTTACTTTGGCTTTCATCCAAATAAGTGATTTCAGGATTACCATCGGCATCGACATCAATAATTTGCACACTCTTTGCATTGTCTATTTGTGTAAGATTAATATTCACCCAACTCTGCAACGTGCCGCCTGATGATAAACGGTAACGCCATTTATTACTCGACTCATCAAATTCAAACATATCTGTAATGCCGTCACTATTAATATCGGCATATTGGACGCGTTCACGGTGTTGTGAGTACCAATGTAGTTCATATTGATAATTGCTTCCATTGGGGACAATCGTTGCTAAAAAGTAATAGTCTTCACCAGAATAATTAGGATATTGGCCATAAACTGTACCTTTAATATAAAATTCGGAACTGCCATCACCATTTAAATCGATGGCGTCAGGATACTCCACCTGAATATTTTGAAGCGGGTTACTGACGTTGGGCATAGACGTTGTCAGATTACCCTCAGAGACTGTTTTAGAAGTGAATATGCCGCCGTTATTTTCATAAACCACAGAGCCATTTAATACATCTACCCAACCATCGCCGTTCATGTCAGCGATAGCAGCGTTTTTTGAGTAAGTCATGTTTGTAGCTTCAGGAGCACCTTTATATTGATAGGTAAACCATTTAGTCACACCGCTCACTGTTTTTGGCACAAGTAGATCAACTTCACCATCATTATTATAGTCAATCGTCGCAATTCTAAAATTATCAGCAGTCAAGCCGGATCCCGAGATATATTCAGTATCCATAACACTAAAAGACACCGTACCCAAGGCGCCATTATTTTTATAAATATTAAGTCGGTAGGTATTGGCGTTATGCTTTGTGGCATATACCCAGTCTGTATAGCCATCGCCATTTAAATCGACAGGGAAAGAGGCATACACATTGTCACTATTGTATAAATCAAGTGTAATATCGGACGCATAAAATGAATAATTACCTGGATGTGTATAATCAAATTCATCCGGAAACAAACAGACACCAGAGCGAGCGCCATCACACTGAGTAATCGATTCTAACTTTGTATTTCGGTTATTGGCTTGGCTTGATGAATAACTAAAGTGATAGCTCGACAAATTCGTATATGAGTGGTTTTTGATGACAATATCTGTCAACAGTGCTTTTGTTTGTACTTTTGCGCCCAATACAAACCGCGTGTAAGTATCGGCACGGTTGCCCGACGAGTTGTATGTAAACAAAATAGTATTACCACCAAATTCAATGGACTCTATTAACACTTCGTTTTCACCTTGCCCACTGCCACTTGACTTGTCATAGTTATAAACGATTTGGTTGCCTACGTTATCTTCAATTTTGCTTAGCATCCAAGAGACAGATCTACTGTTGTGATCGAATATTTTGGCATCGTCATTTTGACCATAAAGCCACGCCGAACCGTCTTGCTTTTCGACTTCAAACGTATCAGGATTACCTAGCATTCCGTTTCTCAGAGTGATGCGTGAGCCAGAAAATATCTCGGTAATATATTGCGAATCTGCGCTACCATAGGTTCCACTTACTAACACAAGAGGTTGACCGTCTAGGCAAAAACGTGAATCAGCGAATACAGAATTTGCCCCTTCTTCACCAAAGCTCTCAGTGGTTTTGCGACACCTTGAAATGGCAGATAAGCCACCAAGATTCCAACCTATTCCCATCATTCCATTCCCACCGCTAGACGAATAACTCACTGATAAGTTTGGTTTAATATTACCGGGGGCGTTTGGCAGCGCCAATGGCAGGTTATAAGTTGCCGCGCCTGATTCATCCACTCTGAATTGACCACCAATCATGCCAATGCTAGTTGTGGTTGTGTCTTCTGAGGGGATAAAAGTAAGAGAAGGACTAGGTGGCAATAAAACACCTTGCTGAACCGCATTAATAGTGATACTCGATTCGCCGTAGAACAAATAAGCGCCGCCACTGGGGCTACATATTCGATGAAACACTTGATAGGTTACAGACTGAGATTGTGCAATGGGGTCCGGGAGTACAGCATTCGTGTAAGATAATTGATCAATGTAAATCGAATTTGCAACACTACCATTAATAATAGTCTTTACATTATAATTTGCATTCATGCACGAAATTGGCTGACCCGGCCAATCAAGTAAATAATTATTCCCGCTTTGCTGCGTCAATGTTACATTTGCAAGCGCAGATGTTGTTATGCATGTCAGCCCAATAAAAGTGAGTACGCGAAGCGTTAGTTTTACAAAAAGCGAATTCATAAACCATCCTTTAGCTGTTGTCGTTTCAACAACAGCACATCGCCAGGCGACAAGACAGGTAAGTCATTCGCGTGGATAATATTGCCGTTGAGAAGGTTTTTGTATTCAAATTCAAGCGAAAACCGCTTGGACACATGATGAGTGTGCGTAGGATCAACATTAATTAATATAATTAATGTCTTTTCATTACTCGTAAGAGAAATACCAAATAAATTATCGATATCGAGGACACTATATTGACGCTTTGGGTCAGAGAATTCTGTTAATCTCGCCCGCGCATCAGTTAAGTATTTCGTATGATTTAGCAGGGATTGTTTATCGTTTTTTTGCACTAGCACATTACGGTCAAGTTGTTGAGTCAATTTGTCAAGGCCCCACGGTTTGGGGTTATCAAGCCAAGTGAAATAGTCAGCATTGTCTATCCATACGCTTTTTGAGTCTGAAAAACCCGCCCAAGTTAGCGAGTTTGTCCACTGCATTAAATCTCTTTTATACACATCACGCGTGTTATCGTATGGATAAAGGCCTACTTCTTCACCGTAATAAACGCTCGGTGTTAAAGGTGACATTAGCAAAAGCGATAGCGCGATTTTTTGCATATCCAATGACTCTTTTAGTATTTGATGACGCCCGATATCATGATTACTCAAGAAAGCGACTTGGTTTGATGCTAGAGATGACACTTGTTTTGCACGCTTGTAGAAGTTTTTAAGCGTATTAATACTCGTTTCAACATCAAATACTGACTCTTCGCCTGCCGTGAATTGAAGTGCGTTATATACTGCATAGGTAAATTCGAAATTAAATACGCCATCTAACCCAGACCCCTCGCGTAAATACTGTGGCGTAATATCTGTCCCTGCAAACACTTCACCAATAAATGTCGTTCGCGGATAGGAATCTTTGATTTTGTTAAGTAATGAATTAAGTGCTTGTAAGTTTTCTGGTGTATCGCGTTGACCTGAAAGAGGCCCTGTTTCGATAAGGTATCTTGCCGCATCGATCCTGAATCCTTTAACACCTTGTAGAATCCAATACTCCAAGGTTTCATATATTTCATCAGTAATTTCAGTGTTTTTATAGTTTAAGTCGGGGCTTGCAAAACCAAATGCGCCATAATAGTAAGCTCCTGCTCGAACCGCTTTTGTGTGCCAAACCGAGCTAGGTGACGCAGATTCTTCCCAGGCGAAACCATACTTTTGTGGCAGCGTATTGCGCCAAATATAATAATCATCATAAGGCGATTCACCGGCGATGGATTTGATAAACCAAGGATGTTGGTCTGACGTATGATTTATTGCTATATCTAGATAAATGTCTATCTCTTTTTCTCTAGCACTACTTATTAACTGTAGAAAATCATCATTGGTACCTATATCAACATGGATGGATTCAAAATTAGTCACTTCATAACCATGGTAAGACGGCGATGGAAAAATAGGCGATAACAAGATAGCTGAAACACCTAGCTCCTCTAAATAAGAAAGTCGGGAAATGACACCAGCAATATCGCCAATTCCATCACCATTGCTATCTTGATAAGATCGCACCCAAATATGATAGATATTGGTAAGATCAGTTGAAGGTAATTCGGAATTTGATACCAACGAAAAGTCATCGGTTGTTTGACTTACGCTTTGCTCATTTAGAGTGTGCTTTTGATTATCATAAGCTTGATTTACTCGCTGCTCGCCGAAGAAATAGACTCCTCCCCCAATGAGAATTACAAGTAACAAGCTACCCCATATAGAAGAGTATTTTTTGACAACACTCATTTAAAACTACATCCTTAAATCAAAAGCTGAACATAGAAGTAATAGACTTTAGAATAGATGTCAAGTTTACCCGAACATTAAACTGACATTATTCAAACTCTCACTTCATTTTTTTAAATATTGTACAGTTGCAATTAACGCCCACCAATCAAATGAACAATTTTTCCCCTCAATTTGTCGAATCCGTCTAAGTAAATACTTGTGTTACAGTAGAGTTCGGCAGTCTGAACGAAGTTAATGTCTTCAAAGCATTGAAACACCCAACGCATCTTGGGTTTTCGCAGCAGGCGCAATATTTATGGATGAAGATGGGCTGACTTGGCGGCATAGAACACGATACGGATCCGAGGTTCCAAGCACTTAAGCGTGAAATTTAACCGAATTAAAACCCGATGCTTTGCGCATGGCTACATTTTTTGATACCGAAAACAAGGGTAGTGCCATAGGCCCAAGACAGATACCAATAAACGCCCAACGCTTTGCTGGCATTGCATGTAACGTCGCTTCCACAAAATAAAACGCACTACAAATGCATGCTAAAAATATTAACCCGATCATGGTGCTCCCTTGTTTGGCGTGTTGTGGTGTGGTGTGGTATGAATTTAAAGTAGTTGAATTATATCGTATTAGAGCAAAGAAATGACTATTTATAATCGTTATAATGAATAAAACCGGGAGTCATTTCACTTCAGTTAATTAGCCCGGTTTTATTCAATCAATTGACGTAATGTTAGTAAAACGTACGGTTTTCCTTAGCCATCGAGACTAAAATTGGTGCTGGAGTAAATTTTTCGCCCTGTTGGACTGCAAACTCACTCAACCTATCAACCAACGTTTGAATACCAATGGTATCCATATATCTAAACGGTCCACCTAAGAATGGCGGGAATCCGATGCCAAAGATAGCACCTATATCGCCATCACGCGCACTTCGGATCACGCCCTCATCTAAGCAACGAGCGGCTTCGTTAAGCATCATGTATACAGAACGTTGGATAATTTGCTCTCTACTTAGCTGGGCATTTGGCGTCACATTTAATAATGTGTAGATAGACTCATCAACCACTTTACCTTTGTGTTTAGATGAGTAATCGTAAAACCCTCGACCGTTTTTCTTACCTTTGCGTTCGTCTTGTAGCACTTTGTCAAATGCATCAGGTGCGGCAAAACGGTCACCAAAGTCGGCTTGTAAAATAGGGATAATTTTAGTGCCCACATCAATACCGACTTCATCGAGTAACTTCACAGGCCCGACTGGAAAACCAAATTTCACTAAGGTTTTATCTAATTTATCAATTGGCTCACCAGCTAATAGCATTTGCGCCGCTTCGTTCATATAAGGTGCCAAAATACGATTAACATAAAATCCAGCGCCATCTT
>Ga0222715_10004948_pt1 | contig 11435 bp, 6 predicted proteins | sample C33_9DmetaG_FD_165056 | JGI IMG/M metagenome (GOLD analysis project Ga0222715, IMG submission 165056) | Estuarine water microbial communities from San Francisco Bay, California, United States - C33_9D | ecosystem: Environmental > Aquatic > Marine > Unclassified | place: USA: California...
TCGTCGTCGACGGTCTCCACGGTCTCCACCGCGTCCTCGTCGTCGTCGCCCTCGCCCTCCGTCGCGTCGTCGACGTCGATCGCTTCGCGCGTCGTCGTCGTCGCGATCGCGCCCTCGGCGTCGCTCGCGCGATCTCGCGCTCGCACCTCGACGTCCGCGCGTCGCGCGCCCGATCGTCCGTCGTCGTCCACCAACACCCGCGCCGCGCGCGCCCCCGTCGCGAGCGCGCACAGCGCGACCGCGACGACGGCGACGACGCGCGCGACGACGACGCGTCGTCGAGGCGCGCGCGTCTTCGTTCGCGCGCGCGTCGTCGTCGTCATCGGGTCACGCGCGTCGGGGTCCGCGGAGTGTTCGACGATCCGGCGGTCCGGCGCCCTGAACGCCCTGAACCCTCGCGCCCTGAACCCTAAACGCGCTTGGCGTTATCTCGATGCGGTCGATGGGAACGTCGACGCGCGGGCGAACGTCGACGCGCGTTCGCGGCGCGCGCGCGGCGTCACTCCGCGATCGACGCCGCGATCGACGCCGCGATGCTTCGCGCCGCGCGCGTCGCCGTCGCCGCGACGACGACGACGACGACGACGACGACGCGCCAGGGTCCGCGCGCCGGGGCGGCCTCGCGAGGACGACGATCGGCGACGGGGCGACCTCGCGCGATTAACGAGGCGCCGCTCGAGACGGCGACGCGGCGACGCGACGATGGGGCGAGCGCGCGACGCGTGTACGACGGCACCGTGCTGTTTCACGTGTACGACACGCTGGAGGCGCCGAAACCAATCTTTGGGACGTTCCTGGAGGGCGCGCTGCACGTCGTCGAGGTGGCGAGGTTTCATCCAAACTTTGTCAGCGCGCACTTTCACTACGCGCTCAGAAACGGGGAGGAGAGAATAGACGCGCGAGAACCCAACTCTTGCTTCAATTGCGCCCTGTTCGACGACGTGGCGCCGGAGGAAATGTTCACCGCGTTTTCGGATTTCGTCGACGCCGTGGAGATGGGGCATCTGAACCAAACCGAACACGCGCTGGCGTGCAGAGAGATCGCGGCGTACGCGCCGAGCGATGCGGACGGGGCGTCGGCGTTCGCGAGAACGCGCGCGAAGCGACGAGAGATGATCGAGGCGGCGGAAGGCTCGGACGTGGTGGTGCCGGTGTTTGGTTTCGACGAGTCGAACGTCGTCGTCTTTGTCGGCGTCAAGGCGAACGCGGGCTGCGTCGACGCGAATGATTGGACGACCGCCTTCGGCATCACGAGCGCGCAGGCCATCGTCGGCGCGGGGGCGTTTCAAGACGCGTCGCTTTTTGAAGTCGTCAAGAGCTCCAAGGCGGACGAAGTCGATCACAGATTTACGCACGTCGCTCGCGTGAGCCTCGGGCCGGTGGGCCAGGACGAAGCGCTCGTGAGCGCGGCTGAGGACGTGATTCGTCGCGCGTGCGCCGCGATCGATCCGAGCGCTCTCATCGCACCGTACGCGTGCGTATATAACATCGGGAAAAAAGGCACGCCGCCGGGCGCGCTTCCGGCTATGCGTGAGATCGCGAAGAAGAAGAGGGAGAACGACGAAATGTCGACGCAATCGACTCGTACGACGGCGGACGTGTGAATATTATTTGGTGTAAGAACAAAAGCATTTTTTAAACCGGCGCGATGGTTTCGCCTAAGGCACAGCACGCGCGTAGCGCACACTTTGCCAATCGATCGACGCTACGGATAACGCCACGGCGCTCACGGCGACGAGGACGAGAATCACCACGAGCGCCACGGGGCCGAAGACGTCGTCGTACCGCGTGCTCGCTTCACGCCTGGCGATTCGCCTGGCGCGAACGATGTACGTCCAAAGCGCATATAACATGAACAGGATCGAAATTGGCGCGATGATGATTCCGCAAATCGCTCCCGCGAATGGGCTGCCCAGCGTCGTTGCCGACGCGCTCGCGTTTGAGCCACCGAACGGAATAGCGTTCGAGCCACCGGATTCGATCGCAAGCAACCCGAGAGCGAGAAAGAGTAAGAGAATGGACATCGACAGCCATTGCAAGAGCGTGCGCTCGTTGGCGAAGAACGTTTTCGGTTCGACTTTCACCGGCACGTGCCTTTGAGTACATCGCATCGCCGGCGCCTGCTCGACGTCGGCGCCGCCGACGCCCGAACGATCGACTCGCTTTTGTTCATTCTTACGAAATCGGAGCGTCGCGACCGCGGCTCGCATGAGTTCGGTAAACGAGCTCGCCGACTCGGTGCGCTCGATATCACGAACCGTGCCGTCGTGATCGAGCGGGCGATCGGCGTTGCCACGCGACGACGCGAGCGGCACGTTTACGACGCATTCGTTTGCGTCCGCGCCGTACCAATGAGGTAGCTTCGGCAACGCCTCGTTCGGGTAAAACAACATCGCGCATCCGTGCAGAAACTTACTGAACTTGTATACCTGCGTCACGTTGAAGGAAGAGATGATATTTTCGATCCATTCCGGCGACTCCGCGTCCTCCGTCGCTAATTTGACTTCGAGAATGGCGAATCGAAACGCCGCCGGCTCGCCACCTTTGAAAGCTGCGTTCGAGAGCACTCCAGACCCTTCGCCGCGAACATCGCGCCAGCGTAAATCCGTATCGAACGATACTCGAAGTTGATTACCATCGGACCGCTGAAACGCCGTGCGTCGATACTGCGTCAGGAGCGTCGGTTTCGCGCCGCGTCGCTTGATTTCTTGCGCGAATACTTCGCGCGCCAAAGTCAAGTTCTTTTTCGACGTCGACAACGCTCTTGGCGGTGTACCCTGCAAAAGCATCACAGCATCTTCCCTTCGCATGCTGCACCGCTCTTTGACGCTCTTTTGCGCCGACCAGGATTCATGATGTGTCTTTCGCTCGATGAAGACGTCGTCCGAGCGCGCCGAGCCTCCGTACCATCGACATCGAGCGAGAGTGGCGCCTTGTTCGCGCGCGAGCCTCGTGCGATAAACGTCAAATTGTGAATTGTCGAGATATACCGAAGTTATGAGCGAGCGGTCTTCGTCTTCGGCATCTCCAGCGAGCGGTTCTGCGTCTTCCGCGCCGCCGAACTCGAGAATCGGTAGATGTTTTAAAATCGCGAGCTGCACTGGAATGGCGTCGCGAGGGTCCACCCAATACTTCACCGTGCGGCGCTCAAACGTGCTCGGCGGACACCATCGCTTCGGCGAAATCGCGCCATCACTTCCCCGAGATCGCTCGAAAGCCGCGCTCAAGTCCAGCAAGATGCCTTCGAAGTCGCGTCTCGTGTATCGTTCGTCTTCTGCGCTCGACCCCGCGACGAACGGTTCTCGATGTGCCTGCACGTACTTCCAAACTAATGCCACCCGATCACACTTTCCTTCGAGTTCGCACGACTCGAAGCTTCCCGCGCGTTCCAACTCTAACGCTCGCGCGGCGTAGGCGCGTGACTCCCTCGACGCCTCCTCCCTCGACGCCGTCCGCGCGACGATCGGTGGGGATCCGAGCTTGCGTTCGTACATCGTCTTCATCATCGCGCGCGTCGCTTCCATCGCTTCCGACTCGCTCGAGTCCTCTTTCGTCGCCATCGTGTCGTCCTTCCCGTGGACGAGCGCTGCGAGAGATGAACCGACTTTCGCTTTCGACGCGCCGAGAAGCCACGCGCGAGTTCGCGCGTGCGCGCGCGCGCGCGTGCGAGCGCACGCGCGAACGAATCGCGCGCCCGCACACTGCGACGTTTGATGACCTTTTCGTGTCGCCTTGTGTCGTTTGCCGCACCACGCGCCCGTGTCCACCTCGACCGGCATCATCACATGGTGGGTCCCACATGGGCGAACGTCAACACGCCGCTCGATTGTCGGGCGCTCGATATCAGAATTACGCGTACACGTAGTTACAATATAAACAACTATCTCAAAGCACGACGTTTCCCTCAGCCGTGGCATTCCAACCCACACTCTTCTCCGGCGTGCCGTGCTGCCCACCGAGCGCGGTGTTCGTCGGCACCCACTCACTCGGCGCGAGAGCAGAGGCGTAAAACACCTTCATGCGCATCGCGGCGAAACCCAAAAAGTCAAAATCGATGGCGCTATACTTGGCTTGAATCACCGCCCAGAGCGCCCAGAATGCGTGCGTCACGGGCGTCCACGCCGCGACTTCCGCTTCGAGCGCGTCAATCTCCGCATCGACCGTGGTGTGCAAGTACGCCGAGTAAAACTCGCGTCGAAGTTCGCACGTCGGAAACTGGTCGTAGTTACACTCGAACCCGGCGAATTCGCAAAACAGATTGGCCATGTCAAACGCACGAGGACCGTAGTCGGCGTACTCGTAATCGATGAGCGTCAGGTTGTCCGTCTTTCTGTTGAGCAAAAAGTTACCGGCGTGAATGTCGTTGTGACAGTACACCGTCTGGCTGTTCACGGCTTCGCACCTCGCGCGAATGACTTCGAACAGCATTTGACGCGATTCCGAATCGATCTTCAAAGATGCCAAGATCGACTTTTTGCGCGCATCATTCTTGAAAATGGTCGGATCATTCGCCACACCGTACGCCAAGTCGAACCACACCTGAAGCGTGTCCCAGATGGCGTTGGCTCGAGCGCGCGCAATGGTCTCGCCAGCCGCGGCGCGAGGCACTAAATCCGGCGCCACTTCCTTGTGCAAGCGTCGCATCTGCGCCGCGACTCGTCGAAGCAAAATCCCTCCGTTCGCCAACTCCTCCGGAGCCACACTCTCGGCTTCGATGAATTCTTCGACCAACCCGTTCGAAAAGACGCCGAGCACCTTGGCGCCGAACCCGTGTTCGTTCAAAACGTGCGACGTCTCGCCTTGTACTTTGCGATGAGTGATGAATTGATCGGTACCCTTGCCAAAAACTCTCACCACGACCGCACGTGCGATCGGATCCTTCGTCGTCGGCGGCGCCGCGTCTTGCGCCAGGCGAACCTTGAACAGCGCGTTCGTGATCCCGCCTCGCACGGGGCTCACCTCGAGCGCCGCGTTTTCGACGTTTGCCCATCCTCGCACGGTGTGTCGCACGATGGATTTCACGCCTTGGTACTCACTGCGTTGTTCGCGATCGACGTCGAGCTCGACGTTCAATCGTCCGGGCGCGGGCGTCGCGCTTCTCGACGTCGGCGCGTCGCCTCCGCTGGCGTCTTCAGAGTTGTCTTGAAAGTCTGTCGTGCTCGCCCCGGAGTTTTCGTCGCTCGCGCTCGAGTGTCTTCGGTCCGTGACCATGTCGACGTCGCCGTACGCCGCGGTCTTCGCCTTCGTGTCCACCGTCGACGCCGTCGTCGTCGTCTCGCGCGCGCGCGTCATCGTGTGGCGACGTCCCATTCTTAGCCGCCCGCGCGAGAGGTCGGTCGAACGTTCGAAATGGCGCGAAAACGCGCAGCGTCGCTCGACGGCGCCGGGGTTTACGTTTTATTTCTGACTCGACGCGAGATTTCATGGCGTTCGCGTGGCGTCGAATGCGTCGCACGAACGGATAAGCAAAATCGCGATCGCGTCGTCGTCGCGGTCGCGTTCGCGGCGGTCGTCGCGTCGTCGCGTCGTCGTCGTCGTCGTATCCAGCCGCACTACCGCGCGACGCGCCGCGTTCACGATGATCGCGTCCACGAGCTGCAACGCGAACGCGACGTGCGCGACGACGACGACGACGACCCTCCGTCGTCGCGCCGCGGGCAAGTCTCACGCGCGCGGCGTCGTCTTGGCGCGCGCGTCGTCGGCGTCGACCGCCGCGGATGCGTCGGCGTTGTATCCGCGACGCGAGCTCGCGCAAGTGAGCGCGAAGAAGGTGGTGGCGGCGCCGGTGGCGAAACCGTCGGTGCCGCCGGCGCAGATCGCGGTCGGATCCGCCGTGGCGATCGCGGCCGCGGCGCTCGCGATCAAGGCTTCGAAGTCGAGCACGATCGGAGGCGCGTCCAAGCAAAAGAGAATCGTCATCGCCGGCGCCCCGGCGAGCGGGAAGGGGACGCAGTGCGAGATGATCGTCAAGAAGTTTGGCCTCACGCACATCTCCGCCGGTGATCTCTTGCGCGCGGCCGTCGCGGCCGGTACCGACGCCGGTAAGAAGGCGAAGGAGTACATGGACCGCGGCGACCTCGTCCCGAACGACGTCGTCGTCACCATGGTGAAGGATCGCTTGGCGCAACCCGACTGCGCCAAGGGTTGGCTGTTAGACGGCTACCCAAGAAGCGAGGAACAGGCCGAAGCGCTCATCGAAAGTGGGATCGACCCGGACTTGTTCCTGTTGCTCGACGTGCCGGATGAAATTTTAATCGACCGCGTCGTCGGTCGTCGACTCGATCCGGTGGATGGTACCATCTACCACATGACCTTTTTCCCGCCGCCGACGCCCGAAATTGCGGCGCGCTTGACGCAGCGCAGTGACGACACCGAAGAGAAGGCGGCCAACCGCTTGGCCGTGCACCACAAGAACGTCGACGCGGTCGTCGGCAAGTACGAGCGCATAATGAAGAACGTGGACGGTAACCGCGCCAAGCAAGACGTGTTCAAGGATATTGAACGTCTCATCAAGGCTATGTAAGTCACCGCGAACGATATTCGACACGCTTCGACACGTTGCGTTGCTTCTTTACATTCGACGACGAGACGCCGTCTCTAAAGGTGGTCGCGGTCAGTCGGGCGCGCCCGTCGATTAGGAATGAAGGAAATTGATCCCCTTTTTAATGCTAGCTTCCAGTTCTGGTAACATGCTCTCCAACGCGTCGATTACGAAAACTGTGACAACGATGGCCGGAACAGACGTCATTCTGTGCGCTGTCTGTTTCTGTATCAAAAGTCGCTCAATTCCATGCTCGTCGGTAAAATGTTTCGCTTCGCGGAGTCGCGCTGCGGCGGTTGATCGTAAGGCGAGTCGTCGTCGTCGTCTGGCGGATGTTGGTCCAGAGGCATGTACTGTGCCATGATTTGTCGAATTTCTCGATCCATGTACGAACGCGCGCGGTACTGGTAAAACGCGTACGACGCGCTCGCGACGCCGAGGATCGACATCAACACGCTCGTGAACACCAAACTCGCGCCGCCGCTGCGATGTGTCGAAAGACAAACCCAATCATCGACGGGCTCGGGTTGGTACGTCGCCGCGTATCCCGCAGAACACGTGCAATTGTAACTTCCGTACGTGTTGACGCACTTTGCGTTCGAGTCTTTGCACTTTGTTTTGCACTCGTCGATTTCCGCGCACGACGTCGTCCCGTCGCCCTCGAAGCCCTTCGGGCACTTGCACACGACGCTCGGCAACTCGTCGGGATTTCCCCCCTCTCTACTCGCTTTGCGTTTTGCGTCGATATTATCGACGCACGCGCTGAACCCGTCCTTCGCCCAGCATCCCCCCTGAGACGTGGCGCCTCGCGAAAGAGGCTCGTCGCACGCCGTCGCGGCTTCCGTTTTACACTGAAACTTTCCGTGCTGGAGATTCGTGCACACACAACGGTCGCACGAGCAGTTCGCCATGTCGTGCATCGCTTGAGCGCACATGTTCACGGATTCGCACTTTTCTTTGCCATCGTGACCGACGACGCTTTGGGAACCTTCAGGACACGCGCACTCGTAATACGGAAACGCTCCCGTCTCCCGACATGCCGTCTTCCCGTCGCCCTCCTTATCCGCCGCGCACGTGACGTCTCCCTCTTGACCACGCACGCACTCTGCGTGCATCAAACCGGCATCGCTACACATGGCCGGAACAGATGCCTCATCGAAACCGGCGCAAAGCGCCGTCAGCACCTCGCCGCGCGCGATTTTTCCCGAGTATCGCTCGCCGTTGATCAAGATGGTGGGAAGAAGCCGGATGTCGCGCCGAGAACTCCCCGCAGGTGGACTCTGCGCCGCGATTTGCGCTTCTAGCATTGGGTTCGTGTGATCGCCGTCAGTATCACCCATGCAAGCGTTGATGGCGTCGACATCGATGCCGATGTTCTTCGCTACGTTCTCCGCGCAAGAGCGCATGGCGAATTTGCCGTTGCCCATCGTGCATTCGTCAGAGAAATCTGAGACGTAATCCCACCACAACCAGGGCGCGTTAGATTTATTCGCGACGTCAAAAGCACAAAGCGCTCGAAGGTTGTCGATGACGATGTCAGCGCCAGAGTAACCCGCGTGAATGTCCGCGTCTGGATCCGGCGCGCAGTAGCGTCCTACGTTTATGCACTGCGCCTTACACGCCTCGGTCGTGGGCGGATTGTCGATGCATTGCCAAGTGATGTAGTGCGGGGTGAACTGCGTGTACCCTCCTTGCTCTAAGCTCTTCGCGATCGGTTTAAAGTCACGCATGAATGCGTTCTGTTGCTGACATGTGTGCCCGCATTCGTCGTTCGTCTCGGCCCAAAGTTCCCACTCGACGCGTTCATCAGGGTGCGGCAAGACGTCGTGCCAATCCATCGTCCCCATGACGCGCTCGTTGCGTGCGATTTCGGCTTCGAACTTCGATCCGTCCACTTTTCTCGCCAAAGCCGCGGGAATCGTGATGTTGTCGACGTACGACCCCGTGCCTTCGTCGTTTGCCGCGTCTGGAGTCAATAGCGGCTCGTCCCGATTATCGACGATGATGACCGCATCCGCCCCCGCCTTCTGTCCATTATACACTTTCTCCGTAAACGCGCACGATCCGCGGTCGAGCAGCAGAATCACCGCCATGCGCGCCGCTTTGACTGATTCTGGAATATCTATGGTCGCGCCCGCGCCGCATCCCAATCGCTGATTCGCGTCGTCCGGATACGTCAACGCGCCGCTGAGCGATGCGCCGTAGAGCGTTCGCCCGAAGTTGGCTATCGCGATGTCGTACTTCCCGACCACGCTCGCGGGCGTGTTGATGGATAAGTGCGCGAGCTCAACCTTGAACGACGCCCCGAGCGTGGGTGTCGACGGATGATGATGGCCGTGACGATGCGTTCCATCGTCTCGCGATGATGCGTCGTCGGCGGCGGCGTCACCGCGCGCGCGATCGACGACGGCGAGCGCGACGACGACGGCGAGCGCGAGCGTCGTCGTCCACCGCGGTCGTCGTCCCATGCCTATCGCCCGCACCACAAATCGATGGGTGCGAATGATTGTGACGACACCCGTCGTCCCGTCCGTCCCGTCCCGTTCCGTTCCGCCGGGCGTCACACGCCCGCGGGCGGTCGAGGTCGAGACGTCGTCGCGTCGCGCGAGTTCGGACGAGCGAACGCGGATTCGGACGACGACGACGACGACGACGACGACCGATCGCACGCGGAGACGCGCGCGACGACGGCGACGACGCGCGTTCGTTCGTTCGTTCGTTCGCGCGCGCGTCAGAGTCGTTGCGCTCTGAAGGCCGCGGGGCGTTCGGCGTCGCGAGATGGCGTTCAGGGACTCGTTAGAGCGCGCGCGGGCGACGACGATGGGCGAAAACCTTGACCCCGAACGTGCGATCGCGCGGACGCCGGCGACGGTCGCGTTCGCGAGCGCGCGTAAAGAAGACGTGGACAGAGAGTTGCGCGTTCAGAGAGAGGAAAGACGAAAGGCGCAGCCGAACGGGAGAATCAACGAAGAGGACGTCAGGAGAGGCGTGCTGGAAACGCGAGCGTCGATATTTAACGTAGGTGCGGCGAACGAGTCCAAAGCGCGCGGTTCGTGGCGAAAAGCGCTCTCGAGCGTGCGCTCGGCGAAGCGCGGCGCCGCGCTGAGCGACGTCAATCCGCTCGAGTGGACAGACGTCGACGGTTTATTCGCGTACTACGACTCGATTTATTTCGAAGGCAAACTCAACGGCCGCGTCACCTTTTCGTGGCACGCGTCGCCGTCGGATAGAAATGACGACGAGAGTGAAGACATGGGCGAAAGAGCGAAACTTGATAATTTATTCAAGTATTGTTTATGCAGCGATGTTCCGAAGTGGTGGCACGGGGCGAACCCGAGGCAGTTATGCGTCGGGGTGTGTTGTGTCATCGAGAAACGCGCATCGCAGTATTCGCGCGTGGCGCATTTGCGCATGCCGGACGTTTTGCGTCGCTTCAAAATGACGCAAATGACAAAGGAGGCGCTTCTTCACGGCATGACGCACGCGTACCTTTTTGTGACCGGTCATACGAAAGAAGACGCCGCGTTCAACGCGCACGACGAGGAGTTCAAGCGCTTAACGTACAAGCTGAATTATGATTTCATGATCGCCGATGCGTACAGACCACAGGATAAAGGGTACGCGATTCGTTGGTTTGATCGAGCGATTGAGGCATCCGCGTTGACGACGACGTTTTCAGATCCCTCGAGCTCTACGGCGGTAGCATCAGCCCGGCCAACGAAAGATGTGGCTTCGTCAGTGAAGAGTCAACTATTCAAGAATTCGGTGGTGGACGTTCTCACGCCGGAGCACTACAAATTGTTGTACTTTATTAGCAAGCATAGTCGATTAGCTGAGAAGGCGACGGACAAGGAGCGTTGGATTCGTTATCTTCACATCATGGTTTTAGTTTACGAAGCGATCTTGGCTGACGTTTTCGACTACGATTACTCCCCATACGGTGAAGAAGTCGGTTCGAAACGAATGATGCTGAATATCTCCCAAGAAGCGAGAGATAATCTCGACGATTTAGTCGAGGCGGGGATGGTGCGTTCGTTAAGGATGTCGACGTCAAACGGGAAATCCACGATGGCGTATCAACCGTCGAAGAAGGGATTGGAATACATGCGACAAGGTTCGATTTCTCGAGAAGATAAAGAGCTGTGCGATGAGTTCATGTATGACCCCAGAGGTTCGTTGCTCAAGGTCGTGTTTGAAGAAAAGACGGAAACGTTCAAGTTGGTTTCAGACAAAGGCTTCAACATCGATAGCACGGTGACGGAATCCGAAGATGTCTCTTACGTCTGTTCGCCTTACCTTTGCCGACAGTTTATGAAGAGCGCGTCTCAGCCGCTTTCGAGTTACGCGTATCGCGCCTCCGAATCCATACGAGGTTTGAGCAGCATAGCGGACGATTTAGACGTCCAGCTGTCCATGAGTCGAGTCATCGTGTTGATTGGCGACTGGATCCCCACGAGTTGTACGCAAATCACAGAGTTGTCGCAAAGTTTGGGGGTTTCTGATCGAAACAAGGGTGGTTATTACAGCTCGGAAGTCGATCGCGCGAGCACGGATACATGTCTAGAAATCCCCGCCGGACTTACGAGAATTAGCATCTCTTCGGCGAACGCGGCGCAGTATTGCAACATGGAGGCGGAAGTCGAGTATCCAGAAGCGGCCGGGATTACGCAGATCGAGTCGTTTGGGCTTCGCTTCGCTCGAGAGGGTGACTTGGTTTGCGGTATGAAGATTGAATCCGTCATGACGAAAATTCTCAACGACATTCCCGTCGATTGGCTCAGTCGAGTCGTGGCCGACTTACAAGTCGACAGTTCCAAGCTCACGGCGAGCATGATGTCGCTCTACCAGAAAAATATACTTGAGACTGTTTACGACGGAAATGTTGCTAACAGAC
>Ga0222715_10004949_pt1 | contig 11434 bp, 6 predicted proteins | sample C33_9DmetaG_FD_165056 | JGI IMG/M metagenome (GOLD analysis project Ga0222715, IMG submission 165056) | Estuarine water microbial communities from San Francisco Bay, California, United States - C33_9D | ecosystem: Environmental > Aquatic > Marine > Unclassified | place: USA: California...
CACAAGATCTTTGTCAGGATCAATTTCTCCAAGATCAGGCATCTTGACCATGGCGTTCATAAAGTAGCCCGGCAGTTCAAAATGACCAAAGCAGTATTTGGCTCCTAGCTTGGTAAGACGTTTGTGTTCGTCTCCTACTAGCCACGGAATAATAGCAACATCATCTTCTACAAAGAAGTCATTGATGATTTCTACATTATTAAGATGTTTGCCCCATTCCAAACTTTGGATGTCACGTTTGTCTCTATAGTATAAGTCGTGATTACCAGGAATAATCAGTACACGATCAAATGATCGACTCATTGCTTCCAATGCACGAATACTATAGTTGAGTGTAACAAGGCTAATACTAGCACGATTGTTGTGCCAGTCGCCCATCATAATGCAAGTTTCACAGCCTTGTTCTTTGGCCACACCAATAGCCCACTCAACAAAGTTTAAACAGTCCTCGTTGTGTGAAAAGCTATTAGATTTTAAACCAAAGTGGATGTCTGTGAAGACTGCCGCTTTTTTGAATAGACTCATTTTTTGCTCGCTGTCTTAAATTCCTTGTTGGTTGACATTTCGTTTTGTGTCTGTCTAGTGTAACTTGGGTTTAATCCGTTAGCTTCAAGAATGTCATCACGTAAACTTTGTCCTTTCTTCTCAGTAAGAAGAACTCGTGTAAAAGAGTTAGTGACTGCGGCGGTGTAGTAAGCAAATGGATTTGCACTTTTGGATTCGTCAAACTGTAGTCCAATTTGACTGAGCTGTAGCAGTGCAGTACTACGCATTTCGTCGTTATAGGTATAACCACGCCAGTTTGAACGTGTAGCATAGCGATCTACTAGTTTCATAAACATTCGAGCCAGCTTGTCTGTCATCTTGCCATGCTCTTGGCTAAACCATCCGTTTTCAAGCCCGCCTTCCCAATGGCTTTTACCTACTAGGATAGGATTGCCTTCTTCGTCAACTTTGTAATGATAGAACGGGGGAAACTTCAAACGTATAAATTTTACAGGTGCGTCTGCGTCAAGAGTATCATCATCAATTTGTGGTCCGTCATCTAGGTCAACCAATCGGATACCAACTTCTTTGTTGTTTTTTGGTTTACGTTTTACTGCTTCTTGTGGAATATGATCCCATGTTGTAACACGGAATACAACATCTGTTTGTGGAATATTCCTTACATTGATCTCAAATTCGCTTTGTTTAACTTTTCTACCTTCCATAATTGCTTGTTCGTATGCAAGTTTGGCTAAACGTTTGGCACGTAATCTACGTCCTTCCATGATACTTGACTTGTTAAGTTTTTTAATATCGGGTAGAATGATATCGAACGCACTATCTTCTGTTGAGATGTAACTACAATATGTAGTCTTACTTTTATGAATTTCTTTGAGAATGTCCGCGTTGTTTAAATAATTGTTTGCTCTTCGTATTGGCATATATCTGTCCTTTGAGAAATATTAGCATATAATATACACGATAAATACTTGAAAGTCAATAGAGGATTTTACCATAATATGGCCACAATTTTTAAAAATTCACTCATCAACCAAGTTAAAGGTGCTGTTGTTGGCGCTGTTGCTCCTGCGATAGGCGAAGGGCTTATTAACAGTTTAAACGGCGTTGGACAAAAACTACTTGGCAAGGCCGCTAATGTAACTAATCCGGTATCTCCTGGTGTTTCTAAGGTTTTGCAACAACAAGGCAACATGAAAGGTACTAATCCTGATGCTGTTGAAGGCGCAAATCCAACCGGGAGCCTAATACTAGGCGCCAACTCCAGTGGTAATCCAACTGGAAAAGATTGGCGTGTAAGAGTTAGTCTTAGCGAAAAAGCAAACTTTTTTTATAATGCAAATCCGGGTGTCATGGCTCCTTTAGTAGCAGACCAATCTGTGCCTGGGGTGATTTTCCCATACAACCCAACTATTTCAGTGAGTCATGTAGCAAGGTATGGTAACCAATCGTATACACATAGTAATTATCCCGCTTACTTCTACGAGGGATCAGAAGTTTCTGAGATCGCTGTAGATGGAGAATTTACTTGTCAAACACAAGAAGAAGCCAAATATTTACTTGCCGCAGTTTACTTTTTTAGAGCGTGTACTAAGATGTGGTTTGGTAAAAGTCCCAGAGCTGGTACTCCTCCGCCTATAGTATTTTTAGACGGTTATGGAGAACACTATTTCCCACATGTTCCTTGTGTTGTTAAGCAGTTTTCGCATACACTTCCAACCGAAGTAGATTATATCGCAACAGACAACGCAGGCGGGACTCGTATGCCTACTATGAGTAATGTACAACTAACACTACAACCAGTGTACAGTAGACGTAGACTACATGAATCATTTAATCTTGACGATTTTGCACAAGGCACACTCATTGACAAAGGATTCATTTAATGGCAAAAGAAAACACCAAAGAATACCATCCAGCAAGTCCGTATTTTAATACAGATTACTATGGTCGCTATCTTGACGTACTAACATACCGCCAAATAACCAAACGTGCGGACGATGTTGTATATCAAATTGAAAAGGCCTATGCATATCGTCCGCAAACACTAGCATATCATCTCTACGGAGACACAAGACTATGGTGGGTTTTTGCCGCTCGTAATCCAGACCTAATCAAAGATCCAATTTTTGATTTTGTTGATGGATTATACATTTACGTACCTTACAAACAGACCTTGATTGAAGATCTAGGATTATAATATGAGTGAACTTAATCTTGGTGGAAAAGAATTCACAGGCGAGCCTGGACAGTTACCACTTGAGGTGGATTTTAACTTAGGTAACCCCAACGTTCTAAGTTCGTATGTGTATGAATCAAATAGGATTCGAGCATTCACTGCCAATAAAAATCTTGAAGAAAAAACTCTGATGGCTCGTGAAAGTGCTATTAGGTCAGAACTATCACAAAATCAAAGCACTCAGAATAGTCTAAATGCTCGAGGGCAAGATTTCTTTATTAGACCTGGAAAAACCGATGCTCAAAATACCACAATAACACTTGATTCTCTCAAACAAAAAGCTACGCAACTCGAACAACAATTAAATGATGTTCGTGTGTTAAGAAACAGTGTTAACAATGATCTTGTTGGAGTAGGCGCAAGAGTTGACAACGGACAAGTTTTTAACAACGATTTAATTATTGATAAAGCATTATCTCTTAATTCTTTAGATATTGGCAATTTAAATGATAACCTATCAGATTTAGAAAAAGATGCGGCAATTGATTTCTTAACAAAACGTGCGACCGCAAATCTCGCTGATGTTGCGGCAACAGCAGATCTACATCAATCACTGCTCAGTGAAGCAGGTTTAGAAAATGCCAGCAGTGAAATACAAAGAAATTTTTTAGCAGATGCTCCAACCGTTACTGATGCAGTTGATGCATTTGATTTTGATACTGACATACCCGTAGGTTTGGATAGAGTTCAAACTGGAGAGGCCGCCGCGCTAGCAAGAGCACAAAACGCCAGTGCTGGCGTAGTAGCAGATTTAGAAGATTTCAGCAATAGAGATCTTAGATCCGACCTTGGCGCCGATAGAACTGATTTTGGGCAAGGTGATGATACTGGATTAGCTACTGGTGTATCGCCATTAACCAGTGAAGAAACAAGAAATCTAGCTCTTGACGAGTTTGGCGGTCCTGGCGACGAGATTAACAGTGCTACACTCAATGAACGATTAGATGCCGCTAACTTTAATAGATCTAATGTAGGTGCGAGCAGGACTGACTTTGCACAAGGAGACGATACTGGATTAGCCACTGGCGACGGTGTACCAATTGATATTGGTGCAAATAATCCGCTGAACAGTGCATTTAAAAATGAGTTTTTTCCTCCAGGCACAACTGCCGCTGGACAAAAAGAAATTTTAAGTGTTGGATCACAAGGCAGTACAGTAAAATCTGTTCCAAAAGATAACTTTGATTTCTCAGGCGCTGTAGCAACAGCAAACTCAATCCAAGAAATCAAAGGTATTGAAAACAGACTACATGCTTATGCAAACTATACCTATAGAATTAGTTTGTATATGATGAGCAAAGACGATTATCAAACAGCTCATCAAACACCAAGTAAATTTAGACCAAAAAATTGTATTGTATCCGGCGCTGGCAAACATGATCCAATACTAGAACCAAGGCATCCAGATTTCAAAGATGATTTTTATTTTGATGAATTAAAAATACAAACAATGGTTGGAATGAATGCTAAATCAAAATCTGCCAACGTTCTTGAATTGAGCTTTACATTACTAGAACCATATGGTATCACTTTTTTAGATAGACTTGTTAATGCAAGCTCAAGCATTGGTAGTAAAAACTATCTTGACATGCCTTATTTGTTACAAATTGAATTTTTTGGACACACAGACGAAGGAACCACAGACTTTAAACCAATTCCAGGAACAAAAAAAGTATTTCCTATTAGATTGTTAACAATGGATATTGATGTTGATACTCGCGGTGCTGTATATAAAATTGTAGCAAGTCCGTTCAACTCGGGTGCATTTGATAATAAAATTGCAGTTGCTGGAGTTAATCTGCAGGTCACTGCAAATACTGTTGAAAAGTTTTTTCAAGGAGAAGGAACATCTTCAACTACTACACCAAGTGGTAGTATCCGTTCAGCAGTGCTAGGAGCCGCCGGTGAGTTTGCAACAATGGAAAACGCCCTTAAAACTGTTAATATGAGTAAGCTAAAAATTTCAGTTGACAGTTATGCTAGTGGCTTAAATGGATGGTTTGAGTTTCAGAAAAACAACGGTGCAAGAGAACATCCTGATGTAATTCTTTTTAAAATTGATCCAGAAATTGCATCAAGTAAAATTGTTAAACCTTTGCTGATTGATCCTAAAAAAACACAAATGGCAAAACCAGGAACACCTGGAGGATCCGCTACCGCAAAAGGAAATGGCGAAGGACCAGATCCTAATAGAAAAGACTTTGTTATCAATGCAGGAACCACAGTACAAAAAACCGTTGATCTAATAATACGAGCCAGTGATTATATCAGTAATCAAATCATTGATGATAAAGCACCAGACTATCAAAAAATGTCTCCAGAAGATATACAGAAAAAACTTGATAAACCTTTTAACTGGTATAAGATTATTCCAAGTCTTGAGTTAGGTGAGTTTGACAACATAGCCAATAGGTTTGCACGTAAAATAACATATCATATCAAAAAGTATACAATAGCTGATGCAAAGCACCCACATGCTCCATCAAAACGTCCGGTGATATATCAAAAATCTTACAACTATCTTTACACAGGACAGAACAAAGATGTATTAGATTTTAAGATTAGTTTTAATGCGTTGTACTATCAGGTTGTTTCGTTAAACAGAGATACTGCACAGACCAGTCAAGTCACTGCCGCAGGTAAACAAGAAGGTCAGAGAACTGTTGTTAAAAATCCTGAAGGCGGAAAAAATAAACTTCAGCCAAGACAGATTGAATACAAAGCATCTGGAGGCGACAATCCAGATACAAAACAACAAACAATTGACGATGTGCAACAAAACCTTTATCAGAATGCCAAAGCTGACATGATCAATGTGTCATTAAAGATCACTGGAGATCCTGATTTTATTAAACAAGACGATGTGTATGTTAATCCTACACAATCAGATTACGAAACTCGCACAACATCAACTAATTATAGAATCGATGGTACTGGTAGTTTGATAATGGATCGTGGTGAAATATTTGCATTGGTACGCTGGAGAACACCAGTTGACATTGACGAAGAAACTGGATTAATTAGAAATGACGGCCGTTATAAAGAAAGCTCTTTTAGCGGAATGTTTAAAATTCTTGGAGTTAGCAACGAATTTAGAAACGGTCAATTTACTCAAACAATTGACTTGATCAGACAATATGACTTAGAAAAGAATCAACAGTTACCTGAACGTGATCAATCATTGTTTGAAAAGCGCAACGCACCGAAGCCAACCAAAGTTAGCTCAGCAAACAGTGGTGTTGCAGTAGGAAACGTTACAAATACATCAGCGGCTCAAGTTGATGATCTTGCAACCATACCTAGTATTGGACAAGCAAAACAAGTACAACCACAAGTAGATGACTTTGGTGATATTGGTGCTCAGAGTTTGCGTAGTATACAAGCAGAAACCAATGGTATTGCACAAACAGTAAGTCAAGTTGCTGGCGCATTGTCAGGCGGCGGATTTGGTGTTCTAGCAGATGCCGCAGGAGATTTAGCATCAGCGGCACTTCAAGGTACTGGTGCATTATCAGGTATTAGCAAAGCCGCTGGAGGATTTATCGACGAACTGAGCGGGGTTGCAGGATTAAGTTTACCCGCACTGGATCTTAATGCACTTAAATCTGCAGGAGATGTTATACAAGAAAAACTAAACATTGCTACAAGTTTTGCAAATGGTACAGGCGTAACAGGAGCAAACACAGATTTAGCACAGTTAGCAATAGATCCAAATGAATTTGATAGTCTTACCACTGTGAAAGTAGAACAATCAAGATCGGGAACCAACAACTCCGATACTTTACTCACGTAGTAATAAAAGGTAATTAATAGTATGGCAATACCAAAGCAAACATATGGTGATAGAGTCGCACAATGGGCAGAAAAGAAAGGTGGTGGTGAAGTAACCACACCAGGTCCTTTTCTTGGTGTTGTTAAAAACAATCTAGATCCAACACGAAGCGGACGTTTACAGATTTATATCCCAGATTTAGGTGGCGATGAAAACGAAACACAAAACTGGCGCACAGTTTTTTATGCAAGTCCTTTTTATGGTTCAACATTTCAACCTGAATCCACAGAGATAACTGCTCACGACAAAGTACACCACAACTATGGTATGTGGGCTATCCCACCAGACATTGGCAACGAAGTACTGTGTATCTTTATCAATGGTGACCCGGATCGAGGTTACTGGTTTGCTTGTGTTGACAAGCATTTAAGCCACAACGGACTTCCGTCTCCCAACAGTAGATTTGATGTAAGCCCACAAGAGATAGGAACTGTTCAAAGCGGACTAGTAAAAGCTAGTAATGCACTAGGACGTAAACAACCATCAGGCGAATTCAATGAAGCAAAACCTGGTAATGTTGGTCGTACATATCTTAACAATGCTCGTAGTATACACGAATACCAAGCTGAGATATTAATCAATCAAGGAATAGACGGTGATACAGTTCGTGGACCTGTAAGCTCAAGTAGTCAACGAGAAACTCCTAGCATGGTGTTTGGTATTTCTACTCCTGGTAGACCTACCAGTGATCCATCTTTAGATCCTGATTATAAGCAAAGACTAGAACGTGGAGAACTCACTGAAGAAGATTATGCAATTCGTCAGCGTCGAGGCGGACACAGTGTTATCTTAGATGATGGTGATATTAATGCACAAAACCAAATTTTAAGGTTGCGTAGTTCAGGTGGACATCAGTTACTGTTTGTTGATGACACAAAAGATGCAAAAGGAGGCGATAATCATCCCACAGGCCCAATTATTCAATTAATACACGGCAATGGTAGTAGCTGGTTAGAATTTGACAGCGACGGAAATTTATTTGTTTATGCTTACAAAGGTATTCATCTACGCACAGAAGGCGAACTAAATCTACATGCAGACGATAATATTAATGTTCACACAGAAAAGAATTTTAATATTCATGCAGATGGCGACATCAATATTGACAGTCAGAAAAACACAACAATAAAAACAAACCTAAAATTAACTGAATATGCAGGTAATATTGATGTTGGTACCGGCGGTAACTATACACTTAGCGCAGGTTCAAAAATCAATCAAACCAGTGGAGGCGATGGCAATTATTTTAGTAAACGCATAGACCTAAATACTTCGCCTGGTCCTACTATTCCAGATCCAGGCAACTTGAAAAAATTCTTTCATGAAGATGTTACCCGCGGTAGTTTGTCAACTCCGTGGACAGTGGTCAAGAACGCCAAGATTAGTATCAATAGTGTAGTTCCAGCACATGAGCCATGGAAGAGACAAACAGGTTTAGCTGTTACAGATACTGGTTTTATTGTTGGACAACAACTTGAAGCCGCTGAATCTGCAAGACAAGAAGCACTAACAGCAGATACGTTTGCTAATACATTTAGTACTATTGCTGGCGGTTCGTCTCCGCCCAGCACAGGATCTAATGCAGGACAAAGCAGTTCAGGAGCAGCCGCAACAGGAACAGCAAAACCATTAGGCGGCGGCGCAGGAACAGGAAAACCTCCAACAGGAGCACCTAAGACTACTGCTCCTAGCAGTGATTCTGGACCAACTAGTGCTCAAGGTAGCGGAGTTAGTAAAGGTATCAAACCAGGCGATGTTTCACGCAAAGATGCTCCGCCTGTAACCTCAGGTGTTGCTGGACTAACACCTGAACAGACTCAAGCATTAAAAACACAAATTGCTAAAAACGAAAGTGGATTTGACTATGGCGCTGTTAACCAATTTAACTATCTAGGACGCTATCAAGTGGGTGGTGCAGTGCTACAAGATCAAGGACTGCTACGTCCTGAATATGTTAAAAAATACGGCAACAAAGCCGCACTATATCCTGAAGCATGGACAGCAAAAGCTCACAGCATGGGTATTACAAGTCAAGCAGACTTCTTGGCTAATGGCGCAGTACAAGAACAAGTAATGGACACCCTATTAGTTAGTAATGCCAAAACGTTGGGACGAATTGGTGGTATAAGACCCGGAGATTCAGCTGGAACAACAGCAGGTATGCTACAAACTGCACACTTACTAGGTGCAGGCGGTGCTAAAAAATGGAGAAATGGCGGCGGCGGTGCTGATGCTAACGGCACAACAGGTGCTATGTACTTCAACAGAGGTAGACATGCTGTCGAAAATGTTGCTTCAGCATAACAGGTAAATATTATTATGGCTACAAGATATAGAGGATTTAGTACGATTGGACGGTATAAAAAGTTCAGAGCAGTAGATACTGAACTTGTTAAACAAGATCTAATCAATCATTTTAACATTCGCAAAGGCGAAAAGTTAATGAACCCAGAGTTTGGCACAATCGTCTGGAACTGTTTATTTGAGCCTTTTACCGTTGAACTGCGTGATTTAATCATAAAAGATGTTGCACGTATTGTCAACTACGATCCTCGCGTTAAAGCCACACAAATCCTAGTAGATGAATATGACCATGGTTTACAAATTGAAATAGATATGGAACATATTACAACAAACCAACAAGATTCATTAACACTACAATTTGATAGAGAATCAAATCTAGCCTCAGAATCTTAATATACGCTGTTTTTAAATAAGCTAAATAATGTATATTGCAATTATTTAGGACACTACAATGGCGTTGAGCAACAGACAAACAAGTTTACTAGTTCAGCAAGACTGGACTAAAGTCTACGAAACTTTCAAAGAAGCAGACTTCCAAAGCTACGACTTTGAAACATTACGTAAGACTATGATTGACTACCTACGTACTTACTATCCCGAAGACTTCAATGATTTCACTGAAAGCAGTGAATATATTGCATTAATTGATCTTATTGCGTTCTTAGGACAGAGTCTTGCATTCCGTGCAGATTTAAATGCACGTGAAAACTTTATTGATACTGCTGAACGTAGAGATAGTATTCTTAAACTAGCACGCCTAATTAACTATGTTCCTAAAAGAAATATTGCAAGTTCAGGATTACTTAGAATTGAAAGTGTCAGTACCACAGAAAGTGTGTTTGATAGCAATGGTACAAACCTAGCTAATTTGGTTATTGGCTGGGATGATCCCAGCAATGATAACTGGCAAGAACAATTCAATAATATACTCAATGGCGCATTAATTGATAGCCAAACCATAGGAAAAAGCGGCAACTCAGGTGTTGTTAACGGCGTTAACATCAACGAGTATTCAATACGTATTCTCAGCGGAGTACTTAGTGCATATTCTTTTACCACTGAAATTGAAGGCACCCAAATGCCAATTGAAGTTGTTAGTGGTACAGCCACCGGCAAAGCATACATCTACGAACAAGAGCCTAAACCCAATGGTATGCTGAATATTTTATATCGAAGTGATAATTTAGGAAATAGCAGTAACAACACAGGATTTTTTGTTTACTTTAAACAAGGTGCAATCAACAGTGTTGATTTCAACATCACTGATGCATTGCCTAATAGACTAGTAAACATTGACTTTAGCAACATCAATAACACAGATGTTTGGCTATATCAAGTTGACAGCAACAATAATATCACTGATCAATGGACACAAGTACCAGCTATTAACGGCCTTAACATCACCTATAATAAATCAAATGAACGCAACTTGTATCAAGTTATAACACGCAACGACGATCAAATTGGATTGAGTTTTGGTGATGGTAGTTTTGCTAATATTCCACAAGGCAAATTTAGACTTTATTATCGTCAGAGCTTTGGCACAAGCTATAAAATTACTCCAGACGAAATTCAAAATATTGTTATTCCAGTAGAATACCTTGACCGCACTGGCAGACCACAAACACTAAGTTTAAGTGTAAGTCTCAAGTACACTGTTGCAAATGCTAGTGCCAGAGAAACTATTGAAGAAATTAGACAAAAAGCACCTCAACAGTATTATACACAAAACCGTATGATCACTGGTGAAGATTATAATATTTTCCCATATACATCATTTAACAATGTTCAAAAAGTCAAATCAACTAACCGTACCAGTTCTGGTGTTAGTAGATTTTTAGACGTTGTTGACGTTACAGGCAAGTATTCAAGCACAAACATTTTTAGTTCAGATGGTCTACTCTACAGAGACGAATATGTTAAAAGTATTAATTTTAGCTATCAAACAACCAACGAAATTTTTAACATCATCAACAACATTATTAGTCCAATTCTCAGAGATAAACCAGTACAGCATTTACACTATGCCAAACTAGATAGAACTAATCTTGAAGGTTTAAGTTGGACCACAGCAACAGGTACTCTTGTTACCAACCTAAGCTGGCAATTTGAAAGCGAAAGCACAAACAAAAGCGTAGGTTATATTTTAGGCCCTGACAGCGGGTCAGCTGATGGGTTACCGTTTACAACAAAAAGTATTGGCCCAGGTATAACTGGCGCATTACGAGATGTGCAGGTTGGTGCTATTGTTAAGTTTGGAGCAGGCGACGGCAAATATTTTAATGCACGTAATAAAATTGTAACAGGTACAGTTAGCAAGGATAGAGATAGAACCTTTATCTATGCCAGTGTACAGCGTATTGATCAAATCACAAAACAGGTTACTATCAGCGAATCAGTTCCAACAGGTGCTGTTCCGTTAGAAGTTATTCCAGTGTTTAAAAACATATTGAGTGATAGTTTAACCAACGAGATGGTAACTCTTATTAAAATCTATAAGAATTTTGGTTTACGCTACGACACAAGTATTGATGGGTGGGCATTGATTGACAATG
>Ga0222715_10004950_pt1 | contig 11434 bp, 8 predicted proteins | sample C33_9DmetaG_FD_165056 | JGI IMG/M metagenome (GOLD analysis project Ga0222715, IMG submission 165056) | Estuarine water microbial communities from San Francisco Bay, California, United States - C33_9D | ecosystem: Environmental > Aquatic > Marine > Unclassified | place: USA: California...
TCTTGTTAAAGGCTGTGCGTAGATTATCGCCTGTTCTATCGTTAGCACTTGTTCCAATGTTTACTGTTAGTTTTGCCATCTACCTACGCTCCTGTTCCACTGTTCAACGTTTTGATCAGCGTGGCTAATCTATCTAATGCTTCTCCTACCGTGGTTGGAGCATCTCCATTCCAGTCACCTGGCGTAGTAGGATAGTACCTCAAATTACCTAATTCATCTAATATTACTGTAGAATCATCTGCAAATACTGTTCCAATAAACGATCCTCTAATATTATCTGATTCAACTGGACCAACAATCTTTGCTTCTACTGCATCTACAAGTTTAGTTGAATCATCAGCAAATACTGAACCAGTCATATCACCTGTTTGATATCCTGTTACATTACCTGTTACATTACCTGTAAGTGGTCCTGCAAAATTTGTGTTAGCAGTAATAACAGTTCCTGTTACTGCTGCCGGAGTTGTGCCTCCAACAATGCCGTCAACGTTACCTGTAACGTTGCCAGTGACATTTCCTGTAAGGTCACCAAATAAAGTGCCGTTTACAGCGTCAACAATAATACTTGAATCGTCAGCAAATACAGATCCTGTTACATCACCTGTATGATAACCTGTAGTATCACCTGTTACATTACCAGTTACATTTCCTGTTAAGTTACCGTAAACATCTGCATAAACATCTGCAACAATTCTTCCCATTACAGCATCAACTAACAGTGTTGAATCGTCTGAAAAAACTGAACCGTTAATATCAATATTTTGATCTAGTGTAAATGTAATTCTATCATTGATACCGTCTGTAGTAATTACAATACCATAACCTTGTATAAACTCTAATGTATCTGCTGTGTTATCTGGACTTACATCTGCTTGTCCTGAAACTGAAAATGTACCAAACGTGTTAACTGCCGGAGCAGCATTGGTTACTGTTACAATACCTGTTGCGTCATCTCTAGAAAGTGTAATACCAAACCCGTCATCTAGATCAAGTACACCAGTGTTTGTAAGTGTAACAACACCTGTTGTATTATCTCTTGCAATACCTGATCCTACTGGAAGACCTGATGGTAATGTGTTACCGTTACCAACACTTGTAACACCTGTGTTACTTAATGTGATATTTCCTGTTGCAGCACTTACACTAATACCTGTACTTCCTGCAAGTTGTGTAACACCTATATTATCAATAGTAATACTTTCAGCACCACTATCAACTGTCATTTGAATTGCTGTACCACTTAATAAGTTAAGACTGTCTACAAAATCACTTGCAACAACTACTTGATCATTATCTACCTGTACTTCTTTAAAAAATGTTTTGTTAGGATCTAAGATAGGCACAGGATCAGCATCGTCATCTGCTGTAAAGATTGTTGAACCAAATGGTAATGTAATTGCTGTTCCATCTCCTCTGATTTGTGCAGTTCCTAACCATAGTCCGTTGTTTTCTGAGCCAGGAACTTCACTGCCTGGTTCAATATGTACTTCTCTCCATTGCTTAGTTGAACTACCTAAATCAAATCTACCTGTTTCTGCAGGAATAATATTATTTCTAAATACATCAAAGTCTAGGTTAGCAAATGGTGAAAATCCTTGTAATGTACCACCGGATGATGGATAACCATCGTGTGCTGATCCATCAACTGCTGTAGTTAATGCTTCGTCGGTATAAAGTAAAACTTCATCTTCGCTATCAACTTTTATGTAATATTCGTTACCGTCAAGTTGTGATACACCTGTTGTTTTAATTACTATTCGTGTACCACCTGTAAGTTCGTGGACACCATCTGTAGTTATTTTTACAGGATTGCTTTGGTCAATATTAATAATATTAACTTCTCGGTATTGAGCAATTGCTGTACCAATCTGTGTAAAGTTTTGATTTATAATATCAAAAGCATCGTGAATCTTTTGCCAATTGAGTGGTGGATTACCTGGATTAATATTGTTATCAAATATAGCCATTATGATCTCCCTACCGCAACTTCAATTGTTCCTATATGATCACTATCATATGCTTCAATTGCTTTACCAATAATTGTTCCTGCTTTAGGATCATCTGTTGCAACTGCAACGCCTGGAATATGCGAAGTTACTATAGTATCACCTTTTTCAATTTTTCCTGCAACTTTTACAGGAACTCTACCTTGTAGTGCAACTAGGTTTTTCAATCCTGGACACGCACTGTACATAACATACGCTGCTCTGTCTGAAACAACACCTGCTACTTTTCTACTCATACGTTCTGTAGTAGTTGTAACTTCTTTTTCACCACCAAATACTAGTACAGTACCAACTTCGTATTCTTTGTCACCTTCGTAGTATTCTGCAAGGTCAGCAGCATAAGTTGCTTCAAATCTTGATTCGTTTGGTGATGTTCCTGTAAGTGACCATCTACCTGTAACTTGACCTGTTGTTGTATTACCACCTGTTGTAAGCACAAGTGTTTCTACCGAACTAGCAACAATAGGTGCATTGTTCAAACCATCTTGTGTTTTAAATTCGTGTTTGTTATTCCAATATTGGTTAGTTTTATCTTGCGACAATGAACCGTCTTGTAAGTAAATACCGCCATTACCGCCATAGGTATAAAGTCTAATAAATCCGCCCGATGCAACAGTCCCTGTATCAATAGCAGTTTTTGTATCAATTTTTAGTGTACTAAAGTCTGCATTGTTAGCAGCAAAGTCACCGTTACTATCTCTTTGGATAAGTGTATTATTATCACCAGATCCAGTATATGCTGCTACTGCATCGATAACTGTATAATCTAAATCATCAGTATTACTTACAGCATTTGTTCTACGTAAGAAACCAATAGTACCATATTGTGATTTTTTAACACCACCACCGTTATCAACAACAGTTGAAAACGAAACATCAGCAGCATCATCAGGTGTAAGTTGGTTGTTACCAATAACACTTCTTGCTGCAACTTGTGCTAATGCACTTCTTGGAGTACCATTGTCTTTCAATGTTATCCAACCATTACTTGCTGTAAATTGTGCATCGTCAAAACTAGCAACACCACTTGCTGCCTGTTTATCTTCTTGTGTACCTGTAGGAGCAGCAGCACTTGTGCCTGCAAGTTCCATTAACAGTTTACTTTGCTCAATACCTGCTGAACTATTAACATCAGCATTTAGAATTGTATCTGGATTAATTTGTGCATCAATTGTATTTGCTGTAGAATCAATATTAAAGTCAATATCACCTACAACACTTACGTTAATCGCTTCTTGTGCTGTACCTGTAAATACAATAAACTGATTAGCACTTACAGCATCAAAGCCAAAGTTTTGAATATTTTCAAATGTTAGACTTCTAAGGTTAACTGCATCTTGCGGATCAGTAGGATCAGCAAGGTTAACAATCTTGTTGGTAACATCCATATCCACAGGACCCTTCATTGGAAGGCCGCCATCTAGTGCTAAGAAACCGCCGCTTAATGGTGGAATTAAGTTACCTAGTGGTACCGCAGCACCGTTGTGTGTTTTACCTAAACGTCTTTCAATATAAACACGAGCAGCATTCTCTGTTGGTACTGTATCAACAGCATTATCACTCATTCCAGAGTCTGTTGAGAATTCAGCAATAGGAACACCACGTTTAAATCCAAGTCCGTCCAAGTTACTCAATGCAATCGCTGCTGAGAACGTAACCTGACCAGTACCTTGGTCAACACTAAAGTAAGGTCCAACTCTGAAATTACCAAATTGGTCAGTGGTTACATAGAACACACGTCCTACATCACGTTCATCTGTTTCAGTTGCTGCGTTAACTGCATTAACAGGTGGACCGTAAATTTCATTTGGATAGTTGGTGTCTGCGTATGATCCTGTACCAATGTCTAGTAAATCGTGTGATGTAACACGAGTCAAACTAATTCTAATTGTTAAGTTACCATCAGCACCACCAGATCTTGCTGGTACAGCACTTCTCATTGTGTATGTAGCACCAAAATCTAATAAACTATCTTCTAAAGGTCTGTTAAGTGTAATTCTTGCATATGGTTCTACGTTAATATCATCTTCTGATTCGTATGTATCGATGATGTATTCTTCACCTTTGAATAACATTCTTGAACCAGGTACTCTTGATCTATCTGCAGGAGAAACTGGAACTACAGCAATTTCAGTATCACCTGCTAAACCTTTTACTTTAGCATAGGAATGTGTACCTGCTTGTGGATTAAATGATTCAAGTTGTACAGCAGCAGCCAATGTAGGCCATTCTAAACTTACTGTGAATGTGTCTGCTGTTGGTGTGGTATTAACAAAGTAATGATTCTGTTCGTTAATACCTGTTGGTAGTTTATCTGTAGTTTGTAAAACAATACAATCGCCTTGTGTTAGTCCGTGTCCTACACTTGTAAACACAGCCGGTGCACCGATACTAATTGTTACTGGAGTAGTCGGTCCTGGAGAATATGTCCCGCCAGCGCCTGTAGTTCCTACTATCTCACCTGGCTTATAAAGAGTTAGGTCAATATAGTCATAGTTTTCTCTAAGTGTTGTTTTACCAAGTCCTTCAACATTGGCTGTAATAGTTCCTGTACCAGTTGTAGTAGTACCAATAGCGTTTGTTTGAAGTGACGTTCCAATTTGGAAAGTAGTATCTGTTAGTCCAGTTTCCTTAACGTAATATTTCTGTCCTTCTAAGATACCTTCTGGTAAGTCTCCAGTAGACTCAAATGTAAAAATATAGTTACGTAATTGTTTGTGAGGAATAATACCTTTAAGAGTTAATCCTGTTCCTGTTGTTAAACCAAGTGTAACACCTCCTGGCGAAGTACTAAAAATTACTTGATTATAATTAGGAACATCAATAACATAGTATGTTACACCAACACTAAAACCTACCTGCGTAGATTGAGCAGTAAATGTATCTCCTCTTCTTAATCTGTGAGGCCTATCAAATGTTGCGATATCACTTGAGCTATCTGTATCAGTAATTGTTGCTAACATTCTAAGTGTTGTAATAGCACCACTTGTAAATGTTACTTCGAAATTACCTCTACTATCTGCATAGTCTTCAAACTGTAGAACACGATAAACGTTTGATGATTCATTAAGTTTTAAACCTGTTGACGGTCTTGTTGCAACGTTAACAATATCACCTGTTAAAATAACCTGCGAGTTTGAACGCAATGACATTTTAGTTCCATCTGGAATACTTGCAAATAGTCCGTCAAAGTTTCCTGTTTCGTCAGATGTTAAGTTAAGTCTTGCAACGCCATCTGGTAGATCCTGTGTGGTTACCGAAGTAACTGGATATCTATAAATTAAGTTTCCGTGATCGACTTCAAGTTCTGAGTTGTTTAACGGAGTATAATCATAGTTTGTTACATATACAAATAAGCCGTTTGATGTTGAAGCAAATGCAGGAGTAGGAGCATATGAGTCTACTCTTTGTGCAAGATCATTAAACAGTGTAACCGGTGTTGGAACTTCTAATGGATCAGAACCTTCTGCTACTAGAGCATATATACCGTGTGCAGACGATCCGCCTACTGAACGTATCTGCGCACCATTGATTGAATAGTAAGATGCGTAACAGTAGTATGTAAACATCGAAACTGATTCTGTCAAACCACCGTTAGTTGCAATAAGTCCATAACCCATATCTGCAACTTGTGTAAAGTCATTTGATAGCATTGATCTGTTACCAGGCATCAATACTTCATAAATTCTTAAATATTGAATAGTTCCTGAACCGCTTGTTGTAATTTGGACAGGAACGTCACCATCAAAATCTTCTTTAATTTGGAATGTGTTGTTAGTTAACCCATCTTCAAAGACATAATAATCTCTGTCTGCTACAAGCGGTGCTGGTAATGCTCCGCCTTGAGATCTAAATCTAACAATTGCACCAGCCTGCAGTCTATGGTCATTTTTTGTAAACACACCAGGGTTGGCTACTGTAATACCTGATAGTGTTTGATAACCTGCAGATCGTTGAAACGGTGTAGTTTCATCAAGTACAAATGTTGCAGTTGAACCATCAGCACCATATACAAAGTCTCTAACATAGTTGATTCTAAATACAGCATCGTCAACAATAAATGATGCAGGTAACTGCGGGAATCTATCTAATCCACCGACGCCTAATCTTGTGTCTGAGGTTGAAGTTAAGTGTTCAAACTGTAAGTTACCTGAGAATCCATCAACAAACATACCGCCTGCAAATGTTTGTTTATTAATTGATTTACTAAATGACGCACATTCTTGTGCGTAAGGTGATTTAGCAAGTATTTGTCCTTCCGGATCAAGTACAAGAGAAAAGCCTCCGTGTCCTTGCATTGTAATACCTTGCCAACGAACAGCATCGTTTGCTAAAAACACATCAAGGAATTGGTTTTCTTGCGGATAGTTAACTCTACCTGAACTACTAATTACATCAATTACTGCTGTAATCAAGTTATCAAATACTGTTTCTGTTCCTGTTTCTTTTACAAATGCTGTATCAATAATTTGTGGGAATGTAGTTTGAAAAGTTGTTCCGACAGGATTATTGTTTACAACAAAACTTGCAAGATAGTTTATTCTATTAATACCTGCAACAGTTTCAGATAATTGCTCAGTAATTGCTTTTCTAGCACTTACACTTTCAAAATATTTTAGTGCTGCTGAGATGGTTCTGTTATAACCACCATACTTCAGATCGAAGATCATACTATCAACAAGTAAGCCTACGTCACGCTTACATAAGTTTTTGTTATATTGGAAAGTTAGATCAAATGGTGCAATACTATTTGCTATTTGATTGTCAATCCATTCAACAACTTCGTTCTGAATAAAAATTTTGTTAAGTTTTAATAGTTCTGCAGACTGTTTATAATTTCCTGGATTATCGATCTTAGGATAAACAGGTTCACCAGTATCGTGCAAATAATGATAACCATATAATCTATCTGTAACGGTCATACCGTCAATTACAGTGTCACGTCTAAACTTTTGAAAAGCCCAAGGCGAACTAGAAGTTCCTGGCTTAGGTCTAATAATACAACGTCTAAATTCATCACCAACAATTGATACGTTCTGTGGAACTTTTAATGGGTAATGTTCTTCGTAGATACCACTTTCAACTTTAATAGTAATATTAATTTGATTACTAACATCACCATATGCAATTACTTCACCAAGTTGGAAGTCACCATACTTGATATCAACATCAAAAATTTCATTACCACTACTATCAAGTGCACCAGTGTGTCCTAGGATCTGTGCAAGTGCTCCGGAGTCTTCACCACGTAGGTAAAGTCCTTCTCTAATATCTCTTGTTCTAAATGCAACATCTGTGTCAGTTAAAACATCACCTGTAAAGTCTGTACGTTGCCCGTCTGTTCTTAGTAAAAATCTTGGAAGGTCAGCAACAACATTTGGTATTGTTGTAAATCCTGCACCCTGGTCCGTAATTTCAATTGTAGTAATTTCACCTGCTACAACTTGTGCAACACCAAAGCCTCCTCTGGTTTCGCCACCACCGTTAATTCTAACTGATACTAAACTGTATCCTGAACCACTGTTGGTAATTGTTACACCTGCAACTCTATATGTTACATCAAATGTTGCACCTGCACCAAACTGTGAATTAGATTTTGTTGCAACATTACTTGCTCCTGGTAATACAGAATAGTTACCTGAACTAATCTGCCTAAATGTAACAAGTGCACCTGGTGTTGAAGCAGTGCTTAATACTTCGTATCTTGCAGGACTTCCTGTTCCGCCGTCAAGTTCAATAATATCACCTGGTAGATAGTTTGCACCTACAGTTCTAATACTAATAGTGTCAACGCTTAAAGTTACATTACCTGCAAATCCTACTCCCGAATCTGGTGATGTGTCAATATTTGAAAGTGTTACATCACTTGCACCATTGTTAAATGTTAAAATCTTTTTGTAAGGACCAATTTCTTTTTCTGAATCTAAAACAATTTCTTCTGCACGTTTTAATGCTGCTTCAAGTGACCTGTATGCATATGCAAGTGCTCTACCTTGTAGTTCAGGTGATACACCTGGACGTTCGTCTTGCCCGGATGTAGCAACATACAAGTTTACACTTGAACCAAATGATGAACTATCAACATAACGTTTTGTTGCTGCAATCATTCCGTCATATACTGTGTCATCTTCAGGCTCTGGATCTCTTGAAAGTATAAGAGGACCGCCCATCGTACCGAAGGATGCATTTGTTTGTCCTGTTTCAGGGTCTATTGCGGCTGTACCCTGCAAAGAAATTTTTGTATCTACATAACCTTTGTTTGCGCCTTCATCATCACTTACAGGTGTTGTTAAATCTTTAATTCTATATTGATTACCACCTGATCTTGCTGACAGGTTACCACCTAACTGAGGTGATGTGTCGCCTGAAATTTCACTAAATTCTGTTGAAATACTAATCTCGCTTGGATTAGTTGTATCGTCAATTGCAACGCCAACGCCACCTACGATATTTTTAAATACTACTGCATCTGTTGTAGAGTTAACTGCAAGAACAGCACCTTCATTACCTAAATATGTTGCAGGCGAATCATTTAGTCCAATAAACGTTAAACGTTCACCAAGTCCTAATGAGCTGTATAGTTCTCTAAAGTTATCGTTTACCTTCTGAAACGATTCTCTAATACTATCACCGGTTCCGTCGTTACCTACTGCACCTGTATCAATAACTTGTCTTGCCATTTTTATCCTCTAAAACTTCTGTTTCTTATCAATATTTATCAATAAATTCTATAAGCCTAATGTAAAATAGTAAATACAACTATGTTTTTAGGTACAGAACAAAAAGATACTACACACAAACGTAAGAGCAAACTGGGTAATGAACACGTATACAAACGTACTAAAACTATTGTTAAACTCAAATGCGATAACTGTGACAATGTATTTACCAGGGATTTAAAAAAGATAAGCAGAGCCCGGTTAAACAACAATTACTTTCACGTTTGCAGTGAGTGTGACGCTAAAAGATTTGCACAACGCAAAGGTGTTGAGCAAAAACAAATATGGGATATGCCTGCTAATGCAGACATAATCATTGGTAATAATTAAAAGCCTACGCTTTCGCCGCAACCACAACTTGATGTTGAGTTGGGATTTTTAATAGATAGATAAGAACCAAATACTTCTTCGACATAATCTATTTCAGTTCCTATTAGATACAGTAAACTTGCACTATCAATACAGAATTCACCGCTAGGTAATTTTATCACTTCATCATCTAGTTCTTTAGAATCAGACATCTGCCAATCATATGAAAATCCGGCACACCCACCACCCTTCATTTGTAGTCGAACGATGGGCTTGCCGGTCTTTTCAATTAAGCCTTCCATATGCTTAACTGCAGAATCTGTAAGATTTACTGCTTGTGGCATTCAACTATTCACTCTTCCAAATAGTCCAAGCACCATATGCGATTGCCGCATAGGCTAGTAATCCTGCTAAAGGTTTTGCAATTAATACTACAATACCTAGTGCGATTAGAGCCGCGCCGTCCCAAGAAGTTCTTTCTGTGAAACGCTTTGATACCCAACCTTTAAATTTATCTAACATAGTAATCTCCTTATTTTTTAGGTTTTACTGCTTTCCATAATTGATCAACTAATTTTGCTTTAGTTAATCTTCTGTCTAACTCAATGCCGTGTTCTCTACCTAGATGTTCTAGATCTTTTTTCGGCCATTTCGCTAGTTCTGCTTTTTTCCACACAACAGGTTTATCAAGCACTAAAGGCTCTTCAGTTTTTGCTGGCGTGAAAATATTTTTAAACCACTTAAACATTTTATTCTCCTTGTAATCTGTCGTTGACTATTGACCAATTAATTATGCGCCATATATCGTTCAAATACTTGTCTTTAGTTTTGTCAAGTAAGTAACTATGTTCCCACATATCAACTAACATTATAATTTGTGTTCCTGGTTTAAAGTCTTGATTTGCTATAGTATCAACCTTGCCTTTGATATCCATATATACCCAACCACTTCCTTGTAATTTTTTAGCGGTATCTACAAATTTTTCTTTAAATTTTTGAAAGGATCCAAATTTCTTATCGATCAATTCTAGTGATGCACCTGATGGTGTATTTCCTGATACTGGAGGCTGCAAGTGTGCCCAATATAAATTGTGCAAATGTGCGCCACCGAAGTTAAAAGAATCGTCACCTTCTTTATTATTGTAGCGATCAACATATCCTTTGGAAAGTTTTCCATAGTGTAAATCAACACTGTCTTTGCTCATTACTGGTTCTAGTGCATCTCTGCTGTATGGCAGTGGATTTAGAACAAGCACAGCACGTTTAGTATCTGCTTCTACAATAATATCTTTCAGTTCTTTTAACATCAAGAGTATTTATTATAAATATTAGTGTCGGAGTAGGAAAAGAGGAAAACGGTGGACACCCTTGTATTAAATGCTGATGCCAAACCATATTCTATACTACCATTAAGCACAATTTCTTGGCAAGAATCTATTAAACAGTTGGTTTTAGAACGGGTAACCGTTTTAGAATGGTATGATGACTGGATTATTAGTTCACCTAGTTGGGAAACAAAAGTGCCAGCAGTTGTTATAGTAAAAGACTATGTAAAGAAAAACACCAAAGTAAGATTTTCAAAATATAATTTATTTTTAAGAGATCAATTTACCTGTCAATACTGTGATGAACAATTACCTCATAGGAATAAATGCACTGTTGATCACGTTATCCCTGTCAGTCGGGGCGGCAGGAATGGATGGGAGAACTGTGTTACAGCGTGTTCACCCTGTAATATATCGAAAGGCAATTCCTTATATCCCAAACCCAAGCGTGAGCCTTACAAACCTACCTACTACGATCTAATCAAAAACAAAGAACTTTTACAATTAAAAATAAAACACAGCAGTTGGCACAACTACATTAGATAGATTCATAAAGAGCAATACTTGCTAGGTTCTTAGCCTTTGACTCTACCATAATATCTGCATAGTCGTTAAACTGTAGTGCCCATTCATTAACAGAATTGTTCCACATAAAGTCTGAATGCGCTCTCAGTTTCTGTTTCTTGTACCCTTGTTCAAGTAACTGCTCCATATCTGGCATTACGTTAGGATCGTGTCCGACAAGTACATCTTCACGTGATACTGAGTAATGTATAACAGGACGTACACCACGCCAACTATCTACTATGCGACTAAATCTATCGTCGGTGGGTTGAATGTATTCTCCACTATTGACCCAGTGATGGTGTATGTCAAGAACGAGGGCAAGGTGGTCTGCAAGTTCGAGGCTTGCGTCGATACCCCAGGACATTTCGTCGTTTTCGATCGTGATTGTGTTTCTTGCTTCTGGCGAGAGTCTCGGTAATACATCAATGATGCCTTGTGGGCCTTTTCGACCGGAGATATGCACATTGCATTTCGCATCTTGAAATGATTGACCGTAACCCATCCAGCG
>Ga0222715_10004952_pt1 | contig 11431 bp, 6 predicted proteins | sample C33_9DmetaG_FD_165056 | JGI IMG/M metagenome (GOLD analysis project Ga0222715, IMG submission 165056) | Estuarine water microbial communities from San Francisco Bay, California, United States - C33_9D | ecosystem: Environmental > Aquatic > Marine > Unclassified | place: USA: California...
TCAGACCCCTCATCTTGACCGGATGGCAGAGGAGGGAATCAAGCTCACTCAATTTTATGTCGCCAATACCGCATGCACCCCATCGAGGGCCGCCTTGCTCACCGGAACCTACGCCCACCGCATTGGCATGGACGGCGGAAAACTCAAGGTCACCTTTCCTGGGGACAGCCGGGGACTAAATCCCAATGAGATTACCCTTGCCGAGATGCTGCGGGAGAACGGCTACGCCACCGGTTGCTTTGGCAAGTGGCACCTGGGAGACCAGCCGCAATTCATGCCTCTTGCCCAGGGCTTTGATACTTATTTCGGGATTCCGTATTCCAATGATATGTGGCCGCTCCACACGAGTAAGAACCCCATAACCAAGAGGAAGTATGAGCCCCTCCCGGTGATGAGGCAGGACCAGGCGGTGGCTCATGTTGCCGACGGGGTGGACCAGTCTCTGTTGGCGGAAGTCATCACCGACGAAGCGATTGCCTTCATCAAGAAAAACCAAAAGCAGGCGTTTTTTTGTTACATCCCCCACGCCCATGTCCATAAACCACGCCATGCCCGGCCCGAGTACCTTAAACGGGCAGAAGGCAATGTGAACCGTGCCCATGTGGAGGAAGTGGATGACAGCGTTGGGCGTGTCCTGCAAACCCTAAAGGATCTCCAGCTACATCAAAATACGCTGGTCATTTTTACTTCCGACAACGGCCCGGCCAGCGGCATGAGCAGTGGTCCCCTGCGGGGTACAAAAGGGGGTAAAAAATATGAGGGGCACATGCGGGTGCCTACGCTTGCCTGGTGGCCGGACACCATACCGGCAGGGAGCATAAGTAAAGAAATCGGTGTCACCACCGACCTGCTTCCCACCCTCGCAACGCTGACCCAATCTCAGGTTCCCACCGACCGGATCATTGATGGCAAAGACATCACCGATATCCTGCTTGGTAAAAAGGCCGCCCAATCTCCGCACCAGCTTCACTATTATGAGAACGAAGGAATCCGCAGAGGAGATTGGAAGCTGGTTAAAAAAGGCTCTCGGTCGGAGCTTTACGATCTATCCAAAGATCCCGGGGAGAAAAAGGACCTTTCCGGCAGCCATCCTGAACTGGTCAAAGAATTGGATCGTGCCTTGCAGAAACACGCCTCCAGCATAGCCGCCAACCTTCGCCCGGCCGGCTTTGCCAAGAACCCCAAGCCCATCCTCAGGGAAGTGGGAGAGCTACCCTCGCTTAAGCAAATTCTCGAAAAACAAGAGCAAGCACCATGAATGATAAAACCATGATATTTAGGAATCTCTTTTTATATGTAAAAAAACTCTTTCGTATTCTCGCGGCAGTGTGCCTCCTTACTCCGGTAGCTGCCATGGGGGCCAAGGGGAATACCGACCGACCGGCTCAGCCAAATGTAATCCTGTTGCTGGTGGATGATCTGGGTTGGCAGGATGTGAAGTGCTACGATATCGACGAGCCTTCTCCGATGGAAACCCCCAATATGGATACTTTGGCGAACCGGGGCGTGTTGTTTCGCCAAGCCTACTCAGCAGGGCCGGTCTGTGCCCCGAGCCGGGCGGCCATCCTCAGTGGAATCCACCCGGCCCGGGCTCAACATGTCGGTGTGGGCGGGGGCAATCCCCCCAATCCCCACAACCGCACGGGCTCACGGATGATCAACCCCTGGGACCGTGGCAGCCTGGCACCGAATGTGGTCACCCTGGCCACGGCTTTGAAAAAACAGGGCTATGTCACTGGCCACAGCGGTAAGTGGCACCTTAGCAAGGGATTGACCCAGCAACCGACCGAGGTCGGGTTTGACTGGAGTCGGGAGAACCACGGAATTCAGGAGAAGATGAAACCTCATCGGTTGTCCGGTTTCGCTACCCGTGAAGAGAATGATCCCTACCGTCTGGATGACAACGGGTTTCCCCGTCACCAAAATAGTGAGGATGCGCTGGCCTTCGTACGCCAGCATCAGGCTAAGCCCTTCTTCCTCTTTTACTGCACCTTCCTGGTTCACTCCCCTGTTCATACCCGCAGTCGGGCACTGCTCGATAAGTATGTCGAGAAACTAGGCGTCGAGTTGCCGGAAAACCCGCAGGAATGGCGCCAGGGCGGACAGACAAACCCGTTCTATTGTGCCATGGTCGAGCAGCTGGATTACTACATTGGCCAGTTGTTCGCTTATCTGGAATCCACCGATGACCCGCGCTGGCCAGGTCACAAACTCAGTGAGAATACCTACATCATCTTTACCTCCGACAACGGAGGAATGGAAGGTGTGGAGGAAGATATCTTTACCGATAATTCCCCGCTCGATGAGGGTAAGCTTCATCTGCAGGAAGGGGGCGTGCGGGTTCCCCTGATCATCACTGGGCCTGGCATCGAAGCAGGACAGGAGTCGGAGGTGATGGTCAATGGTTTGGATTTTTATCCGACCATTCTGTCTCTGGTTGGTGCACCCAAAACACCACTCCCCAAATTGGATGGGTGCGACTTATCGGCCCTACTGCTTCAGGACCCGACCGACCTGGCTCTGGTACGGGATACAACCGGCAAAGTTCGTGACACCATGATTTGGCATTTTCCCAGCAGTGTGTGGATGGAAAGCTCGATCCGTATTGGCGATTACAAGCTGATGCGCAACTACGACTTGGGCGGCCTGAACAGCCGCTGGCGGCGCAACCCGGCACCCCCGCTGGAGCTTTACCGGCTCTACAATACGGAAAACGGGGTTCCCATCCGGGAGGATATCGAGGAAGCGCAAAACCTGGTCGAATCCATGCCGGAAAAAGCCCGCGAACTAAACGAGCGCCTTACCGAGATTCTCACCGAGATGAAAGCCACCTACCCGTCGTTCAATCCACATTACTCTGGTGAACTCCCCCACAAAGATAAGGTGCCTACTGTAACCAAACACGAACAAGAGGGCAGGGCAGTCAGGGTGACCTACGAGGAGCGAGGGGCACGGGTGGCCGAAGCCAGTCTGATCTACACCACCGAGGGTACCCACCCGCGTGCGGAATGGTTTCGTCTGCCAGCAAAGCTACTGCCCGGGCAGGTGGCCGAGGTCACCCTGCCGGCTGGTGCCACACATTATTTCATCAACCTGATCGACGAGAATAATTTTCTCGTCAGCTACCCGGATTTAGAGGAGGCAAACGAGACTCCCAATGATTCTGTAGCAACAGAAACGACAGGTAAGAAAAAGCCCAAGGTCAATTACTCGGAGGCAGCACTCAAGGTCCATTGATCCTTCCTTGATTCAGGCAACCATTCAAACGATTCATCCGTATGCCTCTCAAACCTAGCTTTCTCGCCTTTCCGGGAGTCATCCTCTACGGGGCCCTCCTGGTGACGATTTCCTTATCGGTTGGTGCCAGGGATCGGGTCTTGCTTGATTTTAACATGAAGACGGAACCACCGAAGAACTGGGCGGTGGAGGGCTACGCCTTCGGTACGCACAAGCCAGTCCCAAATGAACGGCAGAAATATGCCCTCGCCACGCACAGCCAGCGCTATGTCAAGCAGGGGCGGATGACCTCGCCCGCGTTTACCATCGAGTCGGACTACCTGAAGATCAACTGTGCCGGGACCTATCACCCAACGAAAATGGCGGTTGTCCTGCTGGTCGACGGCAAAGAAGTGCGTTCCTGCTCGCCCGAGCCCGGATACGGATTCCTCGGGGCCAAGCTGCCGCAGATCCGCTTCTTTCGGCCCCCCGACCCAGCTGAGTATTTTTTTGATGTGCGTGAGTTACGCGGAAAGGAGGCCGTGCTGGAAGTGCGTGATCAGCATTACGATGGCATTTTCTTTGATGTGAAAATCACCGCAACGGATCAAGGCCCGGGCAGGAATGAGCAGCTCATCACCAAGCCTGTGAATTGGGTGGAGGAGCAGTTTGAGAGGAAGATCGAGGAAGGTTTTTTATTGGTCCCCGTTGGGCATCTTGCCGGCACGCCCTTGCAGATGGTCACGGTGGAGATTAGTGGAAAAGAAAAGCTGTCGGTTTACCTTCCGATTGCCTTTGGCGATATGGAGGTTGCAGGCTACGAGGCGGTTTATGACCTCTCCCCATTTCCGGGCGAACAGCTTAAGGTCACCTACCATCGCTTCGGCAAGAGCGGGCCTGCCAAGTTTCTTATGCAAAGGGAGATTCCTGGGCGGGAGGTGTCTGATCAAAAGCCGGCCTTTCATGTATACAACCGAATCGGGATGCTCAATGACCCCAATGGCTTGGTCTACTACAAGGGCGAGTGGCACCTCTTTCACCAATTCAATTACAATGTCTCGCACCTCGACTGGATGCACTATGTGAGCAAGGATCTGATGCACTGGGAGGAGCGCCCCATCGGTATCTTCCATGATGAACTGGGATCGATGCATTCAGGATCTGCCGCGGTGGATGTGTTCAATACATCGGGCTGGGGAACTGTAAATGAGCCCCCTTTGGTTCTCGCTTATACGACGTCTTCAGGCAATGGGGGAGCGGATAAGATTCAGACCCAGAGTCTGGCCTACAGCAACGACGGGGGGCGAAATTTTATTAAATATGAGGGCAACCCAGTCCTGGGACGTGAGCAGCATATCATCAAGGACCGCCGTGGGGATCAAAATGCCCGGGATCCGAAAATTTTCTGGTTCTCGCCCACCCAAGGGCGCGATGCCTATGCCAAGGATGGTTACTGGGTCATGGTTCTCTTTGAGCAAAGAGGCCATAACATCTATACATCGAACGATCTCAAGACATGGACTAAGACGGGCAGTATTGATGGCTTTCACGAGTGTCCGGAGTTGTTCCCGCTTACCTTGGATGGCGATCCGGAAAAAGTGAAGTGGATCATGTACGGGGCCAAAGGCGAGTACCATATCGGTGCCTTCGATGGGAAAACCTTTAAGCCGGAGACGAAAGTGAAAATCCCGATGTTTTATGGCGATAAATGCTATGCCTCCCAGACCTTCAATAATACCGAGAAAGGCCCGGATGGGCAGCCTCGGCGTATCCAGGTTACCTGGCAGGGCGGGCGTCTCGGGCAAATCTCACTCCCCAATGAGCTGACCCTGCATCGTACTCCTGTGGGCATGCGGGTCTGCCAGCTTCCCGCCAAGGAGATCGAAAACATCTATGCCCGCTCGGAAACTCTCGATGGTCTGGTGCTGGAACCGGGTGCGGCCAATCCGCTCGAAAAGATGAAGGGCGGTCTCTACGATATCGATCTGGAAGTAGACCTCACTCAGGCAAGGCAACTCATCCTCAATATTCGGGGAAACCGACTGGTCGTCAATGCCACCAAGGATGGGCTTTCTATCGGAGATCGAATGAAGATTCCCGGAACCAGGCAGCTGCACCTCCGCGTGGTGGTGGACAACACCTCTCAGGACATCTACTTCGGCAAATACGGGCTCTTCTACTCGCCCCGGATGATCAAGTCCGGCAACGATCAATCGATCCGCATCGAAGCAACAGGGGGCAAGGTAACCCTAAGCAAATGCCGAGTTCACGAATTAAAATCCATTTGGTGAAAACTTCTTAAAATTAAATAAAAGCAAAACTATGAAAAAAAGAAAAGGTACTTTCGTACTGGCCTTTGCCGGACTTATCACTGCCAGTCTCTGCTCGACCCTGCATGCAGCGGAAGAACCGGTGCAGGATATGCAAACCTTCCCGTCTTACCTCGATGTTGGGTATGACCAGAAGCACCGCCCCCAGTTTCATTTCACATCCCGCAAAAACTGGCTCAATGACCCCAACGGTATGGTCTACTACGATGGGGAGTATCACCTCTTTTTTCAGCATAACCCAAAGGCCAATAAATGGGGCAATATGACCTGGGGCCATGCGGTCAGTAAGGACATGGTGAGATGGGAGCAGTTACCCCATGCGATCTTGCCCTATGGTGGTGGAACGATTTTTTCGGGCACCGCTGCAGTGGATGAAAAAAATACCCTTGGTAAGCAAAAAGGGGATACCAAAACACTGATTGCGAGTTACACTCTTGCCTTGAAGGGACCCTACTATCAAGCGATTGCTTACAGCACAGACAAAGGGCGCACCTTTGAACTCCTCAATGAGGGCAAAGCCGTGGTTCCCAACCAGGGCATTGAAATGGGTGAGCGCGACCCCAAGATCTTCTGGTATGAGCCGACCCAAAAGTGGGTGATGATCCTGTGGGTTAAGAAAGCGGTCACTGCAAGGGATAAGAAAAATAAACGCTTTAAGGACAAAAAGATTGGCCCGGGCAAGGTCCGTTTCTTTACCTCCGACAATCTCACCGACTGGAAGATGGCGAGTGATTTTGACCGCGACTGGGCCTTTGAGTGCATGGACTTTGTGCATCTCCCCGTGGACGGCGATTCCAGCAATAAGAAGTGGCTCATCTTCGATGCCAGTTTCGACTACGAGATTGGGGAGTTTGATGGTACCACCTTCACCACCGATAAAAAAGTTGGCCTGGGAGATTACGGGCCGAACTACTACGCCGCCCAAACCTTTAACAACAGTCCGGATGGTCGTACCGTGGTCATCGGCTGGATGAGGAAGAGCGACTTCAATAAGGCCAAGATGCCCTTCAATCAACAGATGTCCTTCCCCACCACCATGGAGCTGCGAACCACCCCGAATGGCGTCAAACTTTTCCGCTGGCCGATCAAGGAAATCGAGAGCCTTTACACCAAGAAGTATACTTTTGAAAATAGGATCATCGCAAGACTGGCAAAATCACTGGGTGGTATCAAAACGGAGCTGATTGACGCATCCATCGAGTTTGATCCCAAGCAGACTGGGGATATCATATTGAATCTGCGTGGTCTAAAAGTATCCTATGTTGTGGATAAAAACTGTTTTATATACCAGGGACGCCGCCTTTCAGCCCCTGCAATCGATGGTAAGGTCAAGCTCCGCGTCCTGGTGGACCGTGGGTCGATTGAATTGTTTGCCAACGATGGGGCCGCAGTGGCTACCCATTTTGCCTTGCCAGATCCCCAAAACCAAAGCATGAGCCTCTCTGGTAAGATCAGCGGCGTAGTTTCTATGGTAATCAACGAATTAAAGTCGAGTTGGCCTGAGAAATAATTGGGATTCGAAAAAAAGAAATTCTTCTTTTCTGAGCATAACCTTTTGCTTACCAGACAGAATTCCCTCACAAAATAATGAATGATTAAAAGTCACTTTTTCACCCTCGCATTTGTCTGTCTGTCTTCCTGCTTATTCGCCGACCAGAAGGCGGGGGAGGGCAGGCCCAATGTTCTGCTCATCTCCATTGATGATCTTAATGATTGGATTGGTTGCCTCGGTGGGCACCCCCAAGCTAAGACTCCAAATATCGACCGGTTGGCTGCCCGTGGTGTGCTTTTTAATAATGCCCATTGCCAGGTACCGGTGTGCAATCCCTCGCGGGCCAGTATGATGACCTCCCTTTATCCCGAGAGTACCGGGATCTACTTTCTGTCTCCCGACCTCGCGGAATCGGTTGTGGCTACGAAAAACACCCTAATGCCAAAGAGGTTTGAAGAGGAGGGTTACCATGTCACGGGTGCGGGCAAGATCTTCCACGGCAATCAAAATAAGAAATACATCCCCAATTATTCCGACAACTTTGGCGGGTTTGGTCCTCTTTCAGAAAAGAAGATTTCCTCCTTTGCAGGTCACAAATTATGGGACTGGGGGGTGTACCCAGACCGTGACGAAGATATGCCGGACCACAAGATAGCTGCTTGGGCGGTTAATGAACTTGAAAAGAAGCACGACAAGCCAAGCTTCCTCGCCGTTGGGTTTTACCGGCCTCATGTGCCCCAGTATGTGCCCCAGAAGTGGTTTGATCTTTACCCCTTGGAATCCCTGCAACTGCCCAAGGTGTTGGAGAGAGATCTGGATGACCTGTCGGAATATGGAATCAACCTCACCCGGCTTAACCATGTGGCCCCAACCCAGGACTGGGTCAAGCAAAGCAACGAGTGGAAACCGCTGGTTCAGTCTTACCTGGCCTGTGTGAGTTTTGTGGATCATCAGGTGGGTAAGCTCCTCGATGCATTGGACAACAGTCCGGCCAAAGACAACACCGTGGTTGTTCTTTATTCTGATCATGGCTTTCACCTCGGGGAAAAGGATCGCTGGGCGAAGCGCAGCCTCTGGGAGGACAGCACCCGCGTGCCCCTCATCCTTGCCGGTCCAGGTGTGGTCCGTAGGAAAGTATGCTCCAAGCCCGTGCAATTACTGGATGTATACCCTACGCTATTGGAGATGGCAGGACTCAAGGAAGACAAGAAACTGGAGGGCAACTCCCTGGCAAATCTTCTTCAAAACCCTCGGGCGGAGTGGCCCAATATGGCACGCACCAGCTTCGGTCCGGGGAACTACAGCATCCGTTCCGAAAGGTATCGCTACATCCATTACAACGATGGATCGGAAGAGTTTTACGATCACGCGAACGACCCCCATGAGTGGAACAACCTGATCGGAAAACCGGAACTTTTCTCACGGATCGAAGAACATCGAGCCCATAAGCCCGGGCAATTTCACCCGGTCTTGGGAACGGTATCCACTGGGCACAGAGCCTTTCATGCGAGTGAGGAGGTTAGAAAGCAGGCAAAAGTGTTTGACTCCTTGGATTGGGAACGCCCAGTCGATAATCCGGTATTCACCACCACCTTTGGCAACAACCATGACTCGGTTCTCTTCGTCGACCCGGAGCAGGAGTATCCCTATCACCTGATCATCAGCCACACGACCAAAGCGGCACATCTCTGGCGTGCGAAGAAATTCTCCTGGAGTAGCGCAGACTGGGAGCTTGTTTCCGACAATTATGTCATCGGCAAACACTACGAGTACGATGACGGGGTCAAAGTTGATGGCACCTACTACCTCTACGAAGAAGGAATTGTGTACACCTTCTCTGGCCCGCTGGAAGAAGCCAGTGGCAAATGGAAAGCAGCAGGCACTTTTCCCAGCAGGCAGTGCGATGATATTGGCATCTATTACGAGGACGGTGTGTTTCATATGTTCGGAGAGCATGGACACTTCCCGCATGGGCCTGACGGCACCAGCCTGGCCCACTTCACCTCCACCACGGGCTTAGGGGACTGGAAATTGGTCAACGCCAAGGCGGTCGATCCCAACCCTAATGGCGGACACACCTACGGCGTGGGAGATGCCACCATCGAAAAGATCAATGGAACTTATTACATCTTTTGCGACCGCGAATCCAAGGGCAGCCCCTACAAGGTGGTGGCCTGGAAATCCAAAGATATTGATCAGCCCTTCGAGTATGTGGGCAAAGCGATCACCCCTCGTTCCGACGAAGTGGATGACTGGGACAACCACCGCATCCAGGACCCCGATATTGCCTACATTCCCGAGTTGGGCCGATATGTCATTACTGCCAATATGATGGATAGAGACGGCAACCCCGGTGGCAACTTTCCCGGCTTGAAAGGAAATATGACCCGGGTGATCGGCGTCTTTTACCATGGGGATGTTCAAGCAGTCCCAGGCAAAGAAGGAGCAGTACGATAAGTCTTTATTTAGTGGTAGGTATATAATAGACTTCCGACTATGCGATTACCCATTGCCTCATTGCTGGTAGCATTCATGCTCATTGGTTCCTTTTCTTGTTCACCGGCTATTCCCGCCCATGAAACAGAGCGCCTAAAGAAACTAGAATCTGCGTTAGCTCCCTATGTTTTACCAGCCAAGTTTGATGAGGAGGTAGTAGAGCACTTCAACTTAAGGAATGAGCGTATTAGCAAGCTGGCAGATATTTTAGAACCACACGACATCCAGTTGCAGGTTTCAGAACAGGCCCTTAAGCAATCATTTCCTATTAATGGTCTGTCTGGTTTTACTCTCCAGCGAACTGTTGATAATTGCGTTCGTAATATCGGGGGATGCTGGCTCTATGATGATAAGACTGTTTTTGTGGCTATGGACCCAAGTGAATTTAACCAAGCACTTCAAAAAAAGTACGAGCAAAAATTTGCCCTTAGCTTACTGTTTAACCAACAAAATTTTCAAATAGGTCAAATAGAAATGGGAGTCGCCAGGTTGCCGATGAAAATATTGACTTATGTTCGATTTCCTGGAGGGCTTCCAGAAAATATCAAACTGGATCTTATTTCCTGGCAGGATACTCCCCTGAAAGAAATATTCAGGGACCTGGAAAGTGCAGTCCGAAAAGAACTGGATAAGAATGCCAATCATTCTAAAGAAGAGTATATCGAGGATTTTGAGATTACACTTCTTCTTGAAGACGATGAAGTCTACGAAAGAAAGAAGAGTTATCAGTTTAAAAACAGTTCTATTGAGTCGATAATTTCTACCATATGTGAAGAAAACCAACTACACTCCCGTGGCCATTCCGCTACGGACGAGCAATTTTATATCGTTCCCTTGCACCCAAGTATTTTGGTTGGTGCAGGTGACCACAATCATTGAGGGTACCGCAGGCGAATTCATGGAACTGATGGAGTATTCGATAAATTGAACCGCCGAACTAGACAGAATCAGATAATCCCATTACGCACTTCATTCCATACTTACTTTCAACACTAGGCACCCAATAAAAGCATCATAATAGCAATCTCCACACTTAAGTTTATTTTTGGACTTCTCTTTTTATCTCAGGCGACCTATACCGCAGCGATATTTCTAAATTGTCGCTTAGGGAAAATCGTTACTTCTATGACTTCACATCTGGAGCCCTATCCCAGAAACACCGCCTCCCTTCGGCACCCATGCCTAAAACGATGATTCATACCTATGGAAATGAAACGGACAACAATATGTACAGCGAAATAGAATTTCGTCCCTCATTCGACAAAAAAATGGCAGTCATTTACCGTTCCCTCTCTGCGAAGAATGGGCTGGTTTACGATCATAAGTTGACACCCAATGATTTGGCACTCAAAGATTGAAATAATAATGAACCAACACTTAAAAAAGTACGGGGAAAGCCGGTTGTTTTACCGGAGTTAAGTAAACTTCTTTCAGAGTTAAAGAAGGTGGGTATGTTAATGGTTCTTGGGCAAGCGTTCGCACCACCGGTGAAACAAAATATTAAACACTAAATAAATATATAAAAACTCTCATCCACATCTTAGGCTTCGCATTAGCTGAGCCCAAGGTGTTCTTTATTGAAACGCTTTGATATTGAATGATCATGAAAAAAATACTCCTCTCCCTCTCGCTGGGATTACTTGTACCCAGCCTCCATGCGGCCGAGGCCCTTGCAGCAGCGAAACCACCCAATATCCTCTTCATTATGTCCGATGATCATACGACTCAGGCTATTGGTGCTTACGGCAGTCGCCTGGCGAAACTGAACCCAACTCCGAACATCGACGCCCTCGCCGATAACGGAATGCGGTTTGATCGTGTCTTCTGTAACAACTCCATATGCACGCCCAGCCGTGCGAGCATCATTACTGGTCAGTACCCTCAAAAGAATGGTGTA
>Ga0222715_10004953_pt1 | contig 11431 bp, 19 predicted proteins | sample C33_9DmetaG_FD_165056 | JGI IMG/M metagenome (GOLD analysis project Ga0222715, IMG submission 165056) | Estuarine water microbial communities from San Francisco Bay, California, United States - C33_9D | ecosystem: Environmental > Aquatic > Marine > Unclassified | place: USA: California...
TAAACAATTAACCGATACATTTATTAAGACTGCGAATGGGTTTAAAGTAACATCTCCAGAAGGTTATGTTGCTATTGATCGTATTAGTGGCGAAGCAGTCAAATTAGTGGATAGAATGGAATTTTCTTTTAATAACTTTACTGCTATAAAGTCGTGGGACAAATGAAAACATACAAAGAATTGGTAGAAGAACTATCAGAAAAGAAAACAATGAGCCTTGCACAAAGAAGAAAGCAAGGACAAAGAATGAAGAAGTTGGCAAAATCTTCTGGGTTTCAAAAGAAACGTGAAAAGAAAATGTCAAGAATGGCATCAAAAGAAGATTTAATGAAACGTGCCATGAAAGCAGCAAAGATAAAAGTTATTGAAAAATTGACAGGTCTTTCAAAATCTGAATATGCTTCTAAAACACCACAAGAAAAAATGATGATTGATAAAAAAGTAGAAGGTAAAGGTGCTGCTATTAAAAAATTGGCAATGAAATTGATTCCAGTTCTTAAGAAACAAGAAATGGAAAGAATTAAGCAAATGAAGGGTTCTTCATCTAAGGAATAATATAAATGCAAAAGTTTTTTGAGTTCATGGAAGCCCGTGAGAAAACAGCAGTTTTCACTTTTGGCAGATTCAATCCACCAACTACAGGGCATGAAAAATTAATTGAAAAAGTAGCATCAATTGCTAGCAAAAATAATGCAGACTTTTTCATTTATGCTTCCCACTCACAGTCTCCAAAAAAAGATCCACTACCGCATCCAAGAAAAGTGGCATATATGAAGAAGATGTTTTCAAAATATTCTTCTAACATTATAGCTTCTGTCACTGACAAAACACCAATTGATGTTGCTGTATCTTTACATAAAAAAGGTTACACCAGTTGCATCATGGTAGTAGGTGGTGATCGTGTTAAACAATTCACAGAACTTTTGTCTAAATACAATGGCGTTGAAGCACGACATGGTTATTACAAATTCAATAAACTAGAAATTGTTTCAGCTGGAGAAAGAGATCCTGATTCTGAAGGTGTGACAGGAATGTCAGCTTCCAAAATGCGAGCAGCTGCAGCATCAAATGATTTTGATTCTTTTTCAAAAGGATTGCCAAAAGGATTTGGTGATGGAAAGAAATTGTTTGATGATGTAAGAATGGCAATGGGAGTAAAGGAATCTTTTATTAACAGAGTAGCAGAAACAACTGATGACAATAAACTAAGAGATGAATATGTGAATGGAAAGATTTTTAATATCGGAGATATTGTTGAAGATATTAATACTGGTGCATATGGAAAGATAGTCAGAAGAGGCACTAATTATTTGGTATTTGCGGAAGCTGATGGAACCATTCATAAGAACTGGTTGTTTGAGGTAAAACAGGATCCTGAAATTAAGGACAGAGAAGGATCACAGCCTGCAAAATATTATGCCAAAGATGCTGAAGGTGATGAGATGTCAAAATCCACCAAAGCAGCAAGAGCACGACATTTTGAAAAGGGTGCAAAGAAAGATGACAACGATCCTTCTGCATACAAACCTGCTCCTGGAGATAAGTCTGCAGAAACTAAACCATCCAAATATACAAAAGCAGTCAAGAAAAAATATCCAGAATTATATGATGAGGGTAAAGCAGATAAGTCATTAGAAAAGAAAGCCAAAGCATCTGGTATTTCAGTTGGAATTCTAACAAAAGTATATGAACGTGGTGTTGCCGCATGGAGAACAGGGCATCGTCCAGGAACAACTCCAGAGCAATGGGGTCATGCCAGAGTAAATAGTTTTATTTCTGGTGGAAAAACAAGAACAACAGCTGATGCTGATTTGTGGAAAAAACATAGTGGTAAATCAGAATCATTAAATAATGAATCTTTTGTAATTGAATCTAATCTTTATCGTGTAGGTTCTGAAAAGTATTTTGAACAATTTCGTGAGTTGAGAGAATTGTATCAGAATAATTTTATTGATGATTTGACAGAAGAGGATATTGAAGTTCTTGAAACGGATATTGGTGAATTTGCTATGTATGAAGGAAATCATGTCCCACTAGATTGTCCAATGATTGAAGAAGAAAAGGATGTTGAATTAAATAAACCAAAAAAAGGTGGACCAAAGAAATATTATGTGTATGTCAAAGATCCAAAAACTGGTAATGTTAAAAAAGTCACATGGGGTGACACAACTGGATTAAAAGTAAAAATTGATGATCCAGAAGCAAGAAAGAGTTTTGCTGCAAGGCATAAATGTGCTCAGCAAAAGGATCGAACAACTGCTGCCTATTGGGCATGTAATCTTCCTCGTTATGCTAAACAACTAGGACTTTCAGGAGGCGGAAATTTTTTCTGGTAGAAATTTATGTTAACATTCAAGCAATATAATCAAAATCAAATAGATGAAGGTTTTTTTGATTTTTTTAAAAAAATTGGAAGAGCAGTTAGCAATTTAATTAAACGTGCATTTTCAAAATTAAAATTTGGAAAAAAGATTAGCATTAATATTAGTAAACAAATTCCCAAAAAAGTTTTTGAAGCTGCTAATGAAACGATTGATTTGAAATCCAGATTAGGATATTTGTCAGAATATTCTACTGCCAAATATATGTCTGATTTGATGGAAGGAAATGGATACAATTTAACTAATCGTTCTAAATCATCAGTTACAACAGCTGTATATGATAAAATGAGAAATGAGTTAAACCGATTAGGTGCACCAACAAAGGAGTTGGAAAGAATGGATTTTGCCGGACAAACTCTTGCAAAGGGAATTGTTGGTGATATAAGTTTTAATGGTGAAGATCCAATGTTTCTCACATTTGATATTGAAATGACGGGAGACTCTGGAAAGGGTACAACAAAGGCGGATTTGATTCTTCATGTATATAAAGAAAGTCCAAAAAATGTAGTTGATTCTATTGTTGCTTCTCTTAAAGCATATCAATCTACTAATATTAATTTAGCTAATAGTACATATATTTCATTATTTAAAACATTATTTTATGAAGACCCAAAATCATTGCCAACAAGCACTTCTGAGTTTGTTGAAAAATTTGTAAAAGATTTTGGATCTAAATCTGATATTGATAAAATACTTGATTTTCAAAATATTATTGGCAATAAAATGCAATCTGGAATGGATAAAGCTGCAGCTAGAAAAGAAGCAAAGGCTACTCATGGTGATGTTATCGAATTAATGTCAAAAATATTTAAACAACATTATTCAAAAAATAAAGAAAGATTAAATAAAAGAATGTTGTTTCTTCTTGGTTTAGATAGTTCTGATGATTTTTACGCTTCAATCGGAAAGGGAAAAAATCAAAAATTATTATCCTCAAGAAGAAGCGCAGAATTTAAAAAAATAATAAATGAATTAAATAAAGGATTTGTTATTAATATTGAAAGAAATGGAAATACAAATAATGGTAATATTATGTTTACAGCAATTAATGGTGAAGTTTTATTAAAGGCAACTATAACATTTACTGATACTGGAGGAAAAGCTGCGCAGGGTAAAACTAATGTGTTTGTTAATGTAAAAGATTGGTTATGAACATGAATCAATATACAGAAATACACATTGATCGGTTTAATCAAGATCATTTTTTAAGAGTATTTTCTGGTGATATTAAAGAAGAAGAATTAGTATGGCATAGAGATAAACAAGATAGAGTAGTTTCTGTTGTCAAGGGAGAAGGTTGGAAGTTGCAGATGGATAATAAATTGCCAGAAGAATTGGTCAAAGGTAAAACTTATATTATAAAAAAGATGGATTATCATCGCATCATCAAAGGACAAGGTGAACTTATTCTAGATATAGAGGAAAAACAGGAATGGTGAAATATACACCGATGTTCGAACTCATGAGGCAAGTTCATGAAAACGAAATAAGCATCAAAGAAAAACTTGACCCATCAAAAAAAGACGAGTATGATGGAGAAGGTTCAATGGCAATTAGTCAGCTGAAAACTGCTCAGAGCGCCATCGATTCTCTAATGAATATTATCAAGGATGATACTAACCTTCCAGAATGGGTGCAATCCAAAATTACAAAAAGTGTTGACTATTTGGATAGTGTAAGAGACTATATGGAATCCGAAGGTACTGTGACAGAAGAAGAAGATCCAAAAGCAGATAATAGAGCAGTACAATTAGACAAACAAATTGCGCAAGTCAAGTCAAGAATTGCTGCATTACAACAAACATTAGACACTTTACAAGATAGAAAACAAGGAGCATAAAATGTCAAGGTATTTCGAAATCAAAGAAGGCAGTCTAGAAGATTCCATCGTAAAAAACATTCAAGAAAAATCAGTTTCTGTTGCACAACAGAAAGCTGCTGGGATTGCGCTTGCTGCAAAACGAGGCGAAAAGGATCCTGATGAATTGCAAGGTTCAGCAAAAGAAATGATGAAAATGAGTGAAAAGGATTTAGAAGATTTTGCAAAAACAAAACACAAAGGACTACCAATGAAAAAGGAAGAGAATATGATTGATGAAAAGGTAAGACATCAAGATCTAGTGGATAAGTATGAAAAATTAACTGGCAAAAAAGCACCTAGTGGAACTTCTTCACAATCACTTAAACTTATGATTCGTAAAGCAGAACAATCAAAAAAAGAATCAGTTGAAGAGGCATATTCAACCAGCAGTAATCCAAAAACTACCGATACATCAACAAATGTTGCTGCATATAGAAAAGTATTTGACGCTGCAATGAAGAAATTTAATATTAGTACGCCATCTGAGCTGAAAACAGATGAATTGAGAAAGAAGTTTTTTAATTATGTTGATGCCAATTACAAGGCAAAAAATGAAATGGTTAGTGAAGCAGTTAAAAAAATCGCATGTGTTGAATGTGATGAAGTTTCAACTGAAGCTGCTTGGAAAAAAAATAAAGGATTTTGTCCCAAGTGTAAATCCTCAAATAAAGGTGTAGTGGCTGAATCAAAAAATATATCTATTCAAGAAGGTGACATGAAATCAGCAATGAAAAAAATGATGGGTAAAGATGTTAAAACCACAACATCAGGTGCATCTGGTTTTCAAAAGACTATGTATCATGTAAGTGATGATATGTATGTTACATATAATGATAAAAGTAATTTGGGTGATGTCTATTACAAAGGAAAGAATATTGATTCCTTTAGAGGTGTTGGCACTCCTGATATGGAAAAAGTTCTTAAAAAATATATGAAGAAATTTGGTGTTAAGTCTGAAGAAAGTAAGACAATGACTGGTAAACCATGGTCACAAATCAGAGTTGAAAACAAATAAATATAAAGAAATGTTTTAAAACATAAGGAGAAACAAATGGCACTTTGGGGAATTTCAGCAAACGTTGATGAGGCAAAGCCTAAATGGTTGACTGAGGAACAAAAGAAAAATGTGTATGCAACCGATCGTGGTTGGGTACAATTGAATGGAAAAGGATTAGAAGAAGTAATTGTTGCAATCGGTGGATTGGCAGGTGGAACATCTGCTACTGCTTATTTGGGAGCAGCAACTATTTCTAATGTAGAATTTTCTGCTGCATCTTCATATAGTGAAGCAAGTGGTGGAACTGTAAGTGTTGTTGTGACATTCAATGAAAGAGTTGACATCACAGGAACACCGCAAGTAACAGTTTCTAGCACAGGAGCAACATCTACATTTACACTAGATTATGCATCACATACAAGAAACAGAGTAACATTTACTGCCACAGGTGGAAATGGAACACTTCCTGTTGCTGAAGGTGATGTATTGTCTGTAGGCGCAAATGCTGTAAGTTTGAATGGTGGAACAGTTTATGATTATGGTACTTCATTGGCATCTGTACTAACACACGATGCTTCAGCATCAACTTTGACAGTAGCAGCATAAGGTATAAATGAAAAAGAATGATAAATCATTAATTAGTGGATTGAGTGTTGAACAGATAGAACAACAAAAAGAAGTGCTTCAGAAAGAACTTGAAAATGTTGAGAAGATGAAAAATCAATTGACAATAAAGAGTTATGCACTTTCTGGAGCAATTCAACAATGTGACATGTTTATCAATATGTTTGATGCGAGTCCCGCAAGTAACATTCCTTCGCAAGACGATAGTGCTGCAATGAATGCAGCATTTAGTTGAAGGTTTAAATTATAAAGGAAAACAATGGCTGATAAAAAAATAACAGCATTAACTGATCTAGGAAATGCAATTGCAGCAGAAGATTTGTTGCATGTAATTGATGATCCTTCTGGAAGTCCAATTAACAAAAAGATTAGTGTTGCAAATGTTTTTAATAACATTCCAACATGGATTGGATTAGATGGTACACCACAAAGTATTACTGCTAGTGGTGCTGTAAATGCAACAACATCAATTACTCATGTTGATTCAAGTTCAGGAGTTCTTGCACTTACAATTTCTGATGGATCTCAAGGACAAGTTAAAATTGTTACAATGACAGTTGCAGGAAATAATGCAGTACTGTCTGGTGCAAATATTGCGCCAACATCAATCACATTTGATGCAGTTGGTGAATCTGTAACACTATTGTACACTAATTCCAATTGGATTGTTACTGGCGTTCATGGTGCAACGATCGCATAATAAGGAAAATAAATGAGATACGCAGCAAATGGAATGCCAATGGCAGAAAAGCCTGTTCCACCTCCAAAAAAAGAAGAACAAAAGGTAGTGGAACAAGTAAAGGAAGAAAATGTGAGCATTTTAAATGATGATGTAGAAGAAGGTGATGTATCAACAGATAACGAATGAGAATTTTCTTTTATTTGCCATAAAGCATTACGATAATCCTCAATGTGTAGGTGAATCTGAGTTTTATGATGACATGAAAAGATTCACTTACATTAAAAGGTTGCTCACAAAATATGAAGAATCAGGCGTTTTAAAAGAACGCCTGATTCTCAATCACATCATTATTATTACAAATCTTTTTGGTGTAGATGCTGGAACTACACTTTTACTTTTTAAAACAGAACAGAAGTATTGGCCACAATTAAAATCATTTCTTTCATATTTGAATATGATAAATGATTATGATTTGATAGAAGTAGAAGAAGACCGACACATAAAACAAATTTTAGAGAAGATATAAAAATGGGAAGAGTTATTGACTTGTTTGTTACTTATAGATTTATAAAATTGTTAGTAACTCCATTTGATAAGCAAGAAGCATTTAAACTTGGAATTATTGATGAAAATGGTTTCAGAACAGATAAGAAAATAGAAACATCAGATGAGAAATCATCATATACAGTTCTTCATAAGTTAATTTTTAACATTAAAAGATTGATGGGTAAAGTTCCAGGATTAGGTACAAGACTTGGAACATATGCTGCAGCATTGTTTTTATTGAAAGATACGTTTAAAGAAGAAACAGAATTTAATAATATTGAAAAGTATTTTATGGAAGAATTATTAAAGAATCCAGAATTACTTTCAAATACAATTAAAGAGGAATATGAAGTGCTACAAGGTAAATATACTCTTGAGACCGAAACTTTGTTATCCGATTTAGAAACATATGCAAAGATTGGTGATGAAATTCTTATTCCTGAAGGAACAGAACCCACAGATACTGTTCTTGGCATTGATGTTTATCCCGCAATTCACATTCCTACCAACAGAACAATCTACATCACAATAGACGATATAGGATAATCCAATGATTACTTTTGCTGAATTAATGGACAAGTATTATAAAGAAACAGGAATTCAAAAAGAAGAAGCACCAACCAATTCAACTGGTCCAGCAATTGCTAATCCGGATAGACCATTGATTGATAAAAAGAAAAAGAAAAAGGATATGACATACGATGGTCGCACAAAAATTGTAAAAGAGTTAGTAAAACGAATCATGCTTGCAAGAGAGAAGCGAGCATCAAAGAAAGAATAACATGGCACAATGGAGTAAACACTCACAGGCTTATCTTCCGCAACAAACCACAAATCATGAAGTGGTGATGATTAGCGATGAAGATGGAAACATTATTAACACATTTGGTGCAGCATCAAATGTTGTGATTGCAGCTGGAAATTTAGAAGGATATTCTGTTATTCATAAATTTGGAAGAAATCCTTCTATTGGTGGTGCTCCAGAAACCATTTGGGGAGGTGGTGGAGTTTATTCTTATCTTTCTTCTCCTTCCATTGTTTATTGTTATAGTTCAAGTGGAAGCGATGGTGCAACAGCAATTGGTGCAAGAACTGTTACCGTTCAAGGATTAGATGCAAATTATGCTGCCGTAGAAGATACCATTGTTGTAGGTGGTGCACCAAGTACTGTACAATTTTTAAGAGTGTTTCGTGCATTTGTTGTTACATCTGGTTCAACTGGTACAAATGTAGGAATTCTATCAATATCAAATGCTGCCAGTTTAGGAAAAGTTCTTACTACTATTGATACTTTGGGTGGCGGAACAGTATATGGAACAGGTCAATCTTTCTCTGGATTTTATACCATACCAGCAGGAAAAACAGGATACATGACACAATGGAATGTTGGTGTTGGAGCATATAATGACCAATGTACAGCATGGTTAGTGTTTAAACCTTTTGATGGTGGTGCTTTTAGAACACTAGATGTAATGTGTGTTCCAGGAGGACATTTTACAAGAGATTATAATATTCCTCTTAAATTTTTAGAAAAGACAGATATAGAAGCAAGAGCATTATGTTCAACAGGTTCAGAAATATCAACAACATTTGACATCATTTTAGTGGATAACGAATAATGGCATCATCATACGTCCCAGTAGATACATATAAACCAATTGCATCATTAAATGACGATGAACCTGTAGATACAGTTATTGTTCAAAAGAAGAACAAAAAGAAAGAAATAGAAGAAACACAACCAAGAAGAGTATTGAATATTGTAAAGAATCACAAAAAGAAATATGATTAAACTTTATGCAACAGTGATTGTATTAGGTATACTTGGAACAGTATTGTATGGAGGTTATTCTTATTTTAAAGATTCACAAGAAACCATAATACAATTACAAAAGAACATAACAGCATATGAAAATGCTGTTAAAGTAACAAATGAAGCAATTGATAGAATGAGAGAAGAATCTGAACAAATGCAGCTTCTTCAAGAAAAGTTACAAAAAGATTTACAAGAAGCTGAAAAATATCAAGATGACCTTCAAAAGAAACTTAATGAACATAATCTAACAAAACTGTCAACAGCAAAACCAGGTCTTATAGAAAAAAGAGTGAATGATGCCACAACTAAAATTTTCAAAGAACTGGAAGATATTACTGCTGTCCCTACCACTCCTTAGTAGTTGTTCATTCTTTTCATCTCCTGAACCTCCCCCACCTAAGATTATTGTAGAAACTAAATATATTGATAAAAAAATTCCTATTCAGGCAAGACCTAAACCACTGAAGATGAATGGTCTTGAATGGTATGTTGTCACTGATGAAACCATTGATTCATTTTTTGATGAACTAAAAAAGGAACAAAATGGTGTGATTGTATTCTTTGCTTTGACGCCAAAAGATTATGAAAACTTATCTTTAAATGTATCAGATATTCGCAGATACATATTACAACAGAAAGAACTCATAGAATATTATGAGGAATCAGTAAAAGGATCTACAGAAAAATGAGTATTGAAACTGATGTTGCCGTTCTCAAAAAAGATGTTGACGATTTAAAAGACATTCATAGAAGATTAGATTCTGCAATAGAGAAGATAGCAGAAGTTTCACAATCATTACATACCATCATGGCTGTGCATGAAGAGAAACTTGCAAGGCAAGAAGGAAACCTCGATCAACAGGAAAAGAAATTGCAAGAAAATATCCAAGATTTACACTCCCGAATTACTACGAATTCAAAGGAAACTTTTCAACACATTGCTGAAACTGAAAGAAGAATTGTTGCAGCAATGGATGAGCATAACAAAAGAACAAATGAAGAATTTAGAAAACTTCATACCGAAATATCTAATCGTGTAGGTATTCTAGAAAAATGGAGATGGCTAATTATTGGTGGATCAATTGTTCTAGGATTCATTATACAAAAATTACCAATCTGGAATTAAGAAATGCAATCATTTAAACAATTTTTGGACGAAAAAAGAAGAAATCCAATTTCAAAGAAAACAGGGGAGAGACTAAATCCTAAAATTCCTCTTTATGATAAACTGAAACCACTATCTAATGATAGTGATGTTTATGTTACATATGTTGCGGATGTTGGATCACTGAGTGGCAGCGCAGAAGGTTTTAAGGTTGGAATAAATCCACAATCTGAATATAATACTCCAAATGGAATTTATTCATATCCTTTAAAAGAAATCTGGAAGAAGCATAACAATCCTGTCAATAAAACTTTGGATGTTCCATTTGCTGGTGAACAACCATTCGTTTATGCTTTTAAACCAAAATCTAAAAACAAAATTGTTGATCTAAAAAAATATAATTCTGCCAACTATGACAAAGATTATGACAAACTTGCCAAAATGATTATTAAGTTTTTCATGAAGAAAAATAAAATGAATGAATGGTTCAGCTGGGAAATGGCAAAAGCAATTTTAGAAGCAGCAGCAAATAATTCTAAAAACAGATCAATTGGTGGTCAATTTTGGAACATGACAAGATATACATTTTTTATAATGACAGGACAACTTAGCACAAGATTGATGAGAGAATACACTGACGAAATTCAAGAAGCAATGGTTGAATCTAAGAAGCGTGCTAATTTTTCAGACAAAAAGATTAGAATTGAAGTATTTGAAAATATAAGAAGAGGTTCACCCACAAATTTGTGGTCTAGAATTTTTATAGATTTGGGGTATCATGGTGTTGCTGATAAACATGATGCAGGAATCATACATCGCTCCGAACCAACTCAAGCAGTATTTTTCAATGCATCATTCATTAATGTAATTGATGGTGGTTATAACAAAAATTATAAAGAAACTAAATTTGGAACAGATCAATTTCCAAAAGAATATTCTCTGTCAAGCAATAGCAAAGAAGTCATGGAAATCATGTCAAACTATCTTTTAGTTCATGGCTCTTATGGAATGAAGTCTGTCATATTGGCTAACATGTTGAAAAATGTGGCTGATAGATGTCTTGTTAACGAAAAAACAATATATCTAAAAAATACCAAAGAATTAGATATGATGACGGATCCTGATTATTTTGATTATCATTCAGAAACACCTGTTAAATCAAAGATACAATTTTATACAACAGATGGCAATCGAAAGATGCTGGAAATAAATCAGAAAGGTGGAATTGTTTATGTGCTTGATGGTTGGAAACTTGATAATGATTCAAAAGATTATGAATTCACATATCAGGATCTTAGTGGCGCAGCATTCTTAATGAAATTCAAAGATAGATTTTTGATGAGGCTAGTTCCAACCAAGGAACATGTAATTAGCTTCAAGGGACTTTTTGACGATATAGATCTCGAGTAAAAATTTTAC
>Ga0222715_10004955_pt1 | contig 11428 bp, 17 predicted proteins | sample C33_9DmetaG_FD_165056 | JGI IMG/M metagenome (GOLD analysis project Ga0222715, IMG submission 165056) | Estuarine water microbial communities from San Francisco Bay, California, United States - C33_9D | ecosystem: Environmental > Aquatic > Marine > Unclassified | place: USA: California...
CTCCTCGACCTCACCGCACCCCGCCCGCTCCACCGCCGCCCAAAAGCGCCCCCACTCACCCACCGGCACCACATACACGCGCACCACCCCCAACGGATCAACTAACACAGCGGGGATATGATGACCCCCCACCCCCACCGCCTCAGCGGCGCCCTTGACACCTAGCCACGCGACCAGGCGCGGCGAGTAAGCGTTAACGATGGACACGCTCCACCGCGCCCCCCTCGCATAACGCACCAACGAGGGCCCACCGCCGAAAGGGCGCGCGATGAGCTCCGCGCCCGCACACCACACCGCAAAGGACAAGGGCGCAGGGGTGGGGGTAGAGGTGGAGGGCGCACTAGAGACACTAGACACACTAGACGCCATAACGCACCCCCTCAACGCCCCGCGCACCCTCCACGCCCCCCGCCTCGATCGCCCTCTCGAAATCACCCCACGCAACCACCCTCACACGCGCCATAAGAGAAGGTGAACCCGGCACCCTCAGCAGGACACAGACCACCCCCGCCACCTCACCCACAACCACCACACGCACCCCCGCGATCTCCCCCCGCAGGTAAGGGCGCACACCCGCGAGGGCGACCACCTCAGCGCGGGCCGACCAAAGCGCATATGCGGGGGGGATAGGCACAGGCACAGGCGCGGCGCTCGGGAACAGGGCGCGGGCGAGGTAAGCGAGGCGCTCGAAGCTAGAGATCATGACTCAAAGGGAAATGAGGGCGCAACACCGCGCGGCGAGGAGGTCGCGCGCACACTAGCGCCCCTCGCCCGCCAGGTCAAGACACAAAACCCAAGCCCCCCGCCCCCCTCTCGCGCCGGAGGACTGAAAACCGCGCGAGAGGGAGACAGGCGACCCACACACACTAACACACAACGCGCCTAAATACTTGCGCGCCGTGCTGATTTATTTCAGGCGCCCCCCTCGACCGCCTCGACCCCCTCGACCGCCTCACCCACGCACACATCATCAGCCCACCCCGCGACCTCATCAGCTATCAAATCGAGCTCGCCCCCCGCGGAGCGCTCAAGCAGCTTCACCAGATCACCCCAACGGGCCACGGGCACCGACACCACCACCACGGCGCCCACCGCGTCGCGCACCATCGCGCCCACGAACCCCGCGCCAGGCACATAGCCCGCACCCTCGCCCGCGCGCGCCCCACACCACAACGCCAAGCGCGGAAGCGTGAGCCCGCACGCGATGAGCTCATACCGCGACCCACGCGCGAGGCGCCGCAATTGATAACGCGCCCCCATAGTGCCCACGAGCTCAGCGCCCGCGACCCACTCGCCGAAAGAGGGCGCGGGCGCCTCACCAGACCCCGACCCCGACCTAGACCTAGACCGCATAGCTCACCCCCTCCACGCCCCGCGCGCCCTCCACGCCCCCCGCCTCGACCGCCGCGCAGAACTGAGGCCACGCCGCCGAGGACACGAACACGCGCACAGACCCGCCGGGGCGATCACCGCGCAGCAGCACATGGGCGAGCCCCTTAGACTCACCCACGACGACCACGCGCACGGCGCCCACATCGCCGCGCAGGTACGGGCGCCCGCCTGGTAGGTCAACGACCTCCGCGCGAGAGGCCCAAGCGCCAAAAGAGACAGCGGACATAAAGACACCTCCGACAAGGACAGAGAGAGGGAACAGCGGACGAGAGCATAACACTTGAGGGGGGCGCGGGTGTGTTTGTAATCAGATAAACGCTGCTTTAATCAGATAAAACGGCTATCTGATTACACACCTGATTACAGAAAAAAGCTCGAGTTTTCAAGCGCATAAGACCCCTTAGAGGCTGTTTGTAATCATGTAATCAGATACTTTCAATATATATCATAGCGAGGCACACACGCCGTCGCACCTAAACATAGACACACACACCACCGACAACACACACACATTACACGCACGCATATATATACTTTTCAAAAGTATCTGATTACATGATTACAAACAGCCTCTAATAGCCCTTATGCGCTTGAAAACTCGATGTTTTTTTGTTAATCAGATGTGTAATCAGATAGCCGTTTTATCTGATTAAAGCAGCGTTTATCTGATTACACACCCACCAGGAGCCCCCCCGTGACCGAACAGCAAGAACAAGAGCGCCTCGCCCAAGCCCTCGACGCCACCCGCCCCGCGCTTGTGTGGACAGCCACCGCGAACGGGGGGCGGCGAGCGATGAGCACGGGCCTAGCTCTCAAGCGCTCAGGTGTTAAGGCGGGTGTGCCCGACCTGCTCATCTTTACGCCGACGCCCCTAGCGCCGCAGGGGTGCGCTATCGAGCTCAAGCGCGTTTATCCGACGCGGGGCGAGCCGTCCCCTCAACAGGTGGACTACATCGCCAGGCTCAACGCCGCCGGGGTGAGGGCGGCCGTAGCGTGGGGCGCCGAGGGGGCGCGGGCGCAGCTCGCCGCGTGGGGCTACGACATCGCGCCCCTGCCCCCCCTGCCCATCGAGCCCGCCACCCCGCCCGAGCCCAAGCCCAAGCCCAAGCGCGCCAAGACACCCAGGCTCAAGCGGGCAGCCCCCCGCAGCCGCCACGCCCCCCCCGCCTAGACACACGCGCGGGCGCTTGTGTAGTGTTCTGAGCCCGACCCGCCCCGCCCCGAGCTCAACCCACACCGCCCAGAGCCTGATTATGTTAAACCTCACGACTTACCTTTTAACGCGCCTTTGTATGGCCTCGCTCGCGCTCGCCGCGCAAGAGGCGGGCAGCCCCACCGCCCGCGCCAAGTTTTGGAGCGACCGCGCGGGCGCCCATCTCGCGGTGTGCGTCGCCGTGGGCGAGCGCGCCCAGGTCGAGGGCCTCGACCCGCTAGAGGTGATAGCTGTCAGCTTCACCGAGAGCCGACACACGCGCGGGCTTACCTCCAACCGCGGCGCCGTGGGGCCGCTGCAAGCGCTCAAGCGATATTGGGGCCGTAAGGGCGACAAGGACAACATCACCCCAGGGCTCAGGGCGTGGCGCTACTATCGCGCCCGCTCGCGCTCGACCCGCGAGGCCGCGGGCAAGTACAACGGCGCCGGCACGAGGAGCGCCTACGCGGCGCAGGTGGCGGCGCACCGCGACCACCTCGCGCGCATACTGAGACACTACACGACCACAGGAGCCGCGCCGCAATGAAGCGCACGCACACACCCGACCCCGACCACGACCCCGACCACGAGCACGAGCACGACCCCGACCGCCCCGACACGCCCACACCCGAGGCGCTCGCGGACACGGCGCGCGAGGCGCTTGAGCTGATCGAGGCGCTACCCTTCCCCCCCAAACACCAAAGCGCCCGCGCAATCTACCAGGCGCTCGCGGTGGGCGCCTACCACGCCGCGACGCAGCGCGCCCTACAGAGCGACCACCACCGCGCCACCTCGACCCCGCGCGGGCTCATAGCGCAGTTGCGCGCGGACTTCCCAGCGCTTGAGACGGCGCGCCAGGTGCGAGAGCTCAGCGCGCGCCTTGTGGAGCTGATCGAGCACGCCGAGCGCGGCGTAGATGTGGGGGGCGCTTTGCGCGAGATGTGGGGGGAGGGCGCGAATGTAGAGGCGCCGGCGCGGGGCGCGACGAACAAGGCGAGCGAGGACACGCTAACAGAGGAGGACTGCACGGACGCACTCCCCGCGCGTCGCGCGCGAGGCGCCCGCGCCCGCGCCGAGAGCGCCGCGCCCGCCGCGAGGCGCGAGGAGGAGGGCGCCCGCGCAGAGCGCGACGAGCTCGCCGCGCTTGGCGCGGACACGCGCCCCGACAGGCGCGTTAGGCTCGCCGCCGCGAGCGACCCCTACAGGCAGGGCCCCGCCCTCGCCGCCCTCACGGAGCGCCTACGCGCGGAGCACCCCGCGCCGCTTGAGCACCTCGACGCGCTCACCTCGCGCCAGGCGCTGAGGGGGGGCAGCGTGCTAGGCACCGGCGCGGCGCGCGCGGCGTGGCTTACTTGGCTCGATGAGGTGGCGCGGGCGTGGCCCGGGCCCTTGAGCGTGGCCGATGTGCAGCGCCTCGCGCACCCCGCGCCCGCTTCCTTTGTGGCCTCGATTTGGAGCGAGCGCGTGGAGCTGCTACGCGCCGGTATAGATGAGGGCTCGCGGCGCGCCCTCGCCCTCGCGCTGCTCGCTGAGGCTGAGGCGCTAGGGCGCGAGGCGCTCGCCGTCGCCCAGACGGCCACCGATGAGCGCTCCAAGCTCGCCGCGCTCAAACTCAGCTTAGACACACTCGCGCGGCGCGCCTCGCTCGCGGGGCTCGACGGCGCCAAGCTGAGCGTAGAGGTGAGCGCGGGCGCGGGCCCCTCACCAGAGGCGCGCTTGGCGGCTATGGGCCTCGACCTCGACACGCTCGCGCGGATAGGCGACACGGCGAGCCGCGCGTTGAGCCTCGCGGCGCCCAAAAAGCGCGAGGGTTAGGGGCGCTGAGGGGGGGCGGCGCGAATTAAAAATTTTTCAAAAGCGCTAAGGTTCACTAATGCTCCATTATCGAATGTTAGCCTTTAAAAGAATTTTTAATTAATCGAGGGCCCATGAGCACACCCGCCGAGACACCGCCACCGGCGCGCCGCGCGCCTCGCCGCCGCCCCGCCCCAGGCGTGGAGCTGCTCCACGACAAGCCCCACCGCGACCCCGAGCCGCGCGCGCCGCGCCCCATCGCCGCGCTCGCCCTTCAAGCGGCCCTCAACGCCCTCGCCGAGAGCGTACAAGCGCATGAGCGAGAGCGCGCCGAGCTACGCGCCGCGCTGAGCGCCGCGCGCGAGGCGCTCGCGGGGGCCCTCGCGTTGATAGATGAGGCGCTAGAACGCCCTTAGACGCGCTTTTAACCTCGCGCCCATACCCACACCGCCACCCACGCCCAAAAGCGCGCCCTAGACCCCTTAGCGCGATCGCTCGCGCCTCGCGCCCCCCGTCGAGGACACACCCGCCCGCGCGCCCCCATCGAGGACACACCCACCAGGCGCTAGGCGCTCGCGCCCTTATCCTCGCGCGCCTCGCCGCCCTTCACCGCGCCGCCGACAAGCGCCAAGAGCTCAGAGGCGGAGCACGCGGGCGCGGAGGGCTGAGGGAGGGGGCGCGCCTCGACCGCCTCGACGCGCCGCGCGAGCTCATCGAGGCGGGGGGCGAGGGGGCAATTGTGCGGGGCCTCATCGCGGCGCGGGGCGCGCTTAGACGCTTTGAACGCGGCGAACGCCACCACGGCGCCCAGAGCGAGGAGGGGCCCGCCCCCCTCCAACGCGCGATAAACGGCGAGGAGCTCGCCGACCTCAGCGGGCAGGGCGCCGACCTCAGCGACCTGAGCGGGCGCGGGGGCTATAGGCGCAAGAGGCGCGGGCGCCGCGAGGGGGGCGACGGGCGCCGGTGGGAGGAGGGGCGCGACGGGCGCGGGGGCTGAGGGAGGGGGCGCGGGGGGCTCATCGCCGACGCCCACGCTTAGGCGCACCTCGCCGACAAATTTACAGCCGCTCAGCGTGGGGCGCTCGACCCCATCGACCAGGAAGCCCCCGCGCCGCACAACGACGCTTGTTTTAGGGGTGATGACACAAGGGGGCGGGCTCATAGACACCTCACGAGGCGAGAGAGAGAGAGGCGCGCATTATATCACGCGCCGCCGCTCCACCTCACCAGGCGCGCCGCCCCCTCAGCCCTGCACCCCCGCCGCCGCTAGGCACACGCGCGGGCCGCCTTGCGCCTCGACGCGGGCGGCGAGCTCAGCGGACACGGCGACGCACACGGCGGGCCACGCGCGGAGACACGCGAGAGGCGCGGGGCGCGGGGCGCCCGCCTCAAGCGCCTCGACCCCTTGAACCAGAGCGAAGCGCACCCCCGCGGCGCGCGAGGCGTCGAGCCCAAAGCGCGCAGAGGCGCGCGCGCGGAGCTCATCGAGGGCGAGGGGCGCGACGCGGACAAACAAGAGCGAGCTCATCGCGCCCCCTCCGCGTCGAGCCCCGCCAAAACGCACACGCGCGGGCCCCCTTGCGCGTCGATACGCGCGGCGAGCTCAGCAGACGCGGCGACACAGAGAAAGCGCCGCGAGGGCGCGGGGGGCTCAAGCGCGCGGCGAGGGGCGCCAGCCTCAAGCGCCTCGACGCCGCGCAGCGCGAGGGCGCCCAACGCCCACCCCGTCGAGGGGGCGCCCTCCACCTCGCGCGCGTTGACATAGAACCACAACAAGAGCGGCGAGCTCATAGCCACCCCTCCGCGTCGAGGTCGAGCGCGTCGCCGCCGTAGCCCTCACCAGGCACATAGACGGGGCGCCCCGTCGCAAAGGACACGCACGGGGCCTCCACGGCGCGGGCGTCGAGCAGGACGCGCTCAGCGTCGCGCAGCTCCACCGCGGAGCCCAGATCAAGCCCCCCGCGCCCCGCGAGGGTGAGGCGATAGGCGCGCTCACGCTCGACGCCAGGCGCGAGGCGCTCAGCCGTGGCGCGGACGGCCTCCGCGACCTCGCCCGCGCCCGTGGACAGCTCGCGCAAGAGCTCAGCGCACGCGCCCCCCTCGACGGCGGCGCGCATATCGCCCGCGAGCTCGCGCAGGTGATCAAGGCGGGCGGACATCTCGCGCGCGGCGCGCAGCAGCTCAGCGCTCATCATGCACCCCCTGCACGAGGGCGAGGGCGGCGCCGAGGCGGGCGACCGCGGCGACGGCGCCGAGGCCCTCACCAGCGGGCGCGGGCTCGATCACCCACCCCGCGCCCGAGGCGGCGCGGCGGGTGTGGACGCGGGGCGCAGAGCTCAGCGCGCCCGCGTAGGCGGGGCGCACCTCGACACACCCGCAGACACACGCGAGGGCGACGGCGCCCAGGCGCTCATCACCGGAAAAGGCGAGCGTGCAGGGCTCCGCGCCCGAGCGGGCGACGGGGCAGAGGGCGGGAAAGCGGCGCGTGAGGCGGGCGGGCGCGACGAGCTCGCGGGGCAGGTCATCGAGGGGGGCGCCGTAGGGGCGCTGCTCAAGGACGGCGACCACATCACCGAGGAGCGCGGGCGAGCCGAGGAGGGAGCCCAGGGCGGCGAGCTCATCGAGGGCGACGGGCGAGAGGGGCGCGGGGCCGTCGCAGTAGGCGGCGAGGGCGGCGAGGGTGTAGAGCGAGGACATAAGAGAGCCTTTAGCTGTTAGGGGTGAGGGGTGGATCAGCGACGGGCGCGCAGGGCGCGCGCGCCGGCGGCGAGGAGGGAGAGGGCGTGCCCCGCGAGGGCCCAGGGTGACAGACCTTCAGCGACGGCCTCGCCGACCTCGAGCGCGACGCCCGCGGCGCGCTCGACCTCAGTAATAAGCCCAGGCGCGGGGGGCGCGAGGGGGGCGGGCGCGATGATGGGCAGCTCGCGGGCGTACTGCTCAGGAGGGTTAAAGGGGGCGGGGTTGACGCGGAGGGGCGAGGGGGCGCGGGTGTGAGACATAACGGGAGCCTTTAGCTGTAAGGGGTGAGGGGTGAGGGTTGAGGGTTGAGAGATCAGCGACGGGCGGCGCCCTCGATACGGGCGGCGAGCTCAAGAGCGCCAGGATAGGCGCGGGCGAGGGCGCGGAGGCGGGCAGCGAGAGAGCGGAGCGAGGACACGGGCAGACACGCGGCGCCGCGCGCTGAGGGATAGCCACAAGCGAGGAGGGCGGGCGCCGCCTCAGCGGACACATTGAACCAGCGCCACCCCGCAGGCGCGGGCGCCTCGACCTCGACCACCTCAGCGGGCGCGGGCGCCTCGACCACCTCAGCGGGCGCCTCGACCACATCGACCACCTCAGCGGGCGCGGGCGCCTCGACCACCTCGACCACCTCAGCGGGCGCGGGCGCCTTAAAGCGCGCCTCATACTCATCTACAAGGCGCATACGCTGATTAAAGCGCGCCTCAAACTCAGCTTGATCAAGCGCGGCGCGCGAGGGCCCGCCAGGCTGATAATCCGCGCGGGCGCAGCGCACGGCGAGCCCACCAGAGCCGAGGCCGTAGAGCACATACGCCGCGGCGTCGCGGTCGAAATGAAACCAAGCGCAATCGCCCTCCAGCGTGGCGTAGCGGGCGAGGTCGAGGCGCTTGAAGGTGCGCGGCGACACCTTGAGCCCCCACCGGCGCCCGATGGGCGAGGCGAGGCGGGCGGCGAGGGCGTCGAGGCCGTCGAGGTCAACGGGCGAGTAGCGGGCGGCGTCGCCGTCGGCGAGCAGATCGACCAGCTCGACGCGGAGGGGCGCGCTGTACTTGGCGGAGGGGCCCGTAGGCACGGACACAATCACGCGGAGCTCAGCGGAGGGGCTGAGCACCTCGCGCGCTACGCCGTGCTCATCGCAGCGGGGGGCGAGGTCGAGGTCACGGGCGGGCGTGGCGTAGTTACAGAACCAGCCGAACGCGGCGCGGAGCGCGAGGGGCGAGGCGGGAGCGAGGAGGGCGACGGCCTGAGCGAGGAGGGCGGGAGCGTTAGACATAATGACCAGCCTTTGAGGGCGAGGGGTGAAACGACAAGGCGATGAGCGCCTAGAGGTGCTATTAGCTGTAGCATAGCTCTATGACACACGCAAGGGATATTTTCAAAAATCTTTTACCTCTCGCGCGGGCGCTTGAAATCCGCTAAGATAGCGCGAGCATAGCCCCCCGACCGCCCCGAGGAGCCCGCGCGCGTGGACACCTACGACGACCTAGACGACAGCGACGAGCGCGAGCCCGTGACGCTCGATAGCCTAGATGACGAGTACCACGCGACGACCTTTGGAGCGTGGATAGACGCGCGCCTAACGCCGACCAGGGGCCCCGCGCTTGACCTAGAGGACGCGCTAGGCGCTTACTCAGAGGAGACGGGGCAGGGGGCGCCCTTGCCAGATGAGGCGCTCGACGAGCTCGCGCAGCGCTTTGAGATCAGCGGAACGGGCGCCGCCCTCCGCATACACGCGCGGCGCCGCTGAGCGCCGCACCACCCACGACAGAGGAGAGAGAGCATGAGCCTACTATTTAGCGACCTGATTAAAGCGATGAAGGCCCCCGCGAGCAAGGAGCCGACCGAGGCGCGCCTAAACGAGCTTATGGCGCAGTTGTTCAGCAGCGCGACGGACAAGGACGAGGGCGAGGAGGACACCGAGCCCAAGAGCGCGAAGAAGGGCTACAAGATGAACAAGGGCAATTATCTAAACCGCCACCTAGAGGCGCTCGACAAGGCCGCAGAGATCGAGATCGAGCTAGACGGCGAGGAGGACGAGGGCGAGGAGAGCGAGAGCGAGGACGAGGGCGACGATATGGAGAAGGGCGCCGAGATGGGCGACAAGGAGAAGCGCCGCGAGCTGATGAGCGCCGCCTACTCGATGATTGACAACCTCAGCGATGAGGAGCTCTCAAACTTCCTCGCGGCGCGCGAGGTGAAGAAGGCGCAGATTATGGGCGTGCTGAGCCAGATGAGTACCTCCGAGCTCGCGGAGCTTGTGAGCGTGGAGGAGGCGCAGGGCGCCCGCGCCGTGGACAGCGAGAAGCTGTAATGCGCCAAGCGCCCGCGCCCGCGCCCGTGCCAGAGCTAGAAGCGCCCGAGCCGCTTAGCGCGGCGTGGGGTGAGGCCGTGAGGCTGCACCTAGAGCCCGGCGGCGTCACGCTGAGCGCCGAGAGCCTCGCGGGGCTAAAGGGGCTCGCGGCGCGGGAGGCTGTTAACCACCCCGCGCATTACCACCCAGGCGCCTATGAGGCGATTGAGGTTATTAGCGCGTGGGGTTTAGACTTTTGGAGCGGGAACGCCGTTAAGTACATCGCGCGGGCAGGGCGCAAGGGCGGCGCGGAGCTCGCGCGCCAGGACATAGAAAAGGCGCTTTGGTATGTACGCGACGCGCGAGCGCGCCAGCGCCACGAGCTACCAACGCCGCGCTATGTGGAGGCGGGCGCGTGCTTTGGGCGCCTCTCACCAGGGCGCGTAGCTGAGGCGTGGGGCGTGAGCGCGCCCGACCTACTCACCGCGCTCTACGCGCTCGCGAGCGGCGACCTCGCGGACGCTGAGCGGGCGTTAAAAAATGCGCTCGCGTGGGGGAGCGTGGGGGGGCAGGGGTGAGCGCGCCGAGCGCCCCGAGCGCCGCGGAGCTGCTCACCACCAGCGCGGGGCGCCGCTTACTTAGCGCCGCCTCGCCGCAGTTTTTTGATACCTACTACTGCGGCATGACGCGCGCGGCGCACCGCGATAGATGGCTCGACACTTTCGAGGGCACGACGCGCAGGGCGCGCGAGGGCGGCGTTAAGGGCAAAATGCTAATCCTCGCGCCGCGCGACCACGGAAAAACCGAGGTGGCGATCAGCTACGCGACGCGCGCGCTATGCTTAAACCGCGATGTGCGTATTTTGTGGATCAGCGAGAGCCAGGGCCAAGCTGAAAAGCGCATGAGGCGCATAAGCGCGCTGCTCAACAGCGCCCGCATACTTGAGGACTTCACCACCGCGCCGGCGGAGGGGGCGGGCCCGTTTAGAGATGAGGGCTCTAAATGGACAAATAATCTGATCTACCTCAAGCGCCAGCGCGAGAGCGTGGACGCCTCACTAGAGTGCATAGGCGCGGGGGGCGCCGTGACGGGTGGACACTTTGACCTCATCTTATGCGACGACATACAGGACGACAAAAACACCTTCAGCGCGGGGCAGCGCTCCAAAACGCGCGAGTGGTGGAAGGGCACAATAGCGCCCATGCTCTCGCGCGGGGGCTCGCTGATAGTGATAGGCACGCGCAAACATCATGATGATCTATTCGCGCACATCATGAAAGACGCGACTTATCATGTTATGCACGACCAGGCGATAGTTGAATGGCCCGAACGCTACGCTTACCAGCGCGAGGAGGCGGGGGGGCGCGAGATCATAACGGGCGTAGAGGTCGAGGGGGGGCGCGCGCTATGGCCCGAGCAGCGCCCGCTTGATTATCTACTGCTAGAGCGCCACACGATAGGCGCGCGCCTCTTTAGCCGTGAGTTTCAAAACGAGGTGCAGGACGACAGCGCGGCGCCCTTCAAAATGGCGTGGCTCGACGCAGCGCTAGAGCGCGGTGCGGGGCTGAGCTTGGGGCAGGTGCCGAGCGAGGTAATAGACCTAGTGCAAGGGTGGGACTTTGCGCTAGTCACGGACGCGCGCGCCGCTGAGGAGCGCGATACAGACTTTAGCGTAGGCATGACTTGGGGCAGGGCCGAGAACGGCGACCGCTATTTAATCGACATATGGCGGCGCCGCGGGCTAAGTATGGCGGAGCTGCATACCCATGTTAAAGCGCAGTACGCCAAGTACGGCGCGCGGGTGCGCGTTGTGGCGGTAGAAAAAAACGCCTTTGGCGAGCTGCACTATTTAGGGCTTCAGCGCTCAACCGACCTCCCCCTAAAAGGACACATCACGCACGCGCGCAACAAGGCCGACCCGTGGGAGGGCGTCCCAGCGCTGAGCGCGCTGTTTGAAAACGGGAAGGTGATTATACCCTCGCGCACGGACACCGACCGCGAGCGCGTCGAGCCGCTGATAC
>Ga0222715_10004960_pt1 | contig 11424 bp, 13 predicted proteins | sample C33_9DmetaG_FD_165056 | JGI IMG/M metagenome (GOLD analysis project Ga0222715, IMG submission 165056) | Estuarine water microbial communities from San Francisco Bay, California, United States - C33_9D | ecosystem: Environmental > Aquatic > Marine > Unclassified | place: USA: California...
GATATGGTTAAAATTAAAATATACTTTTTAAACATTTTATTAATTATAATAGAATTACTTTTGCAAGGTAACAATTATTCAATTGGATAAAAGAACATTAGGTTTTTTAGCAGCTCTTGGAGCAACTGTAATCTACGGACTAAATCATACAATTGCTAAAAATGTGATGCCGACGTATATATCTCCATTCGGATTTATTTTACTTAGAGTTATTGGTGCAGCTATACTTTTTTGGACAGTTAGTTTTTTTATGTCAACCGAAAAAATTCAAAAAAAAGATTGGCCTAGATTAATTGCCTGTTCCTTTCTTGGAATGGTTATAAACATGCTCGCTTTTTTCAAAGGTCTTGAATTATCAACACCTGTAAACAGTTCGGTTATTATTACCATCTCTCCAATTATAGTTTTTATATTTTCAGCAATTTTACTTAAAGAGAAAATCCAATTTATTAAATCAATTGGAATTGTTTCTGGTTTTATTGGAGCAGTTGTATTAGTTCTTTACTCCTCTAAAACAGGATTCAATGCACCAAATATTCCTCTAGGAAATGTTTTATTTATAGTTAATTCGTTTGCTTATGGATTATATTTAGTATTGGTTAAGCCACTAATAGAAAAATATAATATAATAACACTTTTGAAATGGCTTTTTCTATTAGCTATTTTTATGAATCTTCCAGTAACTTATGACGAATTTTATTCTGTAAAATGGTTAGAATTGCCAATTAAAGACGCAATCCTTCCGATGCTGTTTGTAGTTGTTGGAACAACCTTTTTTACCTATTTGTTTAATGCTTACGCTTTGAGAACTTTATCACCTTCAACTGTAAGTTCATTTATTTACCTACAGCCTATTGTAGGAATTGTTTTTGCAATATCCACTAAAAGTGATTCATTGTCGTTAGTAAGTATTATAGGAATGACTTTAATTTTCACTGGAATATATTTAGTAACAAAAAAAAAGGTTATTTCAATTAAGAAATAACCTTTGTGTTTTTTTTAACTCTTTATAGAGTTATTTGTTTACCTATTAGAAAAATTAGTCTATTTTTTTAACATTGATAGCACTCATTCCTTTAGGACCTTCTTCTAATTCGAATTCAACTTTATCGTTTTCATCAATTCTGTCAATTAAGCCAGATGCATGAACAAAGTGATCTTTTTCAACACCTTCTTCTTTGATAAAACCGTATCCTTTTGATCCGTTAAAGAATTTTACAATACCGTTCTTCATATTTATTATTTATTAATTTCTCGCGAATGTAGTTTAAATTAATTTAGAACTAGCTATTTTTATAATATAAATTAAAATATGTCAACTAATTTTAAAACTCATTGGGAGAATGTTTATCAATCAAAAAATGAAAATCAAGTAAGTTGGTATCAAAAAGTTCCAGTCAAATCACTTGATATGATTAATTCTTTAAACCTTAATTTTGAATCAACGATTATTGATGTTGGAGCAGGTGAGAGTAGGCTTGTTGACAACCTCTTAAGATTAGGCTTTAAAAATATTACAGTTCTAGATATTTCCTCAAAATCTATTGAAAAAACAAAAAATAGATTAGGTAAATATTCTAACTTAGTTAATTGGATTGTATCAGATATTGTAGACTTTAAACCTCTTGAGAATTATGATTTGTGGCACGATAGAGCTGCCTTTCATTTTCTTACCGAAAAGTCAAAGATTAATAAATATGTTGATCTAGTAAATAGTTCAATTAATTCAAAGGGAAATTTAATAATGTCTACTTTTTCTAAAAATGGACCATTGAAATGTAGTGGATTGCAAATTACTCAATATGATAAAATTTCCATGAAGGAATTATTTAAAGAAAATTTCAAACTTTTACATTCTGAGGTTAGTACTCATGACACTCCTTTTAATACAAAACAAGAATTTATATTCAATATATTTTCAAAACATTAATTAGACCCAGATAAAGGAATAAAAACTGCACTGAAATCAGGCTCAAATTCAAATTCATCAATAGGAAACATAGGTCTTTTAATTCTTTTGTAATCCAGCCTAAACAGATCCTGATCTACACCGCCTGGTGTTAAAGCCATAATCCATCCTTTATTAATATCATAAAGTTGCGGAACTAAGTAACCTATTTTTACTATAAGAATATCTATTGATTTTGGATTTAAATTTAAATCAGTAAAATCTCTAATATAATGATAGGGCTTTCTTTTTTCTGTAACTATAACATTAATACTACCACTTTGAATAACGATTTCTGTTTTGGCATTGACGTCTCCTTTCTTTATAGATTTAATTAACCCCTTTAATAAAATAGGAGAAGAAAATCTATTATCCACTTCAGCACCAACAAAACCTTCTATATAATCACCAACTTTAAGGTTTTTGGCTTTTTTAATAAGTTTAGGACCTGGAATTGAGGCATATATTAATGATGGACCATTTTCATTTTTAAATTCTTTTCTTTTTAATAACTTATCTAATGTCCATGTTACATCTCCAGCTCCACCCGCTGTAGGATTATCACCCATGTCACTTATTATAAACGGTTTGGTTTTGCTTTCTAAAGCAAAGTCTATACTTTCTTCTAATGTTCCAACGGGTGCTACAAATTCAAATTTATTTTTTACATTCCAAAAACTTTTTGCTAAGTACTCAGAAGATTCTTTAACTTCTTCTTTATTATCTCCGTAAACAACAACAACTCCGTGATTTCTTGGTTCATCAGCCCAAGGATATCCCATCCATATCGCAGCATCCATAACACCTTCTTTTTTAGTTTCTGGATTTACTTTTGCATATAAACTTTTTCCAGGTTCTATTCTGGTACTAGTTTTTTCTCCAGGCAACAAAATAGGAACTTCAATTCTTGATTTGTATAACGGTTTTCCTTTTCCTGATTCTAATCTATCAAGCAAGTTAGTAACTGCCCTTCTTTTTGACTCAATTGCATCTTCGTGTGGAGCCATTCTATAACATGTTATCAAATCTGATTCTTTAGTTAGTTCATATGAAACATTTCCATGTAAGTCCATTGATGTTGATATTAAAGTATTGTATCCAATAACTTTTCTAACTCGTTTTATAAAATCTCCTTCTGGATCATCAATTCCCTCAACACTCATTGCGCCATGAATATCAAAGAATAATCCATCGTATGGCAGGTTATCTTTCAATCTTTTTAATGTTTTAGCTACTAATGACTCGTAAGCTTCCCTTGTCACGATTCCACCTGGAAGAGCATGACCTCTTAATGTAGGAATCCATTTTGCTCTTTGTCTATTAATAGAGTCTTTTTGTAAAAATGGGTAGTAACTAAAAATATCATCTCCAAGTCTAGCATTAAAGTCAGATTCTAAAGTTTTTGCTGGAGAGAAAGTACTTGATTCTATTGCAAGTCCTGCTATTCCAATTCTTGGTTTTTGTTCTTTATTACATCCATGCAATATTGTAATTAATAATATTGATACAAAAAAATTCTTCATGATTGTTAATTTTAATTCCTTTAAATTTAATTATACAAATTTTAAAAAAATGATAAGACAGACTTTTTTTTATTTATTAATTCTGATATTTTTTAATTCCTGTTCTAAAGATACTGTAATTTCAAGTCTTGAAATAAATCCGATTTTAATTGATTCAAAAATAAATATCAGAGCTTTAGAAATTAATAATAACAGAGTATATTCTGCAACATCAAACGGAACTGTTTTATATTTTGATATAGATAAATGGGATGTTATCTCAGAAACTTCTTATACAATTGAAAACGATTCAATCGTACCAAACTTTAGATCTTTGGCTGTAACTGAAAATGATGTTTTTACTATTTCAATTTCAAACCCAGCATTTTTATTTAAAAATGGTAAGCTAGTTTATAAGGAGGAACATCCAAAAGTTTTTTACGATTCAATGGATTTTTGGAATAATAAAGAAGGAATTGTAGTTGGAGATTTCACTGATAATTGTATTAGTATTTTAGTTACTCGAGATGGGGGAGACTCTTGGAAGAAGCTAGATTGTTCTGTTTTTGAAGATATAAAAGATTCAGAGGGTTTTTTTGCAGCTAGTGACACTAATATTTCCATTATTGATGATTACACTTGGATTGCAAGTGGAGGAATTAGTAGCAGAGTTTATTTTTCAAAAGACAAGGGAAAAAGCTGGGAAATTTTTAATACTCCTATTTTACAAGGAGAATCAACTTCCGGTATATTTAGTATCGATTTTTATGACAATAAGATTGGTTATGCTATTGGGGGAGACTATACTAAGCCTGAAATAAATAACTTAAATAAAATTATTACTAGTGATGGTGGGAAGACATGGAAATCAATTGCTGATAATAAAAATCCAGGGTATAGAAGTTGTGTTCAATATTTTCCTAATAGTGATGGAAAAAAATTACTTGCAGTTGGTTTTAATGGAATTGACTATTCGTTTGACGGTGGAATGACTTGGAAGCATTTTAGTGATGAAGGGTATTATACTGTCAGATTTTTAAATGATACTGTTGCTTATGCAGCAGGAAACGGTAAAATTTCTCAATTTATTTTTAAATAAAAAAACCCTACAAAAGCAGGGTTTTTTTAAAATCTAAAAAAAAAAATTATTCTTGTGAGTTGGCAAAAAGTTCTAACTCAGCTCTCATTAAAGTTGGATCAAATAAATGTACTTCTTCAACGATTTCACCATTTTCCCATCTAAAAGATATGTGTCCAGGAAGTTCAACCAGATTCCCACTTGTTTTACCAACTGCTGACCATCTAAACCATGTGTTTGTCCAAGTCTGTCCAGTAGGATATGTTTTAGTTTCTACAAAAATAGGATCATTGCTTCCGTCGGGGTTTAACATTTGAATATTATCAAACGCAGCATGTTGAGCTCCAATTAGTCCAGTTAGTTCAGAAAGTGGAGATTGTTCAACACTTCCTAACCATAAAACAATTTTGTTTTCATCAGCCCAAAGTTGATTTAATCCTTCAATATCATTATTTAAATAATGTTCGTAATGTCCTCTTATTGCATTTGATTTTTCATCTTCAAATTCAACAACAGTAACTCCAGTTTGATTACAACCAAAAGTTGTGATAATAATTAATAGTAATAATAGTTTTTTCATAAATATTTAATTTTTAAAGTTCAGGTTTGCTAAATTGATTCATTACGGTAATTTTGCCATCTTCTATTCTAAAAGATTCCATGTAAAACATGGTGGAGCCGTTTGATTCTGCAGAATCCCATATTAATACCCATTCATGTCCTTCCTCAGAAACAACTGAGATGTTAACTCCAACAGAATAATTAGTAAAAGCTCCGGCTCTTAATGCCTCATCATAAACTGCTTTAAATTCTTCTATACCTTCAGTTGTTGATCCATCACCATGATAAACAATTATATCATTTGACATATAACTATAAGCTTTATCAATTTCAACATCAATAATTGCTTTATGAAGGTTTTGAATTAATAAAACATTTTCTTGTTTGCCAATTTTCCATTCTTTTTGATAGGTAGGTTCAAAAGGAAAGTCTAATTTAGGTTTTTCATTATTTGAACATGCAGTTAAAGATATTACAACAATTAATAATACTAGTTTTTTCATATTTAATTTTTTAAATTAATTTATTCAGAAATATATAAAAAATCTTTGAAAGATTTTTTATAGAATGTTTTTGGTTAGAATCTTTTCCCAATTGATAATCCTCCACGAATAACTGCCTCAGGTTTGAATGAATTAACTTCTCTTCCAATAGTAGAGTTATCTTCGCTTGGATTTAAAAGAAATCTGCCGACTCCCAAGCTAATTTCAAATGTCCAACCTTTTTTATTAATCCATTTATTTCCAATGGCAGCACCTAGAGCTATATCAAAATAATTTTCCTCGATCGTTTCCCAATAATCAATTCCTGGACTATTTACGTCAGGATTATAATTATAATATTCAACATCATGTTTTCCAAAACTGAATTTGGAAAAAACTTCAGTAAAAAATCCAGATCCTCCAAAATCTCTTTTATTAAAAAAATAAAAACGGTAAAATGGAGTCAAGGAAAATTTATCAATCCAATCCACGTTGGATGAATCGTCAATACTTAGATTAAGATATAAACTTAGCCCATAAGATGAATAAGGATCATTAATTCTCTCGTAGTTGACATCTAATGCAGGAAAAGCCAAAAGGGGGGCTATATCAAGTTTTAATTCATTCTTGCCCAAGCTTTCAAAAAGTTCAGTTATTTGATTATCATTCTTTAGAACTTCAACCTTTTGAACCTCTTGAGAATAGGAAAAAATTGTTGTAAAAAGAAATAGTAATAATAAAAAATGCTTCATTCTTTTTTTTAAACAAACCTAATTATATTTTTTGTTTTAATTATGAGCTATTTTGTCAAATTTATTTTTAATTATTGTTTATGTTTTACTGTACAGAATTCCGAGAGGAAGAAATAAAAATATTGCATATATATTAAACATTAATCCAATTATAGGAATTAATATCATTGCTGTAATTAACCAATATTTATTCTTCATTTTTCTTATTAATTTCAATCCAAAAAGGATATATTTTTGTATTACCAACCCTCAAAAAAGATATTAAATCTACATTACTATCTTCTATTTTAATACCCTTCATTTCTATTATATCATCTAATGGTTCATTAAATTTTTTTGAATAAACCATATTATTTATTTCCGTAAATATTGTTCCTGGTTTTTTTATGGAATCTTTAAATTTAAATTTTAAATTATAAGTTCCTTTTTTAAATTTCACTTTCCACATCGTATATATGTCATTTTGAGCCCAAATTCCTCTTTCTCCATAAGCATCATTTCGATTTAAAAATGTTGGATTTTCATTTCTTGTTCCAATAATTATTCTAGGTGGATTTAATATGTTTTTTGATTTTGTTAATTCATTTAGTGATTTTTCCATTTCATATTTAAATTCTGTTGCAATTTGAATATTCTCTTTAATTATATTATTTTTTTCATTAGGATCATTAATTAAATCGTACAATTCAAATTTTTTAATATCACTATCATAGTTGTTATTTCCTACTAATTTAAATTCATCATTTTGAATAGACATGTTTATATATTTTTCCGGAAATCTTCTTGTCCAATAGGAAAAAAAATATCTGTTTTCAGTATTTTTTCCTTCTAATAATGGAATAAGACTTTTTCCATCAATGTTTTTATTTTTTGGCAACTCAACATCACAAAGTTCAGAAATGGTAGGAACTAGGTCTATATGAGCAGATAATTTGTTAATCTCCTTAATATCTTTAAACTTATTTGGAACTTTTAAAAAGAAAGGAACTCTAATTCCTCCATTGTAAACAGTACCTTTCCTTCCTTTCATATTTCCGTTAAATCTATATTGTTGGGGCCCATTGTCAGTCATAAAAATTATTATAGTATTATCTTTGATTTTTAATTCTTCCAATTTTTTAAAAACCTTTCCCAAGTTGTCATCGATATTAGTTATCATTCCATAAATTTTCTTAGCATCTTCAACATCATTTTTACTCATTTTAACTAGTTCGTTACCATTATAATATTCAGTATTTAATTCAAGTTCTTTGTACAGGTTCTTATATTTTTCTGGAAGCTGTAGTGGAGTGTGAGGAGCATTAAAAGATAAATAACAAAAAAATGAATTAGATTTATTTTTTTCAATAAACTCAATCGCATTATTTGTGAAAATATCTGAACAGTAGCCCTCGTATTTTTTTTGCTCATTATTTTTCCAAAGAACAGGATCAAAATAACTTGTATTTTTTGCGTAATAATTGGTGAAATCACCTACTTGTCCTATACCTCCCGCTAGATGTATTAAAGATTCATCAAATCCTTGATCTGATGGTCTAAATGGGTAATTATCACCCAAATGCCACTTTCCAAATATTCCAGTTGAATAGTTTACTTCTTTTAGTATCTCAGCTATTGTTGTTTCATCAGACGACATCATTGCTCCCCCATTGTAAGTGTCTCTAACACCAGTTCTTAATGAATATCTCCCTGTCATTAAACTTGACCTAGTTGGAGCACAAACAGGTGATACAAAGAAATTATTAAAGCGAACGCTTTGATCAGCAAAATCATCTAGATTAGGTGTAATAATATTTTGATTGTTGTTAGCTCCCAGATCTCCGTATCCTTGATCATCGGTCATTATTAAAATAACATTAGGTCTTTTAATAACCTTCTGGTTTTCACAAGAAAAAAGTAATATTATTATTAATAGAGTTAACTTTTTCATTGTATCAAGTTAGCAAATTTTAACTTTTATATAGAGATTGAAACTTTAAATCTTGTTTTGGCTTTTCCAATTATCGTAACTCTATTTGTATTATCTATACACTCAAATTCACCTCCTCTTTTTGAAATTTGGAATGATAAAAGTCCTTTTTTATTAAGTCTTTTTGACCAAAATGGAATCAATGAGCAATGAGATGATCCAGTTGCAGGATCTTCAAGAATTGTTGATTGGGGCGTAAAGTATCTTGAAACAAAATCTGCAATTTCACCAACTGAAGTAACTACTACACCCCCAGGATCTAAATTTATTTGATCAAAATAATTTTCATCAATTTTAATTTTTCTTATATCAGCTTCTGAATTGTAAACAAGAATATAGTCTCTAGATTTATGTGTTTCAATTGGTTGGATATTAATTGCTTTTGAAATAATTTTAGGTAAATCTGATTTAACAGGCTCACGTCTGGGAAAATCAAGACTATATTTTTTATTTTTTAAAGTAACATTAAGTTCACCGCTACAACTTTTAAACTTTATATGATTTTTTGAATGATTTAATATGTTTTTTATAAAATGAGCTGCTGCTAAAGTAGCATGTCCACAGAGGTCCATTTCTATATCTGGCGTAAACCATCTTAATTTGAAATAATTTTCTTCAATTACAATAAAAGCAGTTTCAGGAATTGCATTTAATTTTGCAATTTTTAATAGTAGATCGTCATTAAGCCAATCTTTTAATAGGATTACACAAGCTGGATTTCCTTCAAAGTTTTCACTCGTAAAAGCGTCAATGTGATAAACCTCAAGTTTCAATTCTATTTTTTATTTGAATAAAAGTTGGTCAATGCTAGTCCCATTATAATTTGAAATCCACCTAAAGCATATTGTCCTCTAAAAATAAAGTATACCGCAGCAGTATACATTAACACAATACAAGCTAAAATATATTTGTTGTCCATTCTTTTTTATTAATTGAATACATGTTTTTAATAAAATTAATTTTAATCTCCTCCCCAAGAGTCCTGAAAAAAAATACCTACTCCAAGTTCAACCCATAGATATAAAACAATAAGTGTTATTAGACCTATCAATATCTTCTTTTTCATATAAATTTAATTAATTTATCATCTATTATTTTAGCTAACATAAAATCTAGCTTTGTAATTTTCCCCTTATCATGAGTGTAAAGTTTAATTTCTAATTTATTATAATTATTTGTCCATAACGGGTGGTGATTTAATAACTCAGAATGAACAGCAATTTCTTTCATAAATTCAAATGCTCTTTTAAAATTTTTAAACTCGATATTAAGCTGTAATTTATCATCAATTAAATTCCAATTCTTATTAAGTTCTTTGAGATTTTTTTTTAATTCTCCGACTTTCATTATTGTTTTTTAATTAAAATCATTTTCTTCAAAATCTTGATTTATAATAACATCAATTAAAGTCATTTCAATTTTTTGAGGACCTAGAGTTTGTGATTTTTTTAATGGAAAAAATATTCCATCAAAATTCTTATAGTCTCCAATAACTGATTCTTGAACCTGAGATTGACCACCCATATTGGTTGTAGAAATTTCCCTTATTTTTTCCCCTGTTTCCACATCATACAAATATTTTATGGAAATGAAATCACCAGCTAATTCTACTGCATAAGCTTTTTTACCATCCACATTTTCCTTACCTCCAAACTTTACATTTGGGTTTTTTAATAAATTTAGCTCAGGAAAAATACCCAAAGAATTTTTCATATCATTTTGAATATTCTCAGGTAAAGCCATTTTATTAGGGCCCTGTTTTACAAATGCTTCATTTTCTGTAATCACCATTTTCATCATAACATTTCCATTCATTGAAGTTGAATTTGCTAACTTATTATTTAATCTTTTTTCTTCACTGATTATACTAGCTCCCATTGCTTCACCTTGGTATTTTAAGATCAAAGATTTAACTTCATTTAATTTCTCTTTTCCACCTATATACATTATGTAATTTTCTAAAATAGAATTAGCTGTAATGCTTGAAGATATAACAGCTTTTTTAGGTTTTTCAACTTTATTTCCGTAATTATCTAAATATGTAATAGGAATAATTTTATTATCAAACTTTATATTTTCTAGTTTTTCTACAAGATCACTTGCTTTTCCTGTAACAATAATTTGTCCATTATTAATTTTAAAATATTTTTTAGCAACTCTATTTATATCATCAATAGTAACATTGTCTATGTTTTTCAAATAATTCTTGTAAAAATCTTTGTCTAGGCCTTGAGTTTTAATATTGAGAGCGTAATTAGCAATTGTTGATGGACTTTCAGATGCTAAAACAAAGTTTCCTACATATTTAGCTTTTACATCTGCTAATTCTTTTGGACTAACATTTAAGTTTCTGATTTTTTTTATTTCATTTAATAACTCCAAGACAGCGCTGTCAGTAACTTGAAATCTTGTTTGAGTAAATGCTCTAAACCTTGATTTAGTATATTTACTTGAACCAATTGATGATCTAGCAACGTAAGTATAGCCCTTAACTTCTCTTATCTGTTGTTCAAGTCTATTTTCAGGACCTCCTCCTAAAATTTTATTTGCAACCAAGACTGGAAAATAATCAGGATCTTTAATAGTTAAATCAACAATATTCTGAAATACAACCTCAGACTGTATTGCATTTGGAACATCTACAAAATTTAAAGTTAGATTTTTAGATTCTTTAGCATCAGTCCATTTTTTTAAACTAACATTTTTTGCTTTTTTCCATTTTGAAAAAAGATTTTTAACACTTTTCTGAACTTCTTTTGGATTAAAATCTCCAATAATAACTAAATAGGCATTATTAGGTATGTAATTTTCACTGTAAAATGACTTTACGTCGTCCAACGAGATGTTATTAACAGATTCTTCTGTTATGTATTTTCCATTTGGATGATCTTTTCCAAATGCAAGAACGTTTTCAACTCTTCTAGCTATTTGTCCTACACTTTTAGCATTTGATTTTATACCCTCAATTGTTTTTGCTTTTTCTTTTTCAAATTCATCCTGGCTAAATAATGGGTTTAATGCTCCATCTGCCATCATTTCTAAAACAGTTGGAAAAAATCTAGAAATAGAGGAGGCAAAGGCTCCACCAGCATTAATGCTTAGAGATGCTCCCATGAAATCTATTTTTTCTAC
>Ga0222715_10004964_pt1 | contig 11418 bp, 15 predicted proteins | sample C33_9DmetaG_FD_165056 | JGI IMG/M metagenome (GOLD analysis project Ga0222715, IMG submission 165056) | Estuarine water microbial communities from San Francisco Bay, California, United States - C33_9D | ecosystem: Environmental > Aquatic > Marine > Unclassified | place: USA: California...
GTAGTAGTCCCATTGAAAGAACTAATTACGATCGAGGAATTGTTAATAGGGTAACTGTCGCGTACTAATTGTGTATATGTATTATTCCATTTTCCGTGTACAATAATATGATAACGAGCTTGTGAACTTTGATTCCATACGATGTGATTATGACTATTGTTAAATGCTATAGCACCACCTTCATCTTTAAAAGGTATAACACCAATATTCTCTAATATCATTTCACAACCGTCTGGGTTATTTAAACTTATATTACACACAAACAATTTATGATTTGAACCGTCGTTGTGTGGAGCGATAAAACCACCAGGATCTAAACGCATAAACCTTAGTCTATAATACTTTTCAAAAGGAAATACATTCTTAAAATAGTCTACAGTGACTGGACAATTCTGTGCGATTTCTGTCCATTTATAAGGCAAATCTTCAAGATTTTTGTATTTAGAATATTCGGGATAACTGTTATGATCGTCTGTTTTTTGTGCTCCAAGTCCGTGTACACACAAACTAGCCCAGCCTTTAGACTGTCCGTCATCTCTGTGTTTAACATACATACAGTCAAGGAGTTTTGCTTCATGCAACATTTCTTTCCAAGGACCGTTAATATCTAAACTTACATAAGGAATGCAAAGATCATTAAAAAGTATATTCTCAACGCCTGTAATGTCAGGATGGATGTAAGACTTATTCTTGTGTAAGTGGTAAAACTCTTCCAATTTCATACTCATATTTATTTTTTACTTAGATACTAAACATTTACTAATAAATATCAAGTCAAGGAGTTTATTTAATGGCAAAAGGTAAAAGAAGTTCTGGTAAAACGTATGTATCTAAGGGTATTCATTGCCAACATGATCGGCATGGACTACGCAAGAAACATCGAAGTGAATACGTAGGCTCAATTCAAGAAGCAATCAACAAGCGTGATGCTTGGAGAAACTTTAAAAATGTTGTGCTTACTATTGAAAACCCAAACAAGAATGAAACAGCCAAGCGTTTTATTCGTGTTAATGCTCGAGACATTTGGGGTAGTCCTAAGAGACAGGGAGCCTAAGCTACTAGGTACTCTAGTTCAGTGAGAACAATGTCTATTGTAGACGGATCACCAAGTATTTCGTAATGGTTGGTATCAAGATAAGCATACTTTATGTCACGTCGTGACGTCATGCTTAACCTTGATACCACTCCATCGTTTCGTGTAAAAACTGTAACCCACGGCTGATCGCCGGCTATGCTCACAATTTGTGTCCATGGTATAGTTACGTGTATATTGTTTAGTCGAGCAACAGCATTGCTGGTAGGCGCACTATCTGAGATTAACTTATACCATGGAAATATCCAACGCATAAACATTGCATTGTGTACGCCAGCAAAAGGTGTTGCTAGTGTTACTGCACGTTTGATGCGATCGGGTCTAGCACCATAGAGATGCATGGCATAAATGCCACCCATGCTATGTGCAACAATCATACAATCACCCTTAATAGCATCTAACTTTTCTAACATCGCAGGAAAGTTATGTACAAATCCACAATGGTGATCATAATTAAAAAAATGTAACTCTAGATCTGTTCTCTTGACCTGTTTGATTGCTCTGATTATATAGTTGAAACTTTTTTGAGTCGCATTTGCCCCGTGGATAAAAATGATATTTTTTATCGTCATTTTGCTCTGTAATTATAGATTACTTTCTGACCAACACCTGGCCCAAAAGGAGCCATAATTGGTCCTCCGGCTACGATGCAGTAAACACCAGGTGCAAGATTTTCAATTACACTCCAGCTGGTTGATTTTGGGTTAGCTGTAATCACAGCCGGTGCTGGATTACCTGGTATTGGAATAGGCCCGGCCGCTCGAATAGCAACCAGTCTGGCAAATACATATTCTCCAGCTGGTTTTAGAATATCTTCAATCTGTTTCATTGAACCACAAACAGCTTTAACATTGATTTCAAATGGCTTATCTTCAGAAACTAATCCGGGCAATGCGGGTCTAACAGGTTCGGTTGGAAACGCTTCTCTAAGTCCGCTGTTTTCTTGAGCAAACACCTGTGTTGAGATTAGCATAAAAGCTAGCACTCCTAATAGCAATCTTTTCATACTTAAGATCCTTGTAAAAACTTCTAGTAACTATATTATTTACCGTTTTTGATGCTAGAATTTGAGAATCTGGTTTAGGTGGTCAATGTCTGCCGTATCAATTCTTTTAAAGGATGCACGTTTTTGAAACTGGTGTTTCATGTTTGTAGTTAATTCATCCACAACACGATCTTTGAGATGGTGGTAAAAATGATGCCAATTATATTCTAGTATGTCACGCATACGATCACGCATCGCACATTGCTCGTTGTAGGAAAGCGTACTTAATTGTTGTAAAATTTTAAAAACGGCGTCAACTCTCGCAACGTTATCTTCAATCTGGTCATAGCTTTCGTCCCAGAACTCACTAAAAGTTTTAAATCCGTAACTTTGTAGATATGCTAAGTTGCCCTGTGCCGCTAACAATAAAAATGGTTGTTTAGCAACAATAGGTTTAAAAATCTTTTCTGTGAGATGTAGTTTGCCGTTGTAGAATGCAGTTTCGCTTACTACATGCACAAATGCACGTTGACAGTTTTCAATATCAATAAATGTACTCATTGCACCATCTGGCGACTCTGTGTCAATATAAGACGGTTCAAGCAAAAGATCAATATGTTTTAATGCATGAGCTTCTATATTTTTGTTGTTGTGATATTGTGTACTTAATCGAATCACTTCTTCGATATCATCTCTGGGATTATAACTTACTAGTCCTTGATCAATTAGTCCTGATTGTTTTAATCTAAGTTGAAATTGTATACGATGCCATCGGTGATTGTTTACTATGTTTTGATAACAAATAAACAGTTTGTCGTGACTGGCAGGAACTTGTATGTTTTCTTTCCAATAATTGCGATAGTTGTCTAAGCTGGCCAGTGCATGATAAAAATAATACACAACAATACCGTCAGGATTTAATAAGCGTAGATGGTTTTGTAAAATATCAACTTCGCTGCCATGTTCGCTAACAAATATTATTTGTTTATACCAATGTATAGGTAAACGTGCCTCCCAGATTGTGTCACTTTCTAGTAGATCTTTTCCGTGTTTGGTAAGCCAAGGTGTATTATACAAATAGATTGGTTCTTGGTCAAGAAATAATGCACAACCTTTTGGGGTAGAATTTTTTTTGACGTCGTTAACAGACTGAATTAAATAGTAGGGAGTAGTAAAACTAAAGTCTGATGTAGAAAACAAATCAAACTTGTACTTCTTAAAGAATTCGTTATATATCTTTTTATATAACCATTGTAAATCCATAAATGATAGGTCCGTTAAATGTATAAAGTAGGTTTTATTGGTTTAGGTAAATTAGGTTTACCTTGTGCCGAAGCAATGGCTACAGTCTATGACGTAGCCGGCTATGATATTTACCCACGGGAAAGTCCGGTAGTAGATATTTGCACTACGATGAAGGAGGCTGTTGAAGGTAAAGATATTGTTTTTGTTGCTGTACAAACTCCACATGACTCAAGATATGATGGGTCTACGCCAACCAGTCATTTAGATAATCGTGACTTTGATTACTCTACGGTACAAGCAGTATTAGAAGAACTCAACCAATATACCAACGGAAATCAACTTGTGGTTTTAATTTCGACAGTGTTGCCTGGAACAACTCGTCGAGAATTTATCTCACTGGTTCATAATTATAGATTTATCTATAACCCATACTTAATTGCTATGGGCAGTGTAAGTTGGGATATGGTTAATCCAGAAATGGTTATTATTGGAACAGAGAGTGGCAACTATACAGACGATGCTACAAAACTAATCGACTTCTACAAACCCATTATGGAAAACAATCCACGCTATGTGGTCGGAACCTGGGACGAAGCAGAATCAATTAAGATTTTCTATAACACATTTATCAGTGCTAAACTGGGACTGGTAAACATGATTCAAGATGTTGCAATGAAAAATGGAAATATCGATGTAGATGTTGTAACTGACGCTCTGGCAGGTAGTGACAAGCGTATTGTTTCATCCAAGTATATGACAGCAGGCATGGGCGATGCTGGACCGTGTCATCCTCGAGACAACATTGCACTACGTTATATGGCAGAACGTTTAGATTTAGGATACGATGTGTTTGACACTATAATGCGAGCTAGAGAAGTACAAGCACGTAATATCGCCCAATACTTAGCAGACCTGCATCGCCAACATTATATGCCGGTGGTTATATGTGGTAAGTCTTATAAACCTGGAGTTGACATATGCACTGGTAGTTATAGTGTATTGATTGGACATTATTTAGATGAATTAGATGTACATTATTATTATGCAGATCCAATGATAGAAGATTGTATTCCGTTTGTTGATGGCCTGAAGTGTATAGCGTTCCTTGCACATAACCATAACATTACTTACGGTTATACAGGAGATAGACAAAATACCGAGTTGTATGTTAAGTTACTAAGTAACAGTATAGTTGTTGATCCTTGGCGCAAGTTTGAAACTAGCAGGGACGACATCAAAGTAATTCATTATGGAAATACAAGAATAAAAAATGAGTAGTGTAATACATGGACAATTAGACTTTGAGTTTGATGACGAGTTTAAAACACTTGAATATAAAACCGAGCCATTTAATAATACAGCAGACATGCAACGTTGGCTTAGGGAAGGGTTCAAGCACGAAAAATACACAGGCGCTTTGTGTGACATGCGTCGACCGCAACCTTCTTGGAATTCGCACATAGTTAATTTTTTTCAAAAGAACTTTAGCTGGCGAGACATTGGAACCAGCTATTATCGTATGGATACAGGAACGATATTACCTACACATCAAGATACCTACAAAAAATATATAGAAGTATTTGATCTTAAAGGCCAAGAAAATTCTATATACAGAGCAGTAGTATTTCTTGAAGATTGGGCAAGTGGTCACTATGGTGAATATAACGGTTGCTCTCACACACACTGGAAGCAAGGAGAGTTTGTAGTCTGGAATTATAATGTTCCACACATGGCGGCAAATCTTGGTACAGTACCACGTTATACACTACAGGTAACCGGGCATGTTGAGTAGCGTAAATGAGTGGGGAAAGCTACGTGAAATTGTAGTAGGATCAGCAACAAATGCAAACTGGCCCAGTCAAGATCCTGTATTCTCTCAAGAACATCTTAAAACAACTTGGAAAGAAACTCCTGTTCCGTCAGGTGCAGTCCCACAGTGGGTAGTTGACGAAGCAAACGAAGACCTACAATCTCTAGCCAGCGCATTGGTTAATTTAGGTGTAAAGGTACATAGACCACACAACTTAGATTTTGTTAAGCGCGGAGGTATGTATAATTATTGCCCACGTGATAGACTTCTGATCTACGGTGAAGATGTGATTGATACTGCAATGATGTACCCATGTCGTGATATGGAAACAGAAGCATTAGATTTTGTAATTGAACGTGCTCGTAATAATCATATTATGCCACGCAAACGAGGTCTTATACTAGATGCCGCAAACGTTCTACGAATGAATGATACATGGTTGTATCTAATCAGTGACTCAGGTAACATACAAGCACTTAAATGGTTACGCAAGCACTTTCCACACATTAATATCGAACCCTGCACCTTTTATGGTGGAGTACACATTGACTCAACTGTCACTGTGCTACGTGAAGGTGTGGTTGTACTAAATGGTCATCGTGTTAATCACCAAAACTGTCCAAGGGCATTTGATGGTTGGTTAAAGATATATGTAAATGATGTTGTGCCACAGGACTTTTATCAGTACCCTTATGCCTCAAAATGGATTGCACTCAACATGCTGGCAGTTGATGATAGTACAGTTATTGTTGATCGTTGGCAAACACGTTTAATTAGAGATTTAGAAAGTTTAAAATTCACTGTAATTCCTTTGGAATTGCGTCACAGTCGTACACTGGGAGGAGGATTTCATTGCGTAACACTGGATATGGTGCGTGACGAATAATATGCCCAGTATACTATATTATGAAAATTTGTTAAATAAGATGTACGACTATCCATGTGATAGCAAAAGATAAAGAGATTTGAATGCAGGAATTCCAAAAATACGGAAATTGTCTTTTACAGAGTATAGAAGATAATCCCAAAATAGATGATTTTGCCCAAAAGAAAAATGAAATTATCAATGAGGTTTTAAATTATTACAAATTATCAGCTCGTGATTATTCAATTTTATTTGTAGGATTAAATCCTGCAATAATTGCCTGTAAGTTCGCTGATATTACGGTCACCTGTGTAGACGCAGAAACTTTAGAATGGCTACAATCAAAAAACTCTAAGATTAAATATATTGCATTTGATTCTATTCACGGAAATAATAAATGGGATATTGTGGTTGCTGTTGATGAATTTTTTACATTTGCAGAAACAGATGAAATCCAAAAAATACTAATCAAAAAGATTTGCGGCATGGCCTCAGAAGTGGCCATAAGTACACTAAAGGACTATAAAAACTTAGACTTTAAGGACAAGGAGTTTAGTCAACCAGCTGTACTACGTGCCAATGGCCAGTTTTGTGTATTCACAGAATTCCACGATTGGGATTACAAAGATCGCGGACACTGGCAAACTTATGTGTATATTAACGGTTGTAAAAACAAACAGTATGGTCCTTTTGAAAGGCGTACTATGTACTTTAAACAATTAGCAAAGTTTAGTATAGATGCTGGCGCTGATAGTTTTTTAGTACACAAGAACCTAATGTTTAAAGGTTTAATCAAAAAGAACTACGAACATGTAGTTAGCATAAGATTCAAAGATGAGTATTGATAATACAGTTAAAACACTAAGCGATTCACTAACACAAACAATACTAGAAGAAGTCAAAGGCAATGTCAAACGAGAACTTCAACATACCGTTAAAGAGTATGTAAAAAGCCTAGATATTTCTAATATTGTTGACCAAGCTATTGGCACCCATGTTGAAACATGGTTAAGCTCGCACGAAGACTGGTTAACCAAAACAGTGAATCCTATTGTTGATCTAGTACGCAGAGATGCCGCCGAGCAGATACTAGCTCAGGCAAACAAAGACATTGCTGAGGCTATTCAAGCTAAAACCAAACATTTTGATGATTTAGCTACACAAGCATTTAGCGATAATTTTACAAAACGTTTAAAGAATTATAATTTTCCAGATGCAAGCATTCCTGCAAGAAGTTTGAACTTTGATAATGGACAACGTATTTCAGGTGATAACATTGAAGCAGGGATTATAAAAGGTTTCAACAGTACCGGTATCCAAGACACTGCCACTGATTGTCGTGTTACAATTATGGATGATGCAACAGTATTTGAGAATACGCTAGTAGCACAAGGACTTAGAGTTGTTGGTGGTGTAGAACTTGAAGGTGTGATCTCTATCGCAGGATCAGTTGACCCAGGGTCAAAATTTTATTCAGATCTAGTAGAAAGTGTTCGAGTTGCAGTTGGTAATTCTATGGACGACAATCTATTTACAAACTACAGCGATAAAGTATTTGATCGAGTACAACGAGAAGGCATTGAAGTTAATAACCTTCGTGTTGCTGGTAAACCTGCTTTTGAAAATTCTGCATTGGCCTCACATATACAGGATAGTAATTTACGTTCAGTGGGCATGCTCAAAGAACTACAGGTGCAAGGCGAGTTTTTCAGCAGTGAAACTCTTTACTCTAGCAAAGGTAGGGTAGGAATCAACACTATGGAGCCTGGTGCGGTGTTTAGTGTATGGGACCAGGAAGTTGAGATAGAAATAGGTAAATTTGATAATGATACCGCACGTCTCCAGACTCCACGCAAACAAGATCTTGTGATTGGTGCAAACCGCCAGGTAAACATTAGACTAACACCAGATGGTAATACAGAACTACAAAAGTTAAGAATAGGAACGCAAACATTCACTAGCTCAGCTACACCGCCAAATTATGCAGGAAGCAAAGGTGATGTAGTATTCAATGCTAATCCTAATCTAGGTGGCCCAATGGGTTGGATATGTTTGGGAAGTTCTAACTGGTCTAATTTTGGAATTATTGATTGACACACTTAGATAATCATGCTATAGTACAGTATATTTTGTAACTATAGGTGTTTCGTATGCGTATTGGTTTTGCTTGCAAGTATCTCGATCCAGATCAGACTCAGAAGAAAAAACTACTAGAAGAAATACAGCGTCCGCTCAACAGCCGATGTACAACTGTGCAGTGGCTAAATAGACAGACACGTGAAGTGGCAGAAGAGCGGTTGTGGGACCTGATGGTCCACAATATTCAGGCATTCTACAACCTTGTTGATTATGTTGGAGGATTGCCTGATGAACTCAGAATGGTTAGACTTAGTAGCGACTGCCTTCCTATGTATACCGAGCCTAGTTGGAGTTATTATTGGCGCGGCTCTGATGTACGTGCTTATTGCGAAAAACAGTTCTCGCGAGTCGGTGATCTTGCTCGCCTTCGCAACGTTAGGCTTTCAATGCATCCTGGTCAGTTTACTGTACTTGCTAGTGATAACGAAGATATTGTAGAACGTTCAATAGAGGAGTTTGAATATCATGTTGACATGGCCAGATGGATGGGCTACGGCCGCACTTTCCAGGACTTCAAGATCAATGTCCACATCTCCGGCCGTAAGGGTCCAGCCGGTATACAAGCCGTACTTCCGCGACTCTCCCAAGAAGCACGAAACACAATCACAATCGAAAACGACGAAATGTCGTGGGGTCTCGACGCAAGCCTTGAGCTCGCAGACTGCGTCGCACTCGTACTTGACATACACCACCACTGGGTCCGTACAGGAGAATACATTCAACCCACTGACGATAGACTTTCTCGCGTAAAAGATTCGTGGCGTGGTGTTCGCCCAGTTATTCATTACAGTGTATCACGCGAAGATGTACTAACACATCATCCACACGGTGTATTACCGCAAATGGAAACTCTACTAGAGTCAGGCTTCAAGAAACAAAAACTACGTGCTCATTCAGACTACTACTGGAATCACAAGGTTAACAAGTGGGCCGCAACATTTGCACAAGACTTTGATATCATGTGTGAAAGCAAAGCCAAGAATCTTGCTAGTATTGATTTTTACGAGCGGTATGTAAAAAATGGATAAACACTACACAGTCAATGGTTATGAGTATTGGACTGACGAGGATGTTGAACCCGATGTTCGCAAACTGTGGCACTATTGTTTTAAAGACAATAAAGAAGTTAAAATGAGTTCTGAGTTTTATAATCATTCTCCTTATCGTTTGATGTCGCGGGAGAATTTTACTAAACATATAATGACTCTAGAAGTTTTTATACAAGGATAAGAGATGCAAAAATATAAACTAACACCTTATGGATCTGGGCATATTGGAGCCTTAATTGAAGGTTTAGATCTCACAGTTCTAGACGAAGAAACATTTAAACAATTACGTAAACAATGGTTATACTATAAGGTATTGTTTATTCGAGGACAGTCTCATCTAACACCAGAAGATTTTGGTCGTGTTGGTTATTGGTGGGGAGAGCCAGAACAATGGGCCTCAGCATTTGATACCAGTTCTGCACCTGAAGTACATATTATTTCGCACGATGAACGTAAGCCTGGTCTAGAAAACATGTGGCACACAGACACAAGCTGGCTTAAGACGCCTCCTTTTATGGCGGCTAATTGTTTGCAAACCGTGCCTGAACGTGGCAGTGATACATTGTTTGCAGATACCAATGCGATGTATGAAAATCTACCCGATGTTATTAAGAAGAAGATACACGGAATGCGAGCAGTACATCTAGCCAAGTTAGATTATCATGCTAAAACTCGTACAATGGTTGAAGAAAAAGAAAAACAAGGCGAGCGTTCAGCTGAGCATCCTATTGTTATTGTGCATCCAGAAACAGGCAAATATCATTTGAATGTAAATCCTGCATTTACAGATCATGTTGTTGGATTGAGCGAAGATGAAAGTAAGTTTCTGCTTCGCACGTTATATGACACTATTAACTTTCCAGAGTTTCAGTGTCGTCATTGGTGGCAAGCAGGTGATGTAGGATTATGGGACAACCGAGCAGTAGTTCATTATGCTTGCTCTAGCTATTGGCCAAATCCTCGTAGCATGTATCGTATGATTGTATATGATAAAACCAGGCATAATACAGAACCATTTGAAATGGCTCCAAAGCCTTTGCTTGAAGAAGACACTCGCGAATCTACACGTATCTATCAAGGTGGAATTAAACGATTTCGCAGTCGCACACAATTTAAAGGGGTTTCAACTTGAGAGTATGTATTGCAAGCGACCACGGCGGTGTTGATCTAAAAGCACACCTAATAAAATTTTTAACAACTCGAGACTGTGAAGTGACAGATCTAGGTTGTAATTCCAACGACAGTGTTGACTATCCTGTTTATGGTAGCATGGTAGGGCAAAGCATAACACAAGGTGAATTCGACTATGGAATAGTTATTTGCGGTACTGGTATAGGTATCAGTATTGCTGCCAATAGGTATCCCAGTGTAAGAGCGGCATTGTGCTATGATCTTACCACTGCTAGATTGTGCAGAGAACACAATGATGCAAACGTACTAGCACTTGGCGCACGTCAAACTGCTCCAGAACTTGCTAGAGAAATTGTTAGTGTATTTTTGTCAACGGAGTTTGAGGGCGGTAGGCATCAACGTAGAATTGATCTACTAAGTTAACTCCACTTGTATTCAGGCACCCGTTCAGCAAACACACGACGCACAACGCCGTGAACGTGTTTGCATTCGCCACGATAGGTAAAGCCAGGACAGGTACAGTCAAACCCTTTTTCGTGTAGTTTGACTTCGTAGGTGTTGCCCTTGCTACCTTCAACGGGCCATACTATATCTTCCAGCCAATGATTTTTGAATGTTTTGATATCAGCAGGTTTAAAATAACGAACAGTTGGTTTAGGCATTGATCACCCTCAATATCTCAAAGTCGGGGTCATCTTTAACAGCAATCCAACGATGGTCGCCCGTAGGGCTAAACACCATTGCAAAAGGTCCTGACAGCGAACGGTGAGTGGTTGTCTGAATACGGTCACGAATCTCGCTGACCCAAAACTCCGTACCAAACTGCTGGATACGATTCTTACCGTGTTTGCTCTTACCTTTGAGCTGAATTTGATCGCCTACTTGCATTGTGTTTCCTTTCATGCTCCTATCAGTTAATAAACGTCCAGCGTCTTAACGTCCCAACTGCGATCTTCTCCCCAGAAACCCTTATAGTTCTTGGGACGAGGCGGAATGGTAGCATCAAACGCCTCTTGTAGTTCAAGAGCGTGATACTCTGCTTCGTCTTTGTCTGCAAAGGCCTTTACAGTAGTCTCCCAGCCATTACAGCCGTCGTAATAC
>Ga0222715_10004968_pt1 | contig 11414 bp, 9 predicted proteins | sample C33_9DmetaG_FD_165056 | JGI IMG/M metagenome (GOLD analysis project Ga0222715, IMG submission 165056) | Estuarine water microbial communities from San Francisco Bay, California, United States - C33_9D | ecosystem: Environmental > Aquatic > Marine > Unclassified | place: USA: California...
ACGGGGTTTTGCCCAGCGATGATTGTTTTACGCAAAGTATTTGGGTTCAAAACAGAGCGAGAACTTGCCACCCATATATAACTCCTAATAAGGAACTATCATGGCTAAGATCGTTGTATTAGGTGCTGGAACCGGCGGTATGCCGGCTGCATATGAAACCAAAGAAATGTTAGGCGCCGAGCATGAGGTTGTCGTTATTAACGAGCATCCTGAATTTCGATTTGTTCCATCGAATCCTTGGATAGGCGTGGGATGGCGAGAGCCTAATGCTGTCACACTTCCATTGGCAACATGCTTAAGCAAAAAAGGGATTGGCTTTATTTGTGCCCGCGTAACCGCCATTAATGCCAAACAAAACACCCTGACTACCGAAAATGGCGAGTCGATAGCGTATGATTATCTTATCATCGCAACAGGTCCCAAATTGGCGTTTGCCAGCATTGAAGGGGCTGGACCTGAGCATCATACTCAATCTGTCTGTACCCTCGATCACGCACAACAATGCTATTCCGATTTTCAAGCACTGGTGCAGAATCCAGGGCCGGTTGTCGTAGGCGCATTTCAAGGGGCTAGTTGTTTTGGTCCGGCTTACGAATATGCATTTATTTTAGATAAGACATTGCGTGATGCCAAAATTCGTGACCAAGTCCCCATCCAATTTGTCACTAGCGAGCCCTATATCGGACACTTAGGCTTAGGCGGTGTGGGTGATTCAAAAAGCCTATTGGAATCTGAATTACGTACGCGTGGGATCACATGGATCTGCAATGCAAAGGTCGATAAAGTCGAAGCCGGTATGATGCATGTCTCAGAGCTCAATCGTAAAGCTCAAGTCGAATTCACCCATGATTTACCGTTCAAGCATGCGATGCTGATCCCGCCATTTGCAGGCATTGATGCAGTCGCCAATGTCGAAGGACTATGTAACCCAAAAGGCTTTGTGATCACAGATAAGTACCAGCGCAGTCCAACCTACCCTAATATATTTTCAGGTGGGGTCTGTATTGCGCTCCCCCCTGTCGAAGTCACGCCTGTCCCCACCGGCACACCCAAGACTGGCTATATGATTGAATCGATGATGACAGCCATCGCACACAACCTCAAAGCCATCATTATTGAGAACACAGCGCCATCGACACAAGGTGCCAGTCAAGCCATTTGTCTGGCGGATATGGGCGATACCGGTGCAGCGTTTGTGGCAATACCGCAAATACCTCCGCGTAACAAAACTTGGTTTAAACAAGGTAAGTGGGTGCACTATGCCAAAATTGCGTTTGAGCGCTATTTTTTATATAAAATGAAAACTGGCAACAGTGAACCTTTTTATGAAAAAGCGATGCTCAAAGCCTTAGGGATCGAACGAATAAAAAAGAAAAAATAATACACCTTAGATTTTTTAATTTAACACTTTTGATTAGTCATTCGACATACTTAAATACACTTCTTACATTGAGGTTTACTTATATAGTTATTGTAGGAGAAGTTCTAATGAGTGAACACATAATAGTGGTCGTGCTGGACGAGGAGCATAAATGATTCGCACAAAAGTGCGATCCTTAGAATGCTTGAAACGTTAACGTCAATATAATAATTGTTAGCTGACAACACTAAAACAACGTCATCTAGCTAAACACCATTTTTATTTCTTTATTCAGTGGTGTGACAGCCGTCCACTTGCTATTTAAGAGTTTAGCAGGATTAATTTGGTTCATGACTATCCTATGATTAATGTATTCGCGTAACACAGTATACGTTAGGTCCTTGATGAGATAAAACCGATCCTATCCAACCACACACAATTAGCATGTCATTGGCATTGTAAATACTTTGCATTTTTAACGTAAACAAAATACACTTTAATTGTTAACCTTTTTGAAAACCAATAAAACATTTGATTGTTACCAATATTTGTAAAATGGTAATACCTATAAAGGAAAGAAAATGTCATCGCCTATACAATGTATCAAAAAACTTGCCGCTATCAGTCTCTGCATTAGCACTGCGCTAATGGCTCCATTGAGTATGACTCAGGCTGCTGATTCAGGTGCATTGGCAGTGCATGAAGCCCTCCCTCAAGGAAAACTTTTAGGCAATATTGACCGTCTCGATCCAAATAAAAAACCCAGTGAGAATTTTGAACTGATTGATTGGCATTTAACCTTACCGACTGACACCGATGATGATGGTAGAGCAGATACGGTGCCTGAAGCTTATTTAGCGAATAAATTTGAATTCAATCCATTATTTTATACAGCGAATGATGGTGGTCTCGTTTTCGCCACCCCAAATAAAGGCGCAACCACATCCAAAAACACCAAATACACTCGTACGGAACTTCGTGAAATGTTGCGCAAAGGTAATACACGCATCAAAACCCAAGGCGTAAACAAAAACAACTGGGTGTTTGGCTCGATGCACAGCTCAGGTAAAAGAAAAGCCGGCGGCGTTGATGGTTCTTTAGAAGCGACCGTTGCGGTTAATCATGTGTCTACGACTGGCGATATCAAAAAAGTCGGGCGCGTCATCATTGGGCAAATTCATGCCATCAAAGATGAGCCAATTCGTTTGTATTATCGTAAATTACCAGGTAACACTAAAGGCTCCGTATATTTTGCTCATGAAATTAATGGCGGCGATGACATCTGGACTAATCTAATCGGCTCTCGCTCCCATACATTAAGCGATCCTGAGGATGGTATTGCGCTTGGAGAGCTATTTAGCTACAAGATCTCCGTTGAAAAAGACTTACTCGTGGTGACATTGATCCGCCAAGGTAAGCCTAACATAACTAAAACATTAGATATGTCTGAAAGCGGCTACCACTTATCTAATCAGTACATGTACTTTAAGCTAGGAGTATATAACCAAAACAATACCGGTGATGATAGCGATTTCGTTCAAGCGACATTTTATCACTTTGATAATACCCATTAACCCCCAAATTCACACGAGATACATAGACATGACAATATTTATCAAACCATTAGTCATTTTATCTGTTTGTGCAGGTTTATCAGCGTGTGGAAGTGGTGGCGAAAGCAAGGCACCCAATTCAGCGACAACCGTGACCACTCAGAGTGCTCCTGCTGATACCACCGCACCGGTTATTGAGATTGCAGGAGGAGTCACCTCTATCACGATTAATCAAGGTGATAGTTTTAGCTATCCCGTTGCCACAGCCACTGATGATGTTGACGGCATTATCAGTGTATCGGTCTCAGGATTGGTAGGTAGTGATGTCGGTAATTACACTTTAACGTATAGTGCGCGGGATAATGCGGGCAATGCGGTAAGTCGTGATGTGGTAGTGACGGTTATCGAAGTCGCTACTACTCAAACTAATCCAACTGTTCCTCCTGTGACAGCCGCACCCAGTGAATTAGGTATCGAACTGGATGATTGGTATCTCAGTATCCCAAGTGATTTAGATGGGAATGGCAAGTCTGACTCGATCAAAGAAACTGAACTCGTTGCAGGCTATAGTCATCCAGAGTATTTTTACACCTCAGCAGATGGTGGCATCGTTATGCGGTCGCCGTCACGTGGCTTTAAAACGTCAACCAATACTAGTTATGTGCGTGTGGAATTACGTGAAATGCTCCGCCGCGGCAACACTAATATCGGTAGCACCCAAGGCGTCAACGCCAACAACTGGGTATTTGGCCACGCACCGACTTCCGCGCAAGCCAATGCGGGTGGTATTAACGGCGAATTAAATGTGACGTTAGCTGTTAATGAAGTCACAACTAATGGTGAAAATTATCAAATAGGCCGTGTCATCATTGGCCAGATCCATGCCAACGATGATGAGCCGATCCGCTTGTACTATCGCAAGTTACCGAATAACAGTAAAGGGGCGATCTATTTTGCCCATGAGCCGCGCACTGGCAGTGAAGTTTACGTAGAAATGATTGGTAGTCGCGACAACACGACCAGTAACCCTGCTGATGGCATTGCTCTAAACGAAAAATTTTCTTATACCATCAATGCTTCTGATGCATTGCTTACCGTCACGATTGCCCGCGAAGGTAAAGATGATGTGGTCGCAACGTACAATATGACGGGCAGTCAATATGAAGATCCCGATCAGTATATGTACTTTAAGGTCGGGGTGTATCACCTTAACAATACAAGTGATCCAAGTAGTGACACTGGTCAATTTGCGCAGGCGACGTTTTATGAGATCCGCAATAGCCATGATGGTTATGTATTTAGTGAGTAAAGGATAAATCAACCTACCGATTTTTCCACTAACCGTCCCCGCACCACATACCTTAGCGGGGTCGCGGAGCTTAGTGCATCAAATGGATAGCAAGTAATCAGCGTGATGACTTGCTTATCATTCACATCCAGTACTGATAAGTATTTTTCATCCACAATAACCATCTCATCAACCACAAAGTTCACCGACTCTTTGCCGGTATCTAGGCTGATCGAATCGCCATATTCAATATCTTGCAACAGCGCAAAGTGCGTATCTCGATGCGCAGCAATTGAGATATTAAATGCCTGAGCCTTATCAGCATTATCTGCATTGCCATAATCAATATCATCGAGATCGGCATTCAACAACACCGGACCAAATGCTAGATTACGATTACTTGCCCCAGCTAACACATACAATGGCTGTGCTTGATTAATGCTGAGCTTAGCGACAGGGTAGGTATCAGCCCAATCCCAAGGACGAACAGGCATTCCAGAGATAATACTTTGCTGCCACGCATCGGATATCAAGTATTGTGCGAGTTGCGCTTTGGCATAAATATATCCTGCTTGTCCCCAACAAACCGTTATTATAATGAGTAACCCTGCAGTCAGCCAATACGTCTTAAGCTTGAGCGTTGTCATTTTATTTGCGTCCTTTTAATGGAACACCATTCATTGCAAAATGAGCCACTAATCCTAAGACGCCAATCCAACCCAATACCCATAACAACCCCATCGGCGTTGCCGTTTGCGGTAACTGACCTTGCAACTGACGCCTAGCTTGGTGTTGACGGCTTAAATGAGCAGCCTTAGCATTCGCCACATCCACTGCTTTTGATTGGGTGTCAATAGGTTTGGTTGCCGTCACATCAACTGCGACTAAAGCGGTGTACTTACTGACAATTTTTGCAGCTAGTGCAGTTTCGGTGATTTGGTTTTGCATCATAGACGCGAGATTTTCTGGCAAATACTCGGTATTGGTAAACGGCCAAGTGGTGATCTCTTTGATTTTGGCCCGCGCCCAGAGCTTATTTAATCCTTTAGCGTGATAATTGGGGTCAGATCCAAATAAACTGAAAGTATTTGGATCTGACCCTATTAAATTAACTGTTAACGGCAACTGAATGCTTTTCGCCTCTCCTGCCACGAGCATTTGCCCCGTGACCAGTAACTCCTCAAGATCGGAAGACATTGTATCCAGATACCCTGCATAGCGATAACTCAACACCATGGGCTCACCGAGATAGATATCAGGTAGCACTTTGGGATAGACCTCAATTGATTTGAGTGCTTCCAACTTAGATTCATCTCGCAAGGTAAGTTGTAAATTCGTCAACGCTGGATGATTGAGTTTGTCAAACAACCGCGTCATTGTGCTTTGCACGTCATCCACATTATCAATATAGGTAAATGTCCCCTTGCCTATCATCGCCGCGTATTCCATAAAAAATGCATTAGGTGCAGCACCAATCCCAACCGTAAACAATCGACGTTGGCCAATCGAACCTGCAATTTGTTCAATTAACGCCGCTTCATTATCAATACTGCCATCAGTAATAAATATCACTTGGGTTAATTGTTCATCGGACCCTGTCAGTGTTGTTAACGATAACTGCAATGCATCCGCAATATTAGTACCACCATCCGAGTCTACATTTGCCAAAAACGTCTGCGCTTCTTGCAGATGTTCCCAATTTGCAATCTTAGCCCCTTTCCATAACGCTCGCGCATCACTATCAAAATCCACAATATTAAACGAATCAACTTCATTTAACTGAGTCAAGCCAACTCTTATAGCTTGGACAGCCTGCGTTAACGCCGTACCATGCATAGAGCCTGAAGAATCCAGTACGAAAATAGTATGTTTCGGTTGCAACTCAGGTATCGTTTGTGGCGGTACAATATGCACTAATCCATAGACGGCATCCCCCACTTGCTGCTGATAATGTGCCACCATCGGCTCATTATCTTGTGCGCTGCGCCACTTGATCACCAGATCTTTATTAGCAATCGTATCCTGACTCAACATCACTTCATACACGCCCGGTTCTATCGCTTGGCTTTCTATTGCATGAGTGGTTGAGTGGATCTGTGTCGAGTTTGATTGTGTATCTAAGCGCAACACAAAATCAACCTCATGTTGCTTCATATCCGAGGTATCAATTGCATCAACCCCTGCGATTTTGCCTGCTGTATCACTCACACTTTCAGCCGTCACGGCATAGCGCTGTGAGAGCGTCATTGGAAAACGTACCGAATATTCCCCATCCGCATATTGCGCGGTATTTTGATAGGTAATACTGATCTCAATTCGTTCATTCGGCCCGATATTGGCAATCTGATTAGTGAACAAATTAGGGCGTTTTTGTAAGACCAAACTGGCTTTTTTACCGGCTTGTTTAGCTTGATTAAACGTTTTAATGGCTTGTTCTTTAATTTGGATCTGACCCTCAATATGGCGAGAGCCAATAGTCATTAATAATTCATCCACCGCTGCGCCCACGGGAACTGGAAACACATACGTTGCATTAACCCATTCACTACTTGGGTTAACAAAAGTCTGGGTCACCCGAGTACGCTCAACCACTCCGCTCACCTGCATATCCACACTGGTATTGATCACCGGACTTGGCACATACGATTTAGCCATATCCGCCTGCACATGGTCAAAAAACAATGTACCCTCTTCAACCTGAAAAATATTCGTCACCACATTCGGTGCATGGTTAATCAGTCCATTACTGCCTTGGACATTGATGTTGATCTGCGGTGGGTTTCTCGCCGACATACTCGCTGTAGCACCTAAAACGACACCAGAAGGAACGCTATGTAGATCCTGTTGCTCGGTAAGTCGGCTCGACGCCAACATACTCGCCCCGCCAATAATCGCAATCCCTATTACAATGATTTTTAACATGATTGTTGCTCCTTGTATGCTATTGGTTCATATAGGCTCATCTAACCTGTAAAAAGGCAGCCATTAATTGGCTGCTGTCATTGTCGTGATGGGGGTGATATGCAACGTTACCCGACGGTCAAAAAACAAGGTTTCATCCCATGTGCTCGCTTGTTGTGCTTGGCTTTCTCCTAGTGAAAACGTCATGATTTGCTGCAGCGGCACTTGTGCGTTGAGCAAGTAGTCTTTGACTGCCTCTGTGCGCGCAGCCGACAGTAATAGATTATCTTCACTAGTACCGCGTAAATCGGCAAAACCAGTCACACTAACCTTCAGTTTTTGGTTGTCTTTGAGTACATTAGCCAACAAATCAAGTTGCTCAAAATAACTAGGCGCGATGTCTGTCATACCAGAGATAAACTGAATGTGGCTTTTCATTTCAGGAAAATCCGGCACTATTGTGGTGGTATAACTGACCGGCTGAATCGGTTGATACTGTTGCTGTTGCGCTGATACTAACGCCACTAATTCCTCATCCTTCGCACTCAAAGCATGACGAGCAACAACTAGGTCATGTTGTAAGCTTTCAATATGATTGTCATCGTTATGCTCTTCGACCATTAATACACCCAGCGTAGCCCCAATGATGGCACCCACCGGCCCGCCTAATGCAGCACCGGCTAACAATCCGCCACCAAAGCCATAAGCACTATGAGTCGATTCGGCATTAATGTGATTGTTAGATGTTGATTGTGCAGCAGCTACGTTTTTCTCTGTGCGTTCGGCTGTTGACGTTTGTGCCGCAGAGCAGGTTGCAACAACGCATAATGCTGCGCCAGTAATAAAATGTGAATATGACATGAGGTAATCCTTTTGAGTTTAAATGTTTTGTCTTGGTGACAGAAACATTTAAACAAACCTATTAGGCTTTTTTTGGCTGGAAAAATGGCAATGTGGCGATCAATTGTGGCGAAAAAATGGAAATGTGCTCCGTTCGCACTTCCAGACTTTTCATCATGCTAAAAATGGGTATAGTGAAGAGGTTGTTTAATTAACTGAGCTACCATTCTTGAAACACATTGCATTAGTAGAAGACGATCCGTCGTTACGCGAAAATTATATCGCCGCGCTTAATCAGCATGGCTATCATGTCAATGCGTATGCCTCGCGTGCAGATGCTCAACGTGCTTTTGCTATGCAATTACCGGATTTGGCCATCATTGATATAGGCTTAGGCGAAGAAATGGATGGCGGATTTGTGTTGTGCCAGCAGCTGCGTAACTTATCGCAAACCTTACCAATTATCTTTTTTACTGCTCGAGATAATGATGTGGATACGATTAGTGGTCTGCGTTTAGGCGCAGATGATTATCTAACCAAAGACATTAGCTTACTGCATCTATTGGCACGTATCGGCGCGTTATTTCGCCGTACAGAAGCATTGCAAGCTACGCCAAAAACCGATGACAGTATTACCATTGGGGATTTATTTATTGATGCGTTACGTATGAAGTTAACCTGGCAAGGCCAGCCTATTGAGTTAACGGTGACTGAGTTTTGGATGCTGCATGCGATTGTCAAACATCAAGGGCACGTCAAATCACGACAGCAACTCATGGATGAATCACAAATGGTCGTGGACGACACCACTATCACATCTCATATCAAACGTATTCGCAAAAAATTTATGAGTATAGATACCCAGTTTGACTATATCGAAACCGTCTATGGGATGGGTTATCGTTGGAAACAACACTAATATGAAATCGATGTTTAGACTCGGGATCCGCGCAAAACTTCTCTTTTTCTCAGCATTTTTGTTGTGTATTCCTTATTTGGGCTATCAATACGTGTGGGAGCTTGAAACCTATCTGCGTATCGGCCAAGAACAAACAATGGTAGGCACAGCCAGAGCCGTAGCTACCGCACTGCATGAACGTCCGGTGATTTTTACCGAGCAATCAGCCTTGGTCAACACCGTCAAACCCGGCACCGATTTATATGCTCACCCCATCAAATACCCCATCCAACTTGATGGCCAACTCGCAGACTGGCGCGAATATGAAGGCTCGATGATCCACTATGGGCAAGATAATATTATCGAACAAACCCAAAGCTATAGTAGCGACGATTTATCTTTTACCCATATGGTCGGGCAGTTTGGTCGGTATCTATATGTGATGTTTGATGTGGTGGATGACGCCGTCGTGTATCGAAATGAAAATGCCCTGAGAGTCGACCGCAATGATTTTTTACAAATTGCGATGATCAATGAAACCGGTCAATTTGAGCGTTATTTAGTTGCCCCGTATCAATCGGGCTGGGTCAATGCGTACTTATTAGAAAATACCGAAACGGCGTTTGTTCCTCTCAAACTAGAAACTCGAATTCAAGGACAATGGGCGCAAACCCCACAAGGTTATCGGATTGAGCTACGTATCCCGTTAAAGATGCTAGCCAGTAATATTGCCTTTGCGATCACCGATGTGGATGACAATGCCACTCGTGCTAAAGAGCGTACAATCGGCACCGCCAATCCAACTCAATCTGATGCGTTAGGTACGGTACTGATCCCTTCCCCCGAAATCGAACAAATAGTCCAAGGCTTAGAGTACGCTAATGCGCGCGTATGGGTCGTCGACAAACACAAACGCGTGTTGGCAAGGGCGGGTGATATTCAAAACGCCTCTGGTTTAAATGTGGCTGAATCCTATGAACAAACCCCATCGTTATGGACTTATATCGAATCAAACTGGTTATTTCCACTGTACTATATGGTGTTAAATGAGCCGCCAAAAGTCTTTATTGATGAGCTAGCCGATGCCTATGAACTTGCCGGACAAGATATTGAAATGGCGTTAAGTGGCGAGCCTGATACCTTATGGCGCTTAAGTTCAGATAAACAAGCCGTCATATTATCCGCTGCACATCCGATTTTTGTCGCAGGAGAAGTCATGGGTGCGGTTGTCGTTGAGCAAACAACCAATGGTATTCGTACCTTGCGTAACAAAGCGCTAGAGCAACAATTTCATTTCTTTTTGAGTGTATTATTGCTTGGTACATTGGCGTTGTTTTTGTTTGCTACGCGCATTTCATCGCGGATCAGGCGTTTGCGCAATGACACCGAATTAGCGATTGATCCGCAAGGCAAAATCATCGGCATGATCCCCACCCAAGATGCCAGTGATGAGATTGGCGATCTCGGGCGCAGCTTTGCCCAAGTGCTCGAACGACTTGCTCAGTACAATCATTATCTTGAAAATATGGCAGCACGCTTATCCCATGAGCTACGCACACCTGTGGCCATTGTGAATTCTTCATTAGAAAATCTAGCATTAAATAATGCTGCGCAGCACAACCCACAAAACGATGTGTTTATTCAACGCGCGCAAGATGGGATCAAGCGTTTGAGCTTAATCTTACAAAACATGAGTGAGGCGACGCGTCTTGAGCATACTTTAAAAAGCAATGAACGAGAGTCGTTTGATGTCATTGCATTGTGTGACAATATGATTGGCAATAGCCAAATGACAGCGACCCAGCACAACTTTCATTTAGATAACACGTTAGCACCTGACAGTCAGATAACACTCAATGGCGCACCTGAATTATTTGCGCAAATGCTTGATAAGGTATTAGCCAATGCGATTGATTTTGCACAGCCCGATTCTCAAATCACCCTACATTTAACGCAACAAGATGACCAATTAATTATTGCTATCAGCAACATAGGCCCCACACTACCCCAAAATATGCAAGACCAATTATTAGAATCAATGGTGTCAATTCGTGCCACTGACGATCCACAACAAGTGCATTTAGGATTGGGTCTGTATATTGCAAATATGCTTGCGATGTACCATAACGGTAAAATGCAGATTGATAACTCACCAGATGGTCAAGGTGTGACGGTCAGATTTGTGTTTAAAATATAAATTGAGAAAGAGGTGTGACAAGTTAGCAAGATAGGTATACAGACAGGTGGGTGACAAGTTAGCCGGATAGGTATAGCGGCAGGTGGTTAGCAAGGCGCTATTGAAAAACTTGCCCCACCGCAGCCGTGAGTACCATCGCCAACGCTCCCCAAAAGGTGACGCGCAGAGCACCAACCATAATCGACGCACCTCCCGCTCGAGCGGCAATACTACCTAAAATAGCAAGAAACCCTAGCGACGCAAGCCCTACAGATGGTATCAATCCATCTCCAGCGATCAGCCAAGCTAAGAGTAGTGGTAGAGAAGCACCAATGGCAAAGGTCGCCGCACTGGCAAGCGCAGCTTGAACAGGATTGGCGTTACCGTTTTCACTGATC
>Ga0222715_10004969_pt1 | contig 11413 bp, 8 predicted proteins | sample C33_9DmetaG_FD_165056 | JGI IMG/M metagenome (GOLD analysis project Ga0222715, IMG submission 165056) | Estuarine water microbial communities from San Francisco Bay, California, United States - C33_9D | ecosystem: Environmental > Aquatic > Marine > Unclassified | place: USA: California...
GTAAATTCTTATTAGAATGTACCTCCATCAATCTCGTTACTTGCAACGAATGATGAACCATTCCATTGAATTACATCACCAGCAGTTGAAGCCGCAACTGATTCAAGTGATTTGTTTGAATCAAAGTAAACAAACGAGTTAGCAGTTGCAGCATTGATTCTCAATTCTGCAGTTCCACTAATTGTTACATCTGTTCCATCATCAGTAATCAATGAATCAACTAATAATCCATTAGCATCAGCCTTAAGAACTGTATTAGAAGTTGGAGAAGAATCTAATCTCGCAAATTCTTTTTCAGAACTTAATGCTCCACCAACCCACTTATCAGTTGCAGAATCCCATAAAAACGAACCACTTACAGTTGTACCATCAACGTCAGTTACTAATAAACCAGCATCTCCAGCACCTTGTGCGTAGTTAAGTTCTAAGATTCTATCACCAATTGTTACTTGAGTTGAATCAACAGTTGTTGTTGTTCCTTCTACTACAAGATTACCACCTACTGTAAGGTTGTTACCAATTGTTACATCATTTGGTAATCCAACTGTTATAGTTTGACCTGAAACTGAAGTTTCAATTTCATTTGCCGTACCTACAACACTTAAATCTTGTGTTTTAAGTGAAACACTTCCATTACCAGTTGAACCACTAATATCTAATGTACTAGCAACACCAGTTAAGCTTGAACCATCACCACTAAATGAACCAGTAAATGTAGTATCACCTGCAACATTACCTATATCATCACCACTAATTCTACCAGTACCGAAATCAGTTGCCTGATTTGATAATGAAGAAACAACTTGTGCTGAACCAGATATTGTTCCACTACCACCTGCGATTGTTTCATAAGTAATTGCTCCACCTAAATCAGTATCAACACCTGCAATTGTAATTCCATCGTTAGTAAGTGATGAATTTGCAATGTTTGAAATAGTGTTATTTGAAGCATCAATAGTTTTGTTAGTTAAAGTTACAGTATCACTTGCAAATGAACTTGTATATGATTCTAAATTATCAGCTCTTGCTTCTAAAGCAGAATCTGCAGTTTCAAGTGCACCTGTTGCTGCTGCTAATTCAGATTGGTCTACAAAATCTCCACTTACAGAACTTGTAAATGCAGATAATTGGTCTAATCTTGTATCTTGTGCAGATTGGTTTGTATCATTTGATGCAGTATATGCATTTAATGAAGCATTTAATACCTCATCATCTAAATATGCTTTATCAATAACAGTTCCATTCCATACACCAGTTGATATAGTACCTAAAGTTGTGATTGAACTAGCACCTGTAAATCCAGTTTTATCAGCATCTTGTAATACTACTTGACCTGAACCAGATACAATACCACCTGGTAAACTTGCTAAATCAGCGAATGTGATTTGAGAAGAACCAGATACAACACCGTCTCCATTTGCTAATAATATTTTAACTTCTGAACCACTTTGTCCTGCAATCCATTGGTCATTTGTTCCATCCCAAAGAATTGAACCTGAAACAGTACTTGGTGCAGTTGCATCATTTGCATATAAACCTGCATATACAGATGAACCACCATAGTTTAAGTTAATAATATTATCACCTACATCTAATGTATTTGAGTTAATTGTTGTAGTTGTACCTTGTACATTTAAGTTACCAGTAATAGAAACATTACCAGTAAGTGTTGGGTTATCAACTATATCGATTGCAATTTGGTCATTAGTTACCGTAGTTTCAGTTACTCCACTTGTACCAACGATGTTAAGAGTACCACTTGAAAGTGAAACTGTATCGTCAGAACCATTATCACCACCAATTGTTAAATCAGTTGCTAAGCCAGTTAATCCACTACCATCACCTTCGAATGAACCAGTGAAAGTTGAACCTCCATCTACATCACCAAAGTCATCACCACTTACTCTACCAGTACCGAAATCGGTTGCTTGGTTAGAAAGTGCTGAAACAACTTGAGCTGAACCAGAGTGAACTCCTGTTCCTTCTAAAATTTTTGCTGCAGTTATTGAACCACCTAAAGCAGTTGAATTACCAGCAATTGAAATTGTGTTGTTTGAAATTGTTGTACCATCTACTTGTGATGAACCACTAATTACGGTTTCAGCATCTAATCTTGCCTTAACTCTATCATTAGTGAAATATAAGTTTGTACCTTCAGATACATCATCAGTATCAAATCCTGTTTTATCTGCATCATTCAGTACTATTTGACTTGAACCACTTACTATACCAGCTGATAAGTTAGATAAATCTGTAAAAGAAACTTGTGATGAACCTGATACTATTCCTGTTCCACCTGTTTCAGGACTTGCTTTAACTTCGATGTTTCCACCTTTGTTAAGGATATAAAGTTTATTATCATCAGTATCATAGAAAGGGATACCATCAACATGAGTGTTGTAGTCTCCACCAGTTAAATCTGGTACGGTTGTCCCTTGTAATATTTTATTTACAGGTGTAGCCGTTGAACCATCAATACCAACAAATACTAAACTATCACCATTCGCGATTGTTCCTAAACCAGATGAACCGGTAACTACTAGGAGTTCACCAGCTCTTGTAGTTGCCGTTGCTACACCTTCGAGATTACCTCTTCTGTGTTTAATAATTTGTGCCATTTTTAATTTTTTCCTTTTTTGTTAATTAATTATTTGTTTTTTTTTATATAACCTTTATTTAAAAAGTGTTTGAAACATATTGTTCAACGGGTATATACCCTTATAAAACACTATATAGTGTTTATATTATATAAATATGAAAATATCTTTTTAATACTAAAAAGTATCTCCATCAATTTCTACTTTTTGTACTCCACCAATAAAATGTGTAGAGCCTGTACTTACGTTTATACCATTTGAATTTAAAACAATACCATCTCCTGGGTCTAATTCAAGTACAACATTTCCACTTGATGAACCACCAATAATACCTTCATCTGATGTGAATACTGCAGTAATATCACCACTTCCACCACCTCCACCAGAACCAGTTAATGCAGATAAATCAACAGACATTGATACTCTATTTGAACCTTCAATATCTTGTCCAAAGAATGTTAGTGTTGCAACTCCATCAAAAGAAGCACTTACAAATGAACCACTATCAAATGACCAAGCTGAAAAAGATACTGAATCTTCAAATACATCAATAAAATTAGCAAGTTGAACATTAGCTTTATATAATGAACCACTATCTTCGACATAGATTATCTGTCCATCCGAAAAATAGCTCGGAGCGATACCAGATAAATCAGAGGATGAATATACCTTAAAGGCACCTCTAATATAATCTACATCTGCAAGAGCCGTGTTCGCGGTTATCGCTGCTGATGTTAAACTTAATTTTGAACTTATACTTGGCATATTATATTCCTATCATTTAAAATGCTCCTATTGAACCACTACTTGGTATTACTTTTAACCTCATATTGGTTGCACTATTATTTGCTCCTGCTCCTAAAACGAACCACTTATCAAATCCACCTTGTGTTCCATCAACATCTAAAGTGTGAATTGTTGAGTTAGTTCCCCCTAGAGGTGCAGATGTTCCATCTGCATATTCTACTAATACATATTCTCCTGCAGTACTTCCTCCTGTTGAATCTCTCATAGAAGTTGGTACATTTGTCATACTTGAACCACTTGGTATAACAAACACAGTTTGTACACCACTTGCCCAACTCATTGCAGCTGCTGATTGAGATACAATTGTTGGAAAATCCGAACCACTTATAGTGGCTGCGAGTGTCATTGTTTTACCACCAGCAAGTGAGTATGAACTATCACCAACCGATGTTTTAATTTTATAATACGGTGATGCCGTATTTGCAGTATAAGCAGTTACTTCAGGTGGAGTATCACTATTTAGAGTACTTGCACCCATTACTGCGTTATATGCTGATGATAAATTCACATCAGATGCATAGTTTGAATAATAAATATATACTTCACCTGTATTTGATGATTGGTCAACTATTATTGTTTCACTTGATAAAGTTATTGATTCTGAGTAACTATCTTGTACTGTTATATCAATTGTATATGTTCCTGCCTCAAGTGAACCTGTTGGTTGTATTTCAAATGGTGATGATGAACCACTTACATCAAATTTACCACCATCTGTACCTGCAAGTGTAATTGTAAATGGTGAATTAGATTCTGTATCTGTTACTGTTAAGGTACCTGCATCAGAACCACTTGTTGCATTATCACTTTCGTAGTTTGATGATGATACAAATGAAGCTGCTGGTGATGAGTTACCAAACACATTAAGTGTTACCGAACCACTACCAACATTTCCATATTGGTCATCAAAAGTTATTGTTGTAGATACAGTATCTCCACTTTGTGTTACCGAACCACTTAAATCAACTGCTAATGTCATTGCTCCACTACTATCAATTGCAATTGCAGCATTTGATGAAGTAAATGATTGAACAGTTGGTGAACCATATGCCGGTGAGTATGAAACATCAACATCGGATGCATTTCCATTTCCAAATCCAGTAGCATCTCTCAATACTGAACCACTTAATGCAGATTCGATTGCATAAACTGCAGTATCACCACTAAGTGTACCAGTATCTGCTTGAGATATTACTAATGAACCACTTATTACTCTTGTTCTAAACCCATGTACATCTTCTAATGTTACTTCCCATGGATATGTTCCACTCGGAACTGATGTATTATTAACACTTAATCTCATGTATGGTGTTGCAACTGATGCTACAAAGTAAGTTGAGTTATAACTTGACCATGTTAATCCACTATTCGGTATAGAATCACTTTCTTCATCAGAAATTGTTAATTCTAATAATTGTGATGAACCAGTTGCTTGGTTTGTATTTTCAAATTGTGTTGAAATTGAACTTGTTGTTGGTGCATTATTTGTAGTTACATTAACTGATATTGAACCACTACCTACATTACCATGTTGGTCTGCCCAAGTTATATTTGAGTTAATTGTATCACCACTAACATTACCACTACCACTTATATTTGTACCAACAGATAAATTACCACTTGAATTTACTGCAATTAATGCATTTGATGATGTAAATTCTTGTACAACTTGTGAACCATAGTTTGGTGAGTAAGAAACTCCTAAATCACCTTGTGTACCAGTTCTACCATTTGAGTTTGTTCTAATTAAAGAAGTACTTGTTGCTGATTCTATAATATAGAATGTTCCATTTATTGTTAAAGTTCCTAAATCTGCTTCAGCAATTGTAATTTCTCTTTCATATTGTGAAGTTTCACCAAATTGGTCAAAGATTGAAGCAGTATATGAATAAGTTCCACCAGCAAAATCAGATTCTGCAGTTAATTGAACTGAAGAAGTGTTTGAATTTTGTGGTTCTATATTAAATTTACTTGCATCTGTTCCACTTAAACTCATACTGAATGGAGTATCTGTTTCTTCATCTGTAATTGTTAATGAAACCATCAATGCACTTGATGTTGCTTGGTTTGTATTGTAAACTCCAGTATTATTAGTGAACGAGGCACTTGGATGTGAGTTTGCAAATACATTTACAGTTAAACTACCACTACCAACATTACCATAGTTATCAGAGAATGTGATATCAGATGATATTGTATCACCCGAAGATGTGGCAGAACCACTTAAATCAACTGCAAGTGTTAGATTACCACTATTATCAATATCAATAGCTGCATTTGATGAAGTAAATGATTGTACAGATGGAGTTCCATCTGAACCAGAATATGAAACAGTCAATTGTGAAGCATTTCCTGCTTCAAAACCACTTGCATCTCTTAAAACTGAACCACTTCTTGTTGATTCTATTAAATATGATGTTGTATCCCCACCAAGTGTACCCGTATCAGCTTGGTTGATAGGGATTGTTTGACCTGTGTAATCTGAAACTTCACTATAAGCATCAGTTACTCTCAGGTTATAAGTTATGGTTCCTGCAGATAAGTTCTCATTTGCTCTAATGTACAGAGATGATGAATTTGAGTTTGTATAATTGATATTAAGCTTTCCTGCATCAGTACCAGATAAAGAAGCAGAATAAGGAGTATCACCTTCTGTGTCCGTTATCGAAACAAGAACCATGTTTGTATTTGTTGTTGCTAAATTTGTATTTAGATTTGAATTTTGTAATGTAAATGAAGCACTTGGGTGGTGATTTGGAACAACTTCTACACTAATTGCTTGAGTAGTTGTTGTACTAAATGAATTTGTAAATGTAATTGTAGAATCAATTGTTTCTCCACTTTGAGTTACTGAACCACTTAGGTCTACATTCAATGATAAGTTACCACTACCATTAATTAAAATTGCTGGATTAGATGATGTAAATGTTCCAGCTTGATTTGAATTAAAATCAGCAGTTGTAGAACCATAATTTGTTGTTTTTATAGTTGTACCACTTGTTTCAGATTCTTTTATGAATAAATTATCAAAGTTATCTGTTAAAGTTGCTGGTGTATCATCATCTATTGGTATAGTAACTATCGCTGGGTTAGAGTTATTGTTGTATGCATCTCTAACCTCGACAGTATATTGATATTCGTTTATTAAATCAGAATTTAAGTAAACTCCTGTCTTACGAGTTACTTGACCAGATGAATCCATTTGGAATGGATTTTCGTGTGGGTCTGTTAATTGTGAAGTTCCACCATAAGAACTACTACTAACTAAGACATTATCTAATTCTAATCTATATAAACTAAAGTTTGTAAATGTTATTGTATTTCCTTCTGAATCAGTTGCAGATATAGAACCAACTACTGCACCATTTGAACTATTTTCATTTATAGATGAAAGAGTTTGGTTACTTACAGTTGGAGTTGCATTATCTACAACACTAATTGATATTGGTAAAACTGATATTGAATCAGAATCTTGTCCATTTTGGAAATGTTCATCAGATGCACTAATACTAAAAGTATATAATGGGTCTACTTCGTAATTAAGTGAACCTGTATTTTGTGTTATATCAACATAAGTTGAATATTTTGTTATTGTAAAGTGGTCAAATGGAGATATTGATGAAGAATCAATTGTAATTGTATCACTTTCATCATCTGTAAAGAATATTCTTTTTACTAATGTTCCATTTGTTGAACTTTCGTTTAAATTTGAACTTACACTTGTAATTTGGTTACCACTTACTGAAGTTTCTCTAAATATCGGTGCTTCGTTTGGAGTTACAAATATTGTTATATCTTTTTCAACTACTGAATTAAATGTATCAGTTGCAGTTGCAGTAAATGTATGTCCATGTGAACCACCAACTAAATCAGTATTAAATGAAGATGATTCTGCCAATGCATTTAAAGTTACAACACCATTTGATGCAACTCTAACTAAATCATCTGTATAATCAGATGCAGTTCCAAAAGTAAGTGATTGACCTTCAGGGTCTGTTGCTTCTAATGTGAATATAGGAGATGAACTTGCACTATATTCAGAAATCGTTTGATTACCACTTGTAATTGATGGTTGTGTGTTTGGATAAAATATTGCATTTAAGAAATCTACAACAGAACCACTTGTACCTGGATTAAACGATGAAGTAAACATCGTTGGTAATTTTTCTTGTGATACAATTCTATTTCCATCAAAAGGAATAGATGAACCACTTAATTGATATCTTGTATCGTATGAAGCAGTTAATTGTGATGAACCACTTACAGTTCCACTTGGAATAGAACCACCACTACCACTTAATGCATATCTTGTATCGTATGAAGAAGTTAATTGAGAACTTCCACTAACTAAATCACTTGGTAATGTTGTTAAATAAGATGAAGTTTGTGCTGATAATCCATCTACTTCAGTTTGTATTGATGAACTAAATGTATTTAATGAACTTAAATCAGAATGTGATTCGTATGAACTTGTATTTGATTCAATTTGTCCAATTCGTTGTTCTAATGAAGAAGTTGTTGATTCTAAATTAGAAATCTTAATATCATTTGATGCAGTATAAGCATTTAATGAATCAATTACAGTATGTGATGAACTGATAAATCCTAAATCGGTAATTTGTTGTGAACCACTAATTACACCACTTGGTAAAGCATTTGTAGTATCAATTGATATTACCCAATATCCATCATAATAAACATAGAGGTTACCATCATCCGATTTCCACCATAAATCTCCTTCTGATGGAGAACCTGGTGCTGAATCAGAAACAGTTACACTTGTACTACCACCACCTGCTGAAGAACTAATAAAGAATCCATCACTACCAGAGTTGATTGTAATGTTTGTACCTGGTAATAAAGAACCACTTAAGAAACCTAAATCTGTTAATTGAGGACTTCCACTTATAATACCACTATCTAAAGATGTTAGATATGAAGAAGTTGCTGCACTTAATACATCTACTTCAGTTTGTATTGAACTTGTAAAAGTATTTAATGAAGTTACATCAGAATGTGAACCACTTGTAAATCCTAATGCAGTAATTTGTTCTGAACCACTAATTGTTCCACCAGGTAATTCACTACCAGTTGGAATGGTTACAGTATTTCCACTTGAAATTGTTAACTGGTCTCCACTTATCGAAAGTGTTTGTGAATCTGTTTCTGATGTTAAATAAGAACCAGTTGCTGCTTCTATGTTTGATAATCTTTCATCAGTAGATGAAGTATATTCGTTTAAAGATGTAATATCAGTATGCGATGAACTGATAAACCCTAAATCTGTTATTTGTTGTGAACCACTAATGGTTCCTGCTGGTACAGAACCCCCACCACTTGCCGAAGATGAGATTATAAAGTTATCACCATCTTGGTTAATTGTTATATTTTCTCCAGCTACAAGTGAACCACTAAATAATCCACTTGGAAGTTGTTCTGAACCACTTATAATACCTCTACCAACAGTTTCATAAGAACCAGTTGAATTTGATAATTGAGTAATTCTTGTATCTAATGAAGAAGTTGTTGATTCTAAATTAGTTAATCTTAAATCATTTGATGATGTATAATCATTTAAAGATGATATATCTGTATGAGATGATGTTAGGAATCCTAAAGATGATATTTGAGCAGAACTACTGATTATATCGGTTCCACCTAAAACTTGAATAGAACCACTTACAATTCCACTTGGAATATTTTGTAAATTAGTACTCCAATCAGCACCACTACCACTTGAAGAAATACCTACAATTCGTGAATCAAATGATGCAGAATCAGTATAATAAGATGCAGTAAATGAGTTTAAAGATTCATTTGAACCACCACCACTTGCAGTTGAAGTTATAGTAATGATATTACTACCAGATGTGATTGTTATATTATTACCTGGTAGAAATACTGGTGTATTCGTTATTTGAGAATAATCTATTCCTTGTATTCCACTACCATCACCAACGAATGAACCACTAAATGAACCAGTTACACCACTTGCAGCTGCTAAGTTAACCGAACCTGCGTTTACAGCGAAATCCCCCTCGATTACCGATGCGGTTACAACTCCTTGTATCTACTCACTATCTTTCCTTTTACTGAAAAATCTGTATTCACTATATCTTCAGGAGAAAGTGTAATACTTTCAGTAAAATTAATTACTATATCTGTTCCATTATCAGTAACCGAGTAGATATCTGATGTTTTTTTGATGCCTTGTAAATAAACATCAATGTAATCTGAACTATTATCTACTTTTATTTCTTCATATACAAATTTCTTATTAGAAAGTGTTAAAGTAAATAAAACACCATCTAAACTAATAGAATCTGGTATATGTGAAAATGATTCCATATCTTCAAAAACTTCCAATACAAGATTCTTAAACCTTTGTTTATCATCAAAAGGAGTTACTACATTTGGTTTTGGTTTTGAACTCATCCTACTTGTATATCTCCCTCTATTTTTATATCATCACTTTCTTCTAAATTATAATCAAAATTAGCTTTTTTAAATTTGATTAATAATTTACTACCAGAGTGTTCAAAAATATAATCATTTTCTAAAACATATTGTCCATTAATAAATATATCAAAACGAGCATGTTCTGGTCTAAAACTTCTTAATTCTAAATCTAAATCTTTCAACTTTCCATCATTGAGTTTCCATATCCAATATAACGAATGGTTCATATCATGTGCTGATAATCGATACTCATCTGGTTCGTGTACTTGTTTTAATATTCTAACTAAATCCTTTATTGCCATTGTTATAATTCTATAAATTTACCAGTTACACCAAATTCATCATCATTTTCTAAAATATAACCTAAATCATTTGAAGTTGATTGTAAATCATCAGGATAAACACCACCTACCGAAACTGAACCAGTTGAAAAATTGAAATAAACTTCATCTGTATCATCTTGGTACACTACATTATATTTTGTTTTAGGTATAAAAACACCATTTATATACACTCTATACCACTCATCTTCATTAAATGTACCGATTAGTTCAGGTGGTAATTTTGGTTGCTCTACACTCGTTATTTTCATTGTATCTGCATCAACAAATGAACCTTGTTTTGAACCTCTAACTGATAAAAAATCAATTGCATCTGAATATTCGTTAATTAAATTCTTTTTTAGTGTTGAGTTTGTTACATTTCCACCAGCTAAACCAGTTAAATCAGTTTCTAACCCCCAAACTACCTTTTTTGGTGATATTGATTTTTTATGAGTACTCTCATTATCAAATTGTTCTGGTAATAGATAAGCATTTACTGCCATTGTAAAATTTGTTCTTACAATTCTTTGAGAACCTTCACTTACTTCGGTTGTATTATCAAAATTATCAATTTTTACTCTAAACTTAAAACCTGTTTTATCTCCCCAATATTCATCTGTTGCATATTGAAATGCTTCTACGATTTTATTCATATGTTCTGTAAAATCAGTCCAAATGATTACTTCATAAGTTAAAGTAACATAATCAGGTATTACGATATCATACAATTCAACTGGTTTTTGAGTAGAAGTCATTGCTGAAAATTTATCGTATCTATGTTTTTTGGAATATCTTGATACCGATGGATAAGATACATGTCTATTCATTGTATTTGATAGTGCATCATTTCTTTCAATAGAATTTCTTTTAAACATTACCAAAGGAATTTGCAACATTCCTTTTTTATCTCTTAAAAATCCATCTTTTTGTACTGATTTCCATCTTTCAGGATTACCATATACAACTGGTATCTTTTGTTTTTCTTGGAATATTTCAACAGTAGGTAATACAGTATCAATCATATGTTCTGCGATTGCAAAATCAACATCATATAATTTTACTCCCTTTCCTTGTTCAATACTTTCTTTTTTGTATTGTAAGGCTCTATTCTTAGGTAATTTTTTTAAAGGGTCTACTGCCATTAGTGATATGTCCTTTCATCAATTTGTATTGAACTTCTTCTTACCATAAATGCAACTGCAGTTAGAACCATTCTTGAATCATCGA
>Ga0222715_10004971_pt1 | contig 11412 bp, 13 predicted proteins | sample C33_9DmetaG_FD_165056 | JGI IMG/M metagenome (GOLD analysis project Ga0222715, IMG submission 165056) | Estuarine water microbial communities from San Francisco Bay, California, United States - C33_9D | ecosystem: Environmental > Aquatic > Marine > Unclassified | place: USA: California...
CGTAGAATCTTGGAACGCACACTCCATTCTTAGCTGCTCTAAAAACTTTGAAAGGTGGTGGAGGAAATCCATAGTCGCTATTGACCTGTGGTCTTACTGTAAGTTCCTTTTTAATGTCCTGAAGTGGCCCTTCTGTCACAATATACCCAGTTCTCGTTAGCATTGATATGTTAAAGAATTGAAACTTTATATGACTATAATGCCATCCATTAACGTTGACGAAAATATCAGGAAAATTGAACAAGCCATTGAGGAGTTGACGCAAGAAGTTTATCGCCTCCAAGGGTCTCTTCGCGTGTTCAAGGGTTTCAAGGAAGCTGGTTTGACGAATGTTGATGTCCCAGATGAACTCAAAGAATCGCATGATACTACGGAAGAACCTCAAGAAGTTAAACTTCATGAATTGCAAGACGCGGATGAAAGTACCCAAGAATAACCGCTATAACAACCTACATTCCAAACACCTTTGAAGTCGGTTGTAACTTCAACTTCATCATCTTTTATAAGAGACTGTACGGGTCGTCCTTGGACTTCACACATCACTCTCCTATAACGGAACGGAACCTTAACTGTGAGAATACGACCATCCAACGGATTCTCTACTCGCTCATTTTGAATGAGATGGGTCTTGTTTATATGCATTCTTTGTATAATTTCAATGCATTTTTCAGGAATGACCAAACGAATATACTTTTTGTCGTTATGGTCATACATGGGTGTATGTACTTTGGCTAAAAACTTCATTGGTTTCTGTTACGATAAATTAGAATTAAAACTATAAGCAGCAAAAATGTTACTGATATAACTTGTGTAAGGAGGAGTGGATTAAATGGTTCACGAGTTCCAAATGTGAGATGACTCAAAGATCTTGATACCTCCACAGCTGCTTCAATACTGGAGTAGGGTGTGTTCCGTGGAGACATCATACCACACATAGCAACACTGGGGCATTCACCAAAGAAGGGGAGTTGTCCATGGAGGTTGAGGACTCCCGAAGACTGTGAAAATTGCCATCGCACACCATCCCACTCTGCACCCCATCCAAAACGAATTTGTTTGGGAAGGGGAACTTGTAATTCTTCAAGAACGCGAACGCGCAATTCCTCTGGTGGTGTTGTAAGTATGTCCTCTGTGAGGTCGCATATCACACAAGACACGGTATAACCATCTGCGAGGACAACAGGTTGGAGATTCAACCTCGTTGAAGCTGCGATTTCAAGATCGTCGCCAAGTTCCACGGGTTCGTCAAAGTCAAAGAGAATATTGATAGCTCCATATGTACTCTCTCGCACCTTCTTCTCCGCATCCTGACCCCAGTTGTCACCAAGGAACTTGAGGGCTGGACTGTTGTCCAAGCAAAGGAAAAGCATTCCATCATCAATTATGGTTTCATCTGTAAATTCGGCAGTGTAACCATCCTTGAGATATTGAACATCCTTGAGTTCTTTCTCAAATTGAAATTCCACACCAATGTCTTCAAGAGCTCTCTGCATGGCATCACACATTACCCGACCCGATACTTTCTGTGTGTACTGTTTTGACATTCCAACGTAATCAAAACTTTTGACAAATTCGTATGCAGACATCACATTCCAAGTCACACCATCCATGATGAGGGGAAGATGTTCAAGCACCACTTGACCACCATCTGTGATGTCACCGAGAGCCTCTTTGAGTGAAATACCCTTGTACTTTGTGGGTTGAGCAAGAACTCGCACTGCAAGTGACGCGAGCGCGCCATAATCCTTGAGACTGAGAGAGCGACCTATAAAACCATAGAGATCCTTCTCAGCTGGTTCAAATATATCATTCCAATCAATTTTCATTTCTTCAAAGAGACTGTGTGTATTCACAAAAGCCTTATCAAAAACTATTCGGTGTGCGTGGAGATCTCTTAATTCACCTTCGGGTTCCCACCAAGATCCACCCGCTGAAGTCTTTCTGTCATAGATTGTAATATCATGATTACCCGACCTGAGTATTTCCCAAGCGAGGGACATCCCCGTTGGACCAGCACCAACAATATGAATCTTCATTCTACTTTTAACCGATATATAATTTTTCGTGTGTGAGCGTATAAAATCCAAATACATTTAGAATATTCTCTTCAGTGTGAGTGCTGTATTAAGTGCACCAAGTCCCTTGACTTTGTCAATCAACATATACCTGAGACCTGCGATTAAAACAGCCACTATACCAACTATACAAAAAACAATACCAGATCTTGTATTATTTTTTGTTTCACCTTTAGAATCTTTTGGATTTTTCACAATTATAAATGTTCCCAATGCAGATGATGAAGATGCCGCGCATATGGCAACCATAAGATTTATGAGTGCCATACTCTTACCAATTTCATTACCTGTTTCTATGATGCTACTCATTAATTATTACTTACAAAATTAAATTAAACCAGTCTCCTTGCGTTCTTCTGGAGTCTTAATCGCATACATCACAGAGATGAAGATTGCTGTAGATATGACAGCGTACTCAATGTCTTGTGTCGCACTGAATGCAATCAACATGAGAGAGATGAAACGGAAAATCTTGTTGTTGAAGAGGGTCTTAAGGTTCTTGGGAATCTTGATCGCGTTACCAGCGAAGAGACCTTGGTACAAGATGATGAGGGTGAAGATGATGGGCTGAGCTTTAATCACAGCTTCAGTTGGGGTACTGAGCGGTCCAAGAAAGCTGTTGAGTTTGGGCATTTATAGTAACCCAAGATATTAAAAAATAAAAGATGTTTGTATAGTAGGATGCTATGCGTCGCGAGTCATAAACCCACACGTGTGGTACCAAACCAAAAGGCAAAGACCTGGAAGTTTGCCGCCAAATTTCTGTGGAAGAATACATTTGTACAAAACAAATCTGAACTTGGTGCGTGGACACGGGATCAACTCCTTGACCTCGGACCAACTTTTGTAAAATTAGGACAAATCGTTTCAACGAGAGCGGATCTCTATCCACCCGAATTTACAAAACAACTGGAATCTTTACAAGATAACGTTCCTCCCGTGGACTACGACGTTGTACAAGACATTGTAAATATAGATATGTTTGAATACTTTGACAAAGAACCTTTCAAGTCTGCGAGTATTGGACAAGTACACAAGGCAACCCTAAAGAATGGAAAAGATGTCATCGTCAAAGTCAAACGCCCAAACATCTATAACATCATGAAGAATGACACAGACAATGTGAGGGAAATTGTACGCATATTAGAAAAAGTTGGTGTTGATACGGGGAATAGCTCCGAGTATGTACTTAATGAATCTATAGAGTATCTTTTGGGGGAAGCAGACTACGCACAGGAGATTGATAACGCCGTACGATTCAGAAAGAATATGAAAGATATCAAATGGGTCAAGGTTCCAAAAGTGTACACCGAACTTTGTACAGATGACACAATTGTTATGGAATATGTGGAGTCCGAAAAGCTTACAGAGTTGACAGATCCAAATGTTAACAAAAAGAAGATATGCGAGGCACTCATCAATTCGTACGTCATTCAAACAATGGATAAGGGTTTCTTTCACGGAGATCCACACCCAGGTAATTTGGGATTTTCACCTAAAGGGAAATTGGTCTTTTACGACTTTGGTCTCATCATAAATCTATCTGAAGAACTCCGAAATGGGTTCAAGCAGATATTTCGGTGTATCATTGATAAAGATACAAAAGGTATTGTTGAAGTTCTCGTGGATCTCAAAGTTATCGTACCCACAACGTCAGATCTTTCAGATATAGCACTCTTTTTTGAAACAGTTTTGAGTTACTTGGAGACCCTTGATGGGTCAAATTTTGTAAATGATGATGTAGCGTTACAGCTGGCAGCCGAAAAACCTTTTGTTGTACCATCAAGTTTTATATACTTGGCGAAATCCTTCTCTCTCATAGAAGGAATATGTCTCACGTTGGATCCAGAGTTCAATTATTTCACATATTTGGAACCCATGATCAAACAACAGTTTGTTGAATCCATAGACATTCAGGATGCTCTCATGAAGACGGCCGAAATGCCGGCGAAAATACGAAATATTAGTACAGCTGTTTTGGGTTTGGAAAAATCCAAAGCAGCCATGAAGAGGTCTATGTCTAAAACGAGACAAGAGATCCGTATGGTGCAGTATAGTACGGTGAGTGCGCTCATGGCACATCAGTTTGACGACACACCCTTAGCATTTGGGTTTGTCCTATGTACACTATGGTTTGCGTTTAGTTCTCGAAAAAATCGATAGCGACTTCTTCCTTTTTGGGAGAGCTCTTGAAGAAGTCTTGGTGTTCTCTGAAGATTTCCTTGACGCGTCGCTGTTCATCGCGGCTAATATCCGATAACTTTTCACGGATCTTACCCACGTCTGCGTCACTGTTCTTCTTCATCTTCTTACCAAACTTCTTGAAACGGTTGGTCTTCGCCGCAAAAGTCATAGAGGTTGTAATTGAAAACATTTTTGTTAGTTACATTCTAAGGACATTTAAATTTTAAGTACCTTTTCCTGACGATTTACTTCATTATGATGCCATAAAATCCAGACCTCACGGGTTTCATTGTATTTATATCATACACTATAGTAATTTCATGGTTTATATCCTCGTATAAATGCATGTTATCTAATACATGTTTTATGAGATGTACATCATATCCAAACTTTATAAGAAAAAATAAAAACTCTTCAACATTTATACCTAAATATTGAATAAATATCTGTTCTTTGAATTTATTATGAACACATATATGTTTAGAAGTGTAATGATCTAAATATGAATAAAACGTACTTACACGGTCATCAAAACCAATATGTTTCATGTATTTCATAAACTTAACCTTAAATCTATTTGTGTGATCTAAAACAAATCTACTTTCTGATTCTGTGTCATTTTTATATCCGTGACCATAAAATGGATAACCCACATAGTTATTTTCTGATAAATATGTGTGCGTCTCATCCCCCAAAACATCCAATGTATCATATACATCTCTCGAGGTGATGACAATTCCAGTATCTTTTAACAACGGTGTTATTTTAGAAGAATCTTGAATATCATATTGATATTGATATATTTCCCAACGCATATTTTTACCTTCTTTTTTACATCCCCATACACTCTTATCCGGACAACTACCCAACTTTCTTACTATTTCACTTTTATATTTTGTATTTGATAGCGATTCATATAATAACCTAGATGATGGTAAAGCTTTTGTAAGCTTTTTATCAAAGTAAAAAACATTATACTCAACCTTATATGGTTTGGTTTTAGCCCATTTTGGAATCACTTCATAGGGGTGAAGATAATCTGAATCGCGTGGTGGATATAACGTTATGTATTTTTTACCTTTTAAAACTGATAGTATACCAGCTTTATCATCGTAATGAAGACCTGTATCATGTTTTCCGGTGGCAATCCATAAATTTATATCAACATCTTTATCTTTAAAATATTCAGGTTTAACTACATCAGGTTTTATATGATCAAGTAGGGGTATGTTTAGTTTTTCTGTATTATTTCCATAACCAGGTAATGTTATAATGTAGTTATAATCCTTTTCTGTATGCATCTCATCCATGTAGGATTTATCACTCAAACTATTCCATGTCATTACATGATCATTGTAATTATTTATTTTCGTTATAATTTTTTCTTTATTCTCAATCCTATCATATAAAACGTGTGGTTTATCAAAATTATCAAATATATCCATACACCAAAAATTTATAGCGATTGACTTTTCACTTCTAATCCAATGCCACCATTTTGGTGGTATGTAAACTGATTCACCTTCTTTTAGAGTCATATGGATAGGGGATGTTAACAATAATTCAGGATAAAGGAAAAAATTTCTGTTATTAATTTTGCTAAAGTGTGCAAAAAAGAAATTGTCGTTCAGATGTCTCAAGTTATTACTATTATTAATCATTCTATAAAAATAGAATAATAGTAATAAGATATATACTATCATTTAAATTAAATGTCATAATATTTTCTAACAATTTACTCATTATTGTCTCAAGTTCAATCGTTCCAACTTTTCCTCAAACTCACGCCTCTCCCCTGGCGACTCTATCTGTTTCCCTGTGGCAAGCGCCTCAATCTCTGGGCCTGTGAGATGCATCGCATTGACCCTGAAGTCCTTGAATGCCTCCATCGTAATTGGGACGAGGGGTTCAACCAAGTCATAAATAGCGTTGGCATAGTCCCGAATCTCCTTCTGGGCGTGGTGGTCCATGCGGAGGTGGAGATAATGCATCAAGTTGTGAAGGTTAATCTTCCAATAGAATTCGGTATAGGTACACTGTGGGAGGTTACCTCGCGCCTGTTCCCGACACACCCCCTCCTCAAGAAGGCTCTCGTACAGTCCAAAAGAATGTTCTAAGTGTTCATTAATTTTTCCAGTTTTCTCTTCGTCAATCTCTACAACACCCTCAGACCCCTGGTTATTTACTTGAGACTGACCTCGTAGAACTCCTGGGTTGTAGTACTGTTTCGGTACGACGGAGTAGCGGGCGGAGAGCTCATTAACGGAGGCTGTTCGATGTCGAAAGTGCTGTCTCGCGATGTATAGGGGCATTTTGATATGAAATTTGAATTCCACCATTTCGAAAGGGGTTGTGTGCCAATGGCGAAGCAAGTATCTGAGGAGTCCTCGGTCTCCACGGGAAGACTTTGTCCCGTCTCCATAGCTGACTCTGGCAGCTTGGACGATTGACGTGTCCAAATCTTCTCTCGGCATGTGATCAACCAATCGTACAAATCCGTGGTCCAAGACATCTTTTTGCATAGTGTTCTAATTCTTAGTTCCCCCCAAATCTTTAATCAAGTCATCGATGTCACGATAGTACCTCTTGAGATCCTTCATAAACCTCTTGTTATTCTCAAGAACCTCACACTCGGGTTTGTTGAGATAAATCCAAGCCAAATTTGACTTTGAATACTTTGTTCTCTTTTGATTATCATTTGGTTTACGAGCCACTAACTTGGTGGACTTCTTGGGTTTCTTGGTGGTTGATGTGACCTCTACCCGATTGACGAAACTAAGAGCTTGCATCACAGTATCCGCCAAGTCATCTTTCTTTTTGGACTTGAGGAATGTATCCAACCAATGGGCGTTAACGGGTCCACTGCGAATGAACTCTTCACACCTCTCAATGGAGACCTTCTTCCGTTTGTTGTATTGAGCTTTCCCAGGTCCAGCGACATCTGGGATCTTGTGACGCGCGTCGTAGAGGATTGTCTCCGCGTTTGGGCACTTAATAATAAAGTACGCGTGGAGGAAATGCATGACAGAGATCATCTTTTTATTGCGATCTGGTTGCTTTTCTATGAGGATTGTTTGGGCTGTGAGAACCCAAGGTCTTTCATCAAGATGCTTTCTCAAGGAGACATAGATACCATCTTTGTGTTCGGGTGGGACACCAGAGACATCCCATTCTTCAACAAGGTTGGAGGTTTCATTGAGTAAGCACATGGCTAAGTTCCGAATACCAACATCAATACTCAGAATCATTAATTAAAGAGGTCTTTATGTCTTTAACTTAGAATCGTCGGGCCGCGGCGCTACTCAAATTACCCGTAGCCTTTTGACCCGCGGGTGAGAGACCAATGACAATCATAACAAGTACAAGGAGGCAGCAGCATACAACGGACGCGATGATACCATACTTCATTGGTCCAGTGAGACCTTCAAATAAAGTTCCAACTATGTCAGCGATACCCTTGTTTTCAGACGTTTGAGATGCACCGGCATCGGCAGCCAATTTGTTCAAAACATCGCTCTCAGCGATCGATTCTTGAAGATTTTTAGTTATAGCTTTGGCGAAAAGTTGTGCAGTTATATCTTGTGTAATGTCAATCTTAGTACCATCTGTTACACAATCAATGTTTCTAAGAACAATTTGTTGCTGCTGAAGGCTGATTTGTTCAGCGACTGCTTCTGTAACATTTTTAGTTACAAGTTTGTTTTCGACTATATTTTGAATTTCCATATTGACTGATTGAGTCACATTCTGTTTATCACCGAACTGCATATTACCCGCTTCAGTAGCCTTTTCTATCGCCGCTTGAGCTGCTGCTTGCATTTCGTTTGAGATACCGTTTTTGATCGCAGTTTCTTGTTGATTATTCAACTTTGCTTCAGCACTCGCCGAGGCGTTAATTGCCTGACCAATGGATATACCACACCCCTTAACACCATCCATAACAACTTGTTGCTTTTGGATACTCGCTTGAGAGGCCATAGCTGTGACTTTGTTTTCGGTAATTGATTCATAAATACTTCTGTTCATGACACTCATGTCAAAAGTTTGGTTGATCGATTGAGAGCCACCTCCTCCCATGATTTTATAATGTACTGAGAAAAAAAATGTTACCAAATTGTAAAATGAAACTCAATCTCAGGAAGATCAAAATGAATCAGATCATTTTGATTGTGGCGATCCTCGTCGTGTTGGGTTGGAACATTAGAAGAATCAGGCGAGTTGAAAAGTTGGAAGGTGAAAAGTCCGAAGCCGTCCTCTATGTTGAAAACACAGAAGAACCAAATCCATTCATTGTCTATGGTATGGCTAAGAAGATGACCGATGATGAAGCGAAACTTGAAGAAATTTTGAATACAGCTAACGATGGTAAGAAGGATAAACTTATTGAATTATTGAAGACTTTGTAAGTTTGTGACCAAAAAGATATAGCAGACATTTTAATTAAATACCGAATCACGACATTTAATTAAAATCTCAGTAGGTATTAGATTTATATCATGGGAGGAGGAGGATCAAGAGGAGTACGACGAGTGCCAATACCACCACCGCCACCACGCTGTAGTACTTATGAATTACCTAGTCACCTTCGAGGAGATGCTGATGCATTGAAAAGCTATGATTACAGAGGTGCTAGACGTGAGTGTCGCCCACATCTAGATCGTCATATAGCAAAACTAAGAGAAGATTTTTGTAAAACACCTGGTAATTTAAGTAAAAACCCTGGGGGTGGTACATGCTTAGAAAGAGACGCAGCTGGTGGAATTGCTAATACATATTGCGAACGGGGTAATAATATATCTGGTTCTGACCAGGGTAAAGCTTGTACTAGAGAAGCACTTGGAACAAATTATGACAGAATTGCCACAAAGTATTGCCAGACACCAGATGGTAGATATGATAATTTCTGTTCATGTTACAATGTAACGAATGGGATTTGCGATGCCGATGCGTCTTCTGCTGGTTGCGGTACCAAAGCCGCTGTATTTGATCCATTAGTTGAAGCCACACCAAAAGAATTTAGAGGTGCTTGGATGGGTAGAGAAGCGTGTTTTGGTGGAGTTTGTACGGGTACGGCGTATGTACCAAATAACGCTAATCAAAACTGTAATGCTCCAATCAAAATTTGTAATCAACAAATTAGTGCGAGTAATATGGACCAATCCGACATCAACGCCACTTGTAATTTGGGTGATGGACCTGGGGGTGGTGAAGGTCCAGCGCAACCTAAAAAACGAGAATACGAACCAGGTACATTGTCATACAGACTTGATACATTTAGATCAAAGTTGCCAAAGGCTCTACAACAATTAATACCTGTATCCACGGAAGAAGTAACAGAAGAAGGCTCAAAGCTTGCGACCACGAGTTTTACTTTAACTAGTAGTATTAGTTCCAGTTTGTCAATAATCATAATCATAATTGTACTTGCCATGAACACCAAAAAGGCCAGTCGGGTCTACCGAGGCTAAAGTTTTTCTATGTAGTATATAAGATGCCCTGTGAGGTGACATTATACAGTGACAAGAACTACGGTGGAAGGTCTCTTAAACTTACAGAATCCTCACCCGATCTTGATAGAACTTCAATGGGTAGAAATTCAGTATCTTCATATAAAGTAAATGCGGATGAAGGGTGTCTGATTACTGCATGGAGATATCCAAATTATCAATCTGATGGGCGTTATCTCAGGGGCGATGAACCGAACTTGGGGTGGAGAAGAAAATGGAATGATAATAATTGGAATGATGACATAGATTCCGTTAAAATAGAAAAGCTTCCAAGAGATCCAGATAAATTCCTTGAATATGCTTTGAACGTACCACACTATTTACCATCTTCACCATATGATACATATTGTGGTGGTTGTCGCTGGTGGCCACAAGCAAGTCCTCATCCAGATGCCGAGGGCAACCCTGTAGAAAGAGATCCCAAAGATGCTGATATGACAAATGTTGTACTTGGAGAATATGAAAAGGATGGTGATACTCATATGAGAGAGTTTCAACCATGTCCAGGTGGTAAGGGATTTTTCAATTCAAAATCTGGTGTTGCATGTGGCTACAGTAAATCACAGGGTTCTGGATTAGCAACTTTATTAAGGAGCAGTAACAAATTTCCGGGTGATCCACGTCGTACCATGTGGAATGCATTATCCAAACAATTCTGTAATGAACCCGAAAATGTCAAGGGGAATATGGGTGAGCCATGCATTTCCAGAGTCCGTGGTACCGAAGTGGTCAAAAAGTATTGCGTAGTTGGTGACAGAATGCCAAAAGATTACATTTGTGATCGTCAAAACTTGGGTAGATACTATGACGAAGCCGCACAAGAATTTTGTAAGGCTAATCCTAAAGATAAATGGTGTTCTTGCTACAATGTAAAAACCAAAGTTTGTGATAAAAATATGGAAGCTGCTGGTTGTGAGTATATAAAGTTCTTAGAAGACAATCAAAATGTATTTGGACCAAGAATTAAAAAGATGGTTTCGGGTGAAAAACCCGAAGATCCACCAGTTGAGGCATACGATCCACCTCTCGGATATAACATATTGAGAGATAATGCCCATTGTACAAAACGAATGTGTAATGACGGTTATTTACCAACTGGTTTTGATAATGATTGTAAACAAAGTTACAAATTTTGTAAAAGAGACATAAATATTAAGAGTTCATCGGCGAATGACATAGCAATTCTTTGTAATATAGACATGGAACCAATAGTACTACCAGATTGGTGGAACGAAGAAAACAAGGGTTTTGGACGAAAACCACCATTTGATAGATTTCCTTTGAATAAACTACCAATCACCGAATGGCCAGAAAAGTTTGACATGAAAAATAGAGATGCTCGTAATATTGTATATTATGGAAGTTCGGGTGCAGCTGTATTATGTCTTGTATGTATTATTATGCTTCTGGTATTAAAGTCAAGCTTAAAGAGGAGATAGTTTTTTAGAGTATGTCTTGGTGTTGGTGGTGTTGTCACTCCTTTGAGGGTGCACCTTTAAGTGTTCCTCACCGTTATGACGATAGACGAAGTAAGTTTTACACAGCTGGCAACTTCTGTTCATGGAGTTGTGTAAAATCGTATGCGATAGACAAATGTGGCGACGTTAAGGGGAGTATAGTGTGTGGTAACATTGTACTCATGCGAC
>Ga0222715_10004974_pt1 | contig 11409 bp, 16 predicted proteins | sample C33_9DmetaG_FD_165056 | JGI IMG/M metagenome (GOLD analysis project Ga0222715, IMG submission 165056) | Estuarine water microbial communities from San Francisco Bay, California, United States - C33_9D | ecosystem: Environmental > Aquatic > Marine > Unclassified | place: USA: California...
AACCATACACAGATAATTTGATACCCTTTGTTTCAAACACAAAGAAAATGGATGAAATAAAGAATGCTAACTCTAATAACAGTTCGCTAAAGCTAAAAAGGACTAAACCACTAAAAAGAAATCATAATAATTTAGAGTCTGCGTTAGGACTTATCATTACTCCCAAATCCTAAGTTTCTTTTTTGTTTAGCCGTTGGTATTGAAGGTGGTAAATTTTCAGTTTTTTTACTATGAATCCACTGTTCACCGTCGTGTGCGACCCAACATATATCATACCTCTCCATCGTCTTTCTACACAAGACACATGGTAATGATATACCGTCACCGTACACAGTTTTTCGACCTATTATCAAATGACCATATTTTCTATGTACCCAATCAGAGAAATGGTGAGGTTTATGTCCCTTTCTTATACATTCCCTATATAATCGTCGGATGAGTTGTCGCTCCGCACACATGTGATTCGTACTTTCTATGGAAGGTCCTCTAGACATTGAACCTATCACGGTACAATATTTCATACTTGGCAATTCAAACAGGTTGCTCCGTCGTATACAAAATCACAAGTATTACACTCACTTAGGACTTTAATTTGCTTTTTTGATACGAGACCCTGTGCAAATCGTTCGAGTTCCTTTACTGTATATAATCCGTACTGGATCATAACACTGAGAGATGGAAATCTCATGTATTTGAATATCGACTCACTCTTTTATATTACTTTAGGCATGGGAGACAATTGGCCATGGCCTTTTTCGTCTTGAGCATCACAGCAAAACTGTCAACCATGGGAGGGACAATACTCTTAAGAACAACCTCGAATTCACTGTCCTTCTCGCCTTCATCAATTTGTTCAATCAGGTGGTTAAGAACCGCGATGACCAACTTCTTCTTCTGGGGACCGGGGAGTTTCTTAAATTTAACAGACTCCATCATCAACCGTCCTAGGATAGGGGGGATATCCTCTTTAGTGAGACCATCGTCAATGTACTCAACACGAATCTCTTCAACGGTCTTTACGACGCTCTGTGCATCAATCTTTCCAGCAAACTTTTGTAAAATGGCATCCATTATATAATATCTATATATTATAACACAGAATGGAATTTAATGATATTATCGCAACTGCTGCGTTTGGTATAGGTTTTATTCAGATGTATTCTGACATACAAAATTCGGATGAACTTACCAAAAAGTCGAAGAAGCGAATAGTATTGGGTATCATAGCCAGTATTTTGTGGCTTACGTATCAAGCTAGAAAGTATGGAATTAACACGACAACGATGTACACAACAATCGGTCTTTTGGTTCAAGTTTATTTATTGAACAAGATCTTGTTAAAAGACATTAAAGATTGATGACGTGTATTACCCAGAAATGAGTACTCTCATTCTTGCGTCCGTTAACAGGCCAGTTGTCAACCCCAAGAAGACCAACTCTTCTACTCCCAAATCACCCAAGCTCACCCCCATTGGGCGCCCTAACGATTTCCTCGCAGTCGCTGAGCGTGTAAATGGTCGTGCCGCTATGATTGGTTTTACATCCGCTGTCGTAGATGAAATCATGACCGGTAATTCACTCAGTACTCAGTTCCATGATAACATTGGTCTATCTGTTGCGGTTGCGAGTTTGGCGTTCCTTGGAACGGCATCTAACCCTAAGGATGAGGGATACGTTCAGGGCTTTTGGAAGCCCGAGACTGAGCTTGTAAATGGTCGTCTCGCAATGGTCGGCATCGCATCTCTTCTTTTAACTGAATCTCTTCATCCTCATGTTCCACTTTTTTAGAGTGGTTTAAAGATACGAATCTTTTAGAAGATATAAATGAGCACTCTCATTTGTTCGTCGATTAAGCCAACCTATCACGTGCATCGCCAGACCACTAAGCGTCGTACACGTGTCGCACCAATCGCACGTTCCTCTCCTGTTGAGGAGCAGCCCGTTCAGGATATCATAATCGAGTACGATGAGGTCCCGAAATATCGCTTCGCTGAGGTTCTCAATGGTCGCGCTGCTATGCAGGGTTTCCTTTGGGGTTCTGTGAACTGGGCGATGACTGGTGATAACATCATTCAACAGGTTGAGGATCCAGTATACGCGATGGCTGCGACTGGTGTAGTCACCACACTTGCACTCGCATCGGTGTTTACTGCCGAAGATTTCACCATCGAGAAGATTGGTGCGTTCACCCCCGAGGCTGAGCTTAAGAACGGTAGGTTAGCTATGCTAGGATTCACCACTCTATTGGGATTGAGTGCCATGTAACCTATAAATTCAATCATTTTAACCTTTTCTTCCATTGAAAATGTCCCTGCTCTACGCATCACGTAGGCCAAGAACATCATTAGGATATAGGCATTCACCGCAATTGGCTTCATATTAATACTACTTAAAAACATTACAGTCTTTATACGTACATGAAATTATCATACGCTATTACCGTGTGTAATGAATCGAAAGACCTATATGGACTCATATCCTTTCTCTTGAAAGTGAAGGATCAAGAAGATGAAATAAACGTCTTACTGGATTCACTTCACGCTACTAAACCTGTCAGAGATGTTTTGACTTATTTCCATAAAGATATCGTTGTATCCGAACGAGATTTTGATGGAAACTTTGCAGAACACAGGAATTACCACCTTACAAAATGTACCGGTGACTACATTTTCATCATCGATCCAGATGAAATGCCGAAAGAAAAACTCTTGAAAGGTTTGAAGGGTGCTATAAAAGATAGTGGCGCCGAACTGTTACTCGTTCCAAGAATAAATTTACATCCAGGGTTTACACAAGAGTGGCTGGATAAATGTAAATTTAAGGTGAATGAATTCGACTGGATAAATTGGCCGGACTATATATGCCGAGTTTTCAAAAATGATCCTGGTACCATCAAGTATGGGAATGCGTTACATGAAAGTGTCATCGGTACAGATAAGAAGGTTATGCTTCAAGCGGATCCATCTATAGCGGTATGGCATATCAAGTCTGTCGACAAACAGGATAATAGATGGAACTCTGACGGAACATTTATTGTTCCAGATGGGGAAAACTTTTATGACTCTCTAATGTAGCTTTTATTTCATCGTCTGTCATGTACGGAAACATAGGTAAACTCACACATTTAGAACAAAACTCTTTCGCATGTTTACATTCGACACGAAACTCTTTAAAACATTCTAATTCTGGTAATGAAATGGGATAATGGATACCCGTTTGTATTCCATTTTTCTTCATATGTTCGATGTAAGAGTCCCTATTTTCTTGTAGCGTGTAAAAAACATGATAAACATCTTTACCGATAGAACTCCTTGTGGGAAATGTATGTGCCTCGTTATATTTTGTCGCAACATTGATTCTTTCATTTGTCCATTCATCGAGATGTTTTAATTTTGTTGATAGGAACAATCCCTGCATTCCATCCATACGGCTATTTACACCATCTGTCTGATGTTCATATCGGTTATGTACTGGAGCACCCAAACTTGCGTACTGCTTCATTTTAGTGGCGAGTGTGAGTGATTTTGTTATACACGCACCACCATCACCGAGCGCTCCTAAGTTTTTACCCGGGTAAAAGGAAAAGCAGCCAATGTCACCGATCGTTCCGACATGACGGCCATTTCTAATTGATCCATGTGCTTGTGCACAATCCTCTATGATTGGAATGTTAAGACCTCTTGGGACGTGGGCACACTGTCCAAATAAATGAACTATGATTATACATTTAATGTCATAGTCTATTTGAGTGTCAATGAAATCAATTAATCCTGTTTTGGGGTTTACATCTACAAACACTGGTACATGTCCAGCATTCACAACTGCCATAGCTGTAGCCGCGTAAGAAACTGCGGGAACCATGATCTTCGAATTATCTTCAAGCTCAAGAGCCTTAATTGCCAGATATAATGCATCGGTACCACTGTTACACGTGATACAATATGGAGATTTGGTATATTCCTTAAAGTTCTTGGCAAACACTGCGTCACCGACAAAGCCACTAGAATCTAAAATTGTGTCGAGAGCTTGATGAAACTCGTTTCTGAGTGGATCATGGATTCTTTTCAAGTCATTAAATGGTACTTTCATTATTAAAGATAAGTTGCATGTCTTTAATAATGAAGTGTGTTATAGTAGGTTTAGGGTATTTTGGTAAGATTATTCAAAGTAAGTTGAAAGAATTCCCTGTCGATGAACTTGTTACTGTCGACCCATTTAATCCAACCAGTGAATTCAAGAATATATCCGATGTAGAGAATGTAGATGGATATTGGTTTGTAACAACACCTGCGAGTACACACCATAGTGTTCTATTGGAACTATTCAAAAAAGGTGTTAAAAATATTTGGGTGGAGAAACCCATATGTAACACACTAGATGATACACTCGATATATTTTCCAAGAAACCGGATGATGTTTTCCTATATTGTGATTTTACATGGCTTCAGCACGAGGCTATAAAACGACTGGGGAGTGTGAGTGACATAAAACATATTGAAATGAAATGGATGAATGATGGGTCAATGATTCCCAAGGATGTAAACATAGTAACAGATTTAGCTATTCATCCTATATCGATCTTAACATTCTTGTTAATTAAATCGAAAGATATTTTAGAAAAGATACATGTAACTTATGCAAATGATATGTCTGTATTGATAAATGGTTTCAGTAAAAATGGCCTCACATTTAACATAGAAGTGAGTAATTCTTCATCCATAAAAACACGGAACATTAGTGTGTATTGTGCAGATGATGTGTATAGATGGTTTTCGGAAGATCCCGATCACATAGAAAATCTGGGTCGTATCGAATCTAAAGATGCCATCGTGTCTAACATTCGGTTATTCTTTTCCAAAAATTCTCTCGGGTATCCATTAGATATTGCGAGAACGCTTGAAACTGTTAACGAATTGTTCACCAACTTCGATAAGTGATTTTTTATCATTATCCGATAATGAAGATCTCTCTATCCCAATTGTATTGACTTTTATGGGAATCGAAGGAACTCCACCCCATACGATACCGTCGGGTGATTCACCCTTGAAAAAGCTACCTGCACCTATCATACAATATTTACCTATCATAGATCTTTGATGCACGGACGCGTTCATACCCACGTGAGTGTTATCACCTATGGTTGCAAATCCAGCTATACTACATCCCGGGTTTAACTGCACATTGTTACCTATATCACAATCATGTCCTATAAATACATGACTCATGATATAACAATTGTTACCTATTCTCGTATATTTTTCAGTTGGTTTATTTATGACCACATATTCTTTCATCTCTGTATTATCACCGATGATAACCTGACCATTAGGATTTGACTTTCTGCCTTTCCAATCCGGTTCGGTTATCATTGAACTCGTAACGATTTAAAGAGCATCATCTTTAATTCAGTAAATGAATGTTCTCGTATTGGGATCAGAGGGATTGGTGGGTACGTCTTTATGTAACGAACTGAAGAGGAATGGGTACACCGTTATTCATTGGGATATATCTTTATCGGTTGATCATGATCTAAGTAACATCGTGAATATTCAAAAACTGAAACATGTGATTGATAAGGTTGATTTTGTATTTTTTCTTGCGTATGACGTTGGTGGTGCCAAATACATATCGGATGTAAATTTCAGTTTTATAAATCGAAATATAATGATAATGTTTAATACATTCAACTTATTGGAAAACAAAAAGTTTATCTTTACTTCGAGTACGATGTATAATATGGAAAGTATTTATGGTACACTCAAACACGTGGGTGAGCAATATACTTCACACCTTGGTGGACTATCTACACGGTTTTGGAATGTATATGGTCCAGAACCCTATTCTGAACGATCCCACGTTATTACAGATATGATACATAAATGGAAAAAGAATGGTTACATTGATTTAATGACGAGTGGTGAAGAAGAGCGACAGTTTTTACACACTGATGATTGTGCTAGATGTTTAATTACTGTAATGGAAAAGTATGATGAAATTCTCAAAAGCAGTAAATATGTAGATATTACAAGTTTTGAATGGTCAAAAATAAATGAAGTGGCTAAATTGATATGTGACGATGTCCGTGTCACTGATATAAAAATAACTACACATGATCGAAAAAACGAACCAAATTCGTTTATTCTTAAATACTGGAAACCCGTCATTTCTCTTTCTGAGGGGATAACATCTCTTCGATTAGACTCTCGATATCATACTCTCTAGTCCATCCAAGCTTTTCAATGGGGTCATTATTACCCGTGAGTAAAACGTTATTATTTGGTTGGTAAAATTCACATGAAACTTTCACCGCAGTTTCGCCGTCTATTATACCAACTTCATTTACACCTTCTCCCGACCACTCAATCGTTTTGTTCATTTTTTTCACTGCGAGTTCAATAAATTCTCGTACAGAATACGTTTTACCAGATGCGATAATGAAATCCATTGCCCATTTTTGTTGTAACATCAGCCACATGGCCTTTACATAATCTTTTGCGTGACCCCAATCTCTTCTAGATTCGAGATTTCCGATTTGAAAACATTTACCAGATTGTAAACCCCGTATAATCTTTTGTGTCACATATGTGACAGGTCTTCTTGGTGATTCGTGATTATATAAAATACCCGAACACACAAATATTCCCTCCGTTTCCCTATAATGTCTGACTAAAGAATCTGCACTCTCTTTTGAAATCCCGTATATACCACGAGGTCCGCGCGTCGTATGTATCGTTTGCGGTGTAGACCATGTTGATTTAGTGTTTGCAAAAATCTCCGAACTTGAAGCTTGAAAAATTTTACACTTTGACTGTGTACCAAAACTCTTTACAGCTTCTATTATATTAATAATACCCATAGTATTCACATGGAACGTTTTGATAGGGGAATCATAATGAATTTTTGCGGCTAGGTTATATATTTCATCGGGATTACATTGTTTAATTGTTTCATATATTTCATGATAATTGGTTATGTCCCCTCTAAACTTTACAACTTGATACCCTTTTTCGTCAAGGAATTCACATAAATAACTCCCATCTTGGCCAGATGCACCAGTTACTATCACAGTTTTCATTTATATAACCCACTCTCATACCCTTTAATTGTTTATTACCCTAAATATGGTATCGATCATTTCTTCATTAATAAATTGGTTATTACCTATATATACACCATTGTTGTTTAAAATTTCCGCGTTTGGAACCTTTGCGGTATCTTTCCATTTTTTTAGGAACGGGTGTAAAAGTAAATTTCCTGCGACTATTGGTCTATATTCTATACCGAGATCGTTAAAAATAGACTTGAGTTTGGTGACATTTCCGGGTTCCTTGCAGACGAAAGGTAGAACAAAACTACTATTTCCGGGGTCATTGTATGGGACGTAAAAGTGTTCGGGGTTTAGACGTTTTATGAAAGAGTCAAAATTTTTTCGACGAATGTCTATATGACTATCAAGCCTCTTCAACTGTTCGATACCGAGGACTGCATTCAATTCGGTGTTTCTGAAGTTGTACCCATCCGTGAGAAAAAGGAAACTGGGATCGATATTGGGATTATTTTGAATAGCTTCATCATAAAACTTTGGTGATAGAAGACGAGCCATTCCATGACTTCTTTTAATTTTCATAAGTTCATACAATAATTCATTATCAGTGGAAATCATACCACCTTCAATAGTGGTCATATGGTGTCCATAGTAAAAACTGAATGTACTACCTACACCTTTACTACCGCGTTTATTTCCATCTGGGCCTCTCACCCCATGTGATTCGCATATATCCTCAATAAAAATCGCATTTGGGTATTTCTTTTTAAGTTCTTCTATAGGTGAATTTAATCCTAAGAGATGCGTGGCGAATACAATCTTAATATCTTCATCTGGAAGAGCACTCATATCAAAGCTATATCTTTCTAAGTCGATATCACAAAATACAGGTTCGAGACCAACCTGAAACACTGGAGAAACATTTGTGACCCACGTACACGCGGGTACAAGAACCTTAGAACCATCGGGAATTTCATATAATTCTTTGACAGAAGCCATGAGTAAAAGATTCGCAGTGCTACCAGATGTCACGTATAGGGAAAATTTAGATCCTAGCCACTCACTCCAGTCATCTTCAAATTCTTTTACTTTGTTACCACATGTATACTTATCAGTAGAATATATGAAATCGACCAGAGCCTTTTTGTCACTCTCAGTGATAGTTGGTTGCATTAATGGCCACCACATTATTACATAAACGGGTAAAGTCTCTTTTAAGTATATAAAGGGTAAAACATTAAATAAAACTATATGAAGACCATCATAAGTTTAACGAGTATACCGTCTCGATTTAAAACTCTTCCAGCAATTGTGTATGATTTAGAGAAACACCAAGATGTGGATGAGATATGGGTAAACATCCCCTACGTGTATAACAGATTTCCAGATACAGAGGTTACGCTTCCCGATTTCTCCTTGTGTTCAAAGGTTGTTATTAATAGGTGTATAGATTATGGACCTGGTACTATGTACATGGGTCCAGCTAATTCAGACAAATGTGATGCTGATATAGTCATCGTTGTCAATGATGATACAAAATACCCGAGTAATCTAACGAGTAAATTAGTGGAATTGTACACGGGTGACAATAGTTGTTGGTGTCTATCGGGGTTTCGTGTAGATGAATATATAAGAAATAATGGTCAAGTGGGGCGTTATGATAAACAATGTATCGATGTTACTGAAAGTTACGGTGGAGTTATTCTTGATATGAAATGGTTGAGAGATATCAAGGATACATTTTTAGACTTTTACAAGCTCACATATAATGACGACATAATCATCAGTAATCTACTTTCCAAAATGGGTGTATCTAAAAAGAGTATTTGCGATCAATCCATGAATATAGGTATGATTCGTCAGTATTCATATGGTATGGGAGAAGATGCACTATTTCAAAATAACGGAGAGGGAAGTCATGTTGAAAATAATAAACGAGTCTTCAAAATGTTGAAAGATAAAAACCTAAGTCATTTTAAATCTCCATGAATGCTATGGACGAACACGTAGAGTTCAAAGATTCTTATCAGGACCTAGAAGCTAAGGCGGATGATATAGCACACAGTCTCAGTAAATTGCCTATTGATTACAAACTCGCCGACCGATGTGCCGAAATTGAATTTTCTGTAGAAGATATAAAAGAGTGGTATTACAAACGAAAGAAAAATTTTGAAGAATACGAATCGGAAAAGAAATTCGTATTAAACATGATAACAACACTTGATAAACAGTTAAGAGACTTGAATAATGACGTGGAAAATTTCAAATTACGAGAGTTTTCTCATGACCAACACGGAGGGTCGTATTCACGATTACCTCAAATCCGGCGTCCGTAATATTTTTACAAAACGCTACATCTTCAGAGCATGTATCTCTGATGATAGTCCCATCTTCAGCTTCAATCTCTATGAGAGGGTAGCTAAAGTATGGATACTTCAACTTCTCGATAACACCCTTACGACACGCGAAGAACCCCATTCCGTTATAAGCGACCGGAATGAATTTTGGGGTGGACTCAAAGTCCTCAACTTTCATGAATTCAAATGTTCCAGTTTTCTTAAAGTAGTCTATGTCCCATTGTTTAACACACGCATAATGTGTAAGATCTTCCATACGATAGAGTCCCGAAACAACTGGGTATTTCTCTGTGTCATCTACGAGTTCAATAACCTGCTCGGGTGTAAACATGATATCCGAGTCTATGGTAAGCCATACATCATAATCTAACTTCCCACCGAATGGAGTTTGGTGAGCACCTTTAAGAACATCGAGACCCAATGTTTTCATTCGCGAAAAGGTGACATAACTAGAGTACTCATTGGTCATTATAATCTCATATCCTCGAGATTTCATTGTCATGATTGTATTGATGAGATTCATCATGAACCTCCCTGAATACGTTCGACCGGGTAGTGCGATGATGACCTTTGTCATTTTGATAGAATACCGAGCACTTCTTTAACCGCTGGATGACGAACAATATCCTCATCTTCCATTCTGATATGTGTAACGTACTCGAGATCATGACACTGCATCTTATATATAAGATCTTCAAGACCATTTTCTGGACCAAGATCCGACTGTTCGAGATCACCAGTCACGATGAGTTTAGTCCCCTCACCAACACGTGTCAATAACATCTTCATTTGATTGGGGGTAGCGTTCTGCATCTCATCGGCGATGATGAGTGTATCACTGAATGTTCGACCTCGCATGTACCCGAGTGGCTCTATCTTGACAAATCGATCAATCTGATTGTATGAAAAATACTGTTCAAAAATATCAAACATGGGCTTTGTCCACGGTTCCATCTTCTGGTCCATGTCTCCTGGTAGATATCCCATATCCTCATCCGCTGCTACGATTGGTCGGGTCAACACAATTTTAGGTCGCTGATACCTGGTCACATGTTCGAGGGCAATCTGACATGCGAGCATCGTCTTCCCAGATCCTGCTGGCCCAGTTCCTATCACAATAGGTTTAGGTGATCTGAGGGCGAGCATGTATCTACATTGACCGGGAGTCTTTGGGAAGTTCATCTATAATGAGCAACGGTTTTATTCACATTCACTTTCACTCTCATTGAATTCGGAAGAATAATCAATCGAATCGAGTGTTCTCGGCTCTTCTACTTTACCACAATATTTCTCAGGGTTTTCATTTAGAATGCGTATCCATTTTAGGTATACCTTGGGTAATGCATCATAGACTTGCTCTCTGGCTTTATCGAAATTATTGCGTGTGAGAACATTTTGTGTCACAGCGATAGAATCTTCAAAGTTGACGGTTATATGCCACCAATCACTCGGTAAAAAGACGGTTTCACCTGGAAGTTGTATGATATCCTTATGTGGTAAGTGTTTATATTTGGGGTATTCTTTCAGAAACCATTCAGCGCCTCGTATAACCGAATTGAAGTCATCCTCAGATTTAAAAGTTTTGGGTGGAAATAATATCCATCGTTTCTTTCCCTGTATCATGGTATTCCATGCACTTGTGCACACTGGGTCTACATGGAGTGATGTACCAGCTCCTCTTGTACTCAGCAACAACCATCTAAAGTTTGGTCGTTCTTCTTCAGATAGACATTCAAATAGATCTTCATCGAACCATTCGGGTATTGTGTATTCGTTCAGAAGCTCTCTCATTTTTTTACCTTTATCTGCAAATGTGCTATCAAATATAAAAATCGGTTCATCATCTTGTCTATGTTTTGGTGAATGTATGTAATGGTAATAATAATCATATTTAAGTCTACTGTTTCCAGTCACCTTAAACTTACACTTTCCGAAACGCTCTTTGAAACTTTCGAATGACCAATTTTTCATCGCACTCCATTCATTTGGTACATCTTGGATTATACA
>Ga0222715_10004977_pt1 | contig 11407 bp, 11 predicted proteins | sample C33_9DmetaG_FD_165056 | JGI IMG/M metagenome (GOLD analysis project Ga0222715, IMG submission 165056) | Estuarine water microbial communities from San Francisco Bay, California, United States - C33_9D | ecosystem: Environmental > Aquatic > Marine > Unclassified | place: USA: California...
GTTTAGTATATTAAGTGCTACTGATCCTACGCTTTGTTTTAATTCTACCTTAGCTTCAGGATCGGTTACTCCTATACCAACGTTACCGTCGCCAGTAATAACCATTTTGTTAGTGTCGTTTGTTCTAAAGAAAAATGTCCCGTTTCTTTGATTTGATAAATATGCCTCATCTCCCGTAAATTGAAGGAATCCTACGTTTATACTATTTTCAACCCACCTAATGTATGGGTCTGAGTCTGCTTCTATTTTTAGAACCTCACTATTTGTGCCGCCATCAATATGTAGTTTGCTATCAGGACTATCCGTTCCTATACCTACGTTGCCATCCTCGTCGATGCGCATTTTTTCAGTTGCTGCTGCTGCTAGACCGGTTCCGAATGTTAAAGCATAAGTTGTACCAGCGTTTGTAGCTAAACAGTCTACAAATCCCATTATGTTATCACCACCAGCACTAGCATCATTAGATTTAAACTCTAATCTACCTATAGATTCTCCTATAGCTACACTTGTATCTGAAGATGTTAATCTTATAATCCCGCCTGTTGTAGTTGATACTTCTAAATCTGTATCAGGATCATTAGTTCCTATACCTATATTCTCTGTTGCACTGTCTACATAAAACAAATTTGCTGCTCCTCCATTAACTCCAATTCTAAAATCACTAGTATTATATAATAGAAGTTCGGTGAGATTTGATGCTGGTATAAACTGCATTCTTGCATCATTACCTGTACCAAAGTCTATTCTATTACTATCTTTAATTACTTGAGTAGCTTCATAGGAATGAGTACCTGTGATAGTTTGTGCAATAGTTCTTCTTACAAAATCACCAGAGTTAATACCATCAAGAGTATCAGCATCTAATCCTGAACCTGCTCCGTCGTTATCTGAGGTCCATACTGTTGCAGAGCCGAATTTTAGCCCGTCTGATTGTGCTGAACCTCCTGTTCCTGTTGGAGTTGTAGATTGCCAAGCAGGGTTAGTTTCGTATGTTATTGTTACGCCTTCTGTATTTTCTCCTAATAGGTGTACTTTAAAATCATTAAATGTTCCTCCTTTTTTCATCCACAGCTGTATATCTGTTGAATCTGTATATACTATCTTGAAAGAATCGTCTAACAATATGCTGTTTGAAAAACCGCCTGCGAGATAATCAACAAAAACTTGTGTATCGCCGGCAGCTGAGGAGGCGCCTCTTCTTATTTTTAGATGTATAATTGCATTACCTGCGTAAGTTGCTTCTTCGTTTGTTATACTATAGATAAAACTAGCACCGGCAAAGTTGCTTGTTATATTATAGGTAGCTAGTTTAGCCCAGGTGTTGGCACCGTCTTCTGTTCCGGTACCTCCGGTAGCGGTTTCTACTAATGTACTAATGTCGTTCCAAAGTTCAAGTCCTGTTCTAAACTTTACTGTTCCGCTGTCACTTACTAGGTACTTATCCGTATCAGTAGTAGCATTAGCTATAGTACCAATGTCTAGGCTACTATTATTAATTGCTACAGTTGTATTAGCATTATCAATTTCTATATGTGCATCAAAACTAAATGATGTAGAATCTCCTATCTTTATAAGCATATCACCTCCAGACTTGTCATATACAAAGAAAGGCTCTCCGGTAAAACCTTCATCTCTAAGACTAAATGTTTCTGCAGTATTATCAGTCTTTAAGGTAAATGATTCTGTTGAAGAGTCTAAAGAAAGTTGGCTGGTTGTAGTACCGTCTACTGTCAGCTGAGGGTTTGTTGCATTGTCGTTGTAAGTTAAAGCAGGAGAATATTCAAAATTAGTTGTACCATTCATAAATGGTATTTGGTTGTCAGTTCCTAATGTTAAGGTTTGTGTTGAATAAGTAGATGAATCTATTGTCAACTCTCCTCCTGTTTGTTTTACAAACCCATTACCTAATTGCGGGAACTTAATTACTCCTTCAGAAGGAGATACTGTAATGTAGTCTAGGGTAGTACTTCCTATATTTACTTCTAAATCTGATTCTACCTGTATTTCTGTTGTACCAAATACTCTTACGGTTCCTGTTGTGTTTGCAGTAATTATTGAGTTGTCAAGGAATCCTGGGTTTATTGTGAGGGTTGTTCCGTTGTAGGTTAGTGCAGTAGTTCCTTCAATAGTATCTACATCAGTAAATATTGCTAATTGATTATTAGCAGGAGTACCAGATGTATCCACATACCCTGATAGGTCAGTACTTGTTAGGTATGTACTTGAATCTAACGAACCATCTCCTTTTACAAAGTCGGTAGATACACCTCCGTCTGTTATAAATGCATTTGCAGATACGTTGTTATTTACAACTAATGAATTAAGAGCAGCGTCTGAGCCGCTAATTATGACTTTTTTCCAATTTGGCATATGTTACTTTATTACGGTTGGTTACAGGTTTGCCTGCCCACTTCCCTTACGGGCCAATAATCTATATATAAATATGGAAAAAGAATTAAAAGCTTATTTAGCTTTAGTCCTCTTTTTAGATTTTTGTGTTTCTTTCTCCGGGATAGGTTGAATTTCTTTAGCTTTAATTTCGTTATCTAATTTTATTTGCAGTGAAGCAATAAACATAGCATCTATTCCAGTGATTGGAATGTGGTCGGTAGATTTTCTTAAAGCTCTAAGCTCTCTTACAGATAATTCATTCATAAACTTTTATTTTTTAAGATTTTTTAACTTTCTATAATATAATATAAGTTGTTGAAACTTAAGTATAGAACTATATGCTAATTCTATCTCAGTAACTTGTATCTTAGACTCTGCTAATGTTCTTAGGAGGTAGTTTAACTCTTCTTCTGCAAATTCCGGTAATCCCTGAAGTGCTTTTATTTTTGTTAACGGGATATTTCCTGTTATTACTTTGTTGCCTTTAAAACCCATACTTTAATATAGGATTATTTATGCATATATCCAAATCTCTTCGTCTGTACCAACAAATATGTTACCTTTAGCATCGTATCTAGAAGCTACAGCGTTAGGATCAGTCCCACTACCTACTAATGCTGTTGCCATAAAAGCATCCGGTGTGTAAGCACTTGCATCGGCAGAGAATGAACTAGTTACTGCCCATCGGTTTGTTGCAGAATCAAATCCAAATAATTCTCCAACATCTTGAGTATCTTGCTGTACTACTAGACCTCCATCTCCTGCAGTATTAGAACCAGAAGCTAAAAGTAAGAACCTATCTGCTACTAGTAAGTTTTCTGTGTTTTGGAAAGAAGCTGTACCGAATACTGTTAAATCTCCAGATACTGTTAGGTCATTAGTAATAGTTACATCGTCTGGTAATCCAATAGTTACAGTTCCACCACCACCTATAGTTGTAAATGTATTAGTAGATAATTCTACTTCATTAGCCGTACCATTAAAAGTTACCCCTACATTACCTTGTGCTGCTGTTCCTGCAGATGTTCCGTAATCTACACTGAATTGACCACTAGTTGCTGATAATCCTGTACCGGCCTGGGCTGTAGCTAGATCTGTAAGTGATTCTTTTTTAGAACGGTTACTATCGTTGGCATCTATAAATGCAAATGAGTCATTTGCTACATCAATTGCTGCTGCAGAAAAATTATCTAGTGATGCAGATAATTGTGGGACAGGTCCTGTTAAGCTAGAGCCAACTAAACCTCCATTTGTAGCTAATGATATTTCTGTTATATCTCCATTGTTATCTGCTGCAATCGTAATTGAGCCGTCAGCGTTTGTAATACTAATTCCTGTACCTTGCGTTAAAGTAGCAACTTCTGGGCCTGATGTTCCTCCGATTAATAAAGAACCGTTAGTTGTCATTACCTTCGCTTCTAGAGTATCAGTGCCTGAGTCTTGAGAGACTATAACTGCTTTATCTGCAAAAGAAGAGGCGTTAGTACCGCCATTAGCTACTGGTAGAATGCCTGTAATTTGTGATGTTAGGTCTACTCCAGATAAGGTACCGCCTAGGGTTAACTCAGGGTTAACACTATCTAAGTCTGAAGATAGGGTAATGCCGTTAACATTTCCAGAACCTGATACAGACTGAACTGTTCCTGAACCTAGACCGGTTGCAGCGATAGTAATTGTACCGTCGCCTTCTGTAATAGTAATATTTGAACCTTCGGTAAGTGTTGCATTAACTGGATCTCCTGTTGTGCTTCCAACTACTACTTGACCTGCTGTAAGTCTTGGTAATGCAGTAATTGCTCCAGTACCGCTACCTAAAAGTACTCCACCATCGGTTAGTGTTGTTGCACCAGTTCCTCCGTTTGGAACTGTTAATGCTGTATCTAGAGTTAGTGAGTTTAGTTCTGCTTGAGAACCACTAACGACTACTTTTTTCCATTCTGCCATTGTTATGCTTTTTTAAATATATTAATAAATATCTAGATTATTGTAAACCTACCCATATAGAGCTCGAAGTAAAGTATATTCCTCCTAGTACTACAGTTGGAACATAGTTATTTTCATAAGCAAAAAATTGTGTAATACCTTCGTTGTTTACTTTTAAACTTTCTGTGCTACCAGATTTGATTAAAAAGGAATCTTCTATTGATGATTCTGATTTTACTACAAGGCTTCCTGTTATTTCAGATGAACCTTCTAATCTTACTTTATTTAATGCATCATTTACATTAATCTTAGTTCCATTACCGCTATCATCATAGTCGCCTAAAATTAAATCTAAATCACTGCCTGCTCTAGTACCGGTATAGGTAGCCCACTCAGTATAATCACTACCGCTTATAGAGCCAGAAGAGCTTCCTCCTATACCTACATTTCCATCAGCATCAATTACTAAGTTACTTCCTGATACTCCAGTCTGTAGGTTAGACAGTAGAAGAGTTTTAAGTTCAGCGTCAGACCCACTTATAAGTAATCTTTTATATGTTGTCCTACGATTTAATGCCATCTCGCTTAACTTCTCTTTAAATTACACTAATCTATCTATAGAACCTGTTGTTTCATATGAAAATTTAATAGCTGATTTTGAATAAAACTTATCCATATTAGCAATAGTAGTATTAATAGTATCAGGTACTATATGTCCCATTAAATTAATATTAAATGCGGTTTTTACTGTTCTATCTTGTCCTTTGTTTAGTTCTGTTGTTGTTGTGTATGTATCGATCATAGCTCTGAAGTTAAATCTTTCAGGATCTCCCCAATACGCATCAGATGCAAAATTTATAGACTCTATTATTTTATTCATCTGTTCTATATATTCCGTAAATACTATACAGGAGTATACTATATTAACGTAATCAGGTATTATGACTCCGTAAAGCTCTTTTACCGGTTCTCTATTATTTAATGCAGAAAACCTATCGTAAACATTTTTTCTAGAGAATTTTTTCTGAAAAATGCCAAAGTTATTAGGATTGTTAGCGTCTAGTTTGTTCCCTAGATTTCTATTCTTCTCTATTGACTCTCTTTTAAACATTATTAACGGAGTCTGTATCTTACCGTTTTTATCTCTGTAAAAACCGTCTTTTTGTACTGCTGCCCATCTTTCTGGTGAACCGTATAGTATTGGAACAGGTACTCTTTTACTATTTTGTAATACAGATGGTTTTATGACGTTATTAAAGTAGTATACTATCGTTTGATCTATGTCTCTAAGTCCGATAGAGAACTGTTTTACATCATCTCCTTTAACAGATCTTTGGTAACCTCTATTTTTCTTTAAATCATCGGGAGTAGGCTGTTTAGAAGCATTGTTATAAGTTTCTATAGAATCTTGAGACAGTTTAGACTGTCTTTTAGGTGTTATTTTTCTTTTCTCTGCCATCTTAACGTACTTTAGTTATTCCTACTCTATCTCCTCTTGTTAAATGACAGTCTACTATTATAGATACCGATGAACCGAAGTTAGATCCATATGATTCTATGTTGTAGCTCTTATCTCTACCTAAAAATAACTGGTTCTCTCTAACTGTATCTACTTCGTAATAGTCTTCATGCCATAATACTATATCTCCTACTTCAGGAACAGTATTAGCATCTACTAAATCCTCTCTTAAAAATGCAAAAGAGGCTTCTCTACCTAAATCAGGTCCAAATTCGTCTATATCTACTACTTGATCACCTCTTGTAATCAAACAATTAAGTTTTACTGGATTTAAAAACACTTTTTCTAAAGATTCCCCGTATATATTTGCTTGAGTATCGTTTAAAGATAGTTTATAATAGCCTATTTCCTGTTCTATTATATCTTTAAGCAATTCCCTGTTGATCCCTACTAAAAGGTTAAAATCTCTGTTAGATCCAAATAGCATATATTATTTCTTCTTTTCTATTGTCTTTTCTGCAACTTCTACCTTTCTTACTTCAGGTATTCTTTTAATTGATGTGTTTTTAAAGGCTAAAAAAGCTTCTGATGGTGGTTTTGTTGTCAGTAACTTTACTTTCATTACAGCAGTATTATTGTCTCCATCATGAGATACTTGACTTACTGTTAATACTCCTGGCATTGCTCTTAGCATTTCTCCAATATCTTGTACTGTTATGCTATCTGCATGTCCAATCCTTACCATTGCTTGGTATATCGAGAATTGTATTTCTGTTAGTATATCTTTTAGTTTCATTATCCTATGTATATTGTCATTGGAACACTATTTAGAGTTTTTCCAATGTTTTCTGATTCATTTGCTCTACGTTCTAATTGTGAGCTACGAGATGTCTGATCTAACATATCTCTTAAATTAGTTAACAGTGCTTCTTTTTCTGATCTAGCATCAGCTAATAAGTCTGCTTGATTTAATGTAGCTTCAGAACCTGGTACAGGTACTGTTTGGTACTTACCTCTTACATATGCAAGGAGTTCTTTTGCTAATGCTAATGTATACCTAAATATCCACTGTCTTCCTACACTGTTAATCTGTAAGTAACTTGGATTATCGTAAGGAACTTCTCCTACATTTGTAATTAGTGTTGAGCCATCAGAAAAACTTGCTGATTTCTTATCTGTTACTTTGTAATATTCAAATCTTAAATTACTTCCTCTCTTTGGTACTGGGAATATTGTTAATTCGTTATTAACTATTTGAAAAGAGTAGGCTGATCTTCTTATCTGATCGTTAAATTCTATACCTTGTATTTTTAAAACATCAAAAGAGGCTGGCATCAATAAGAAGTTAACTCCTGGACTATATGATCCGAAGTCAAAAGCATCCATTAGTGACTGTACTCCTGTTCCTGTTCCTGCATACGGGTCAAAATACCTCTGTATAGCAGGTGGTGCTTCGTAAAATACTTTTCTTATCTCAATACCTCCTTCTATTCCTTGAGAAGTTGCCCATTCATCTAAGTTGTACCTCTGCACTGATGATGTAAGTGCTAGTGAGCCTGTATATCTTGTTACAAACCCTCCTACTTCTGCTTCTGTACCGTAGTTTTGACTTATATTTACAATTCTGTCTAAGGTTGGATTAATTAATTGATTGTTAGCGCTGCTTCCTGTAGAAGATCCTTCTAATGAAAGGTAATTCTCTCTAATCTTATATTGAAATACTTCATTACCGTAAGTTGAGACTGCTTCTTCAAAGCATGCAAAGAAAGAGCCTGATTGGAGTTCTACATCCATAAGTGGAAACCCGAGTCTTGTTCCACAGAATTTTGCAGCTTTAACAGCATCTAAGGCAAAGTCTGTATCTGAATCGTAGAATCCAAATGGAGTCATGCCTGGTCCAAATACTGCTGTGCCGTCCCATATTGAAATATTCGCCATTTATTTTAGTTTATATATAAATAGCAATTAATCTCTGAATGTTTTATATACTTCTAGTATAGGGCTTACGATAGCATGTCTATGGTTTTGTTCTAAAGAAGCTGTTTTAAATCCCTCTACGTTTTCTTCTAGTCTAGCTAAAAAACTAAACCCTGTCTCTCTTCTATCTTTTAAATCTATTTGAGCCATATCTCCGCAAATTACCATCTTAGATCCTTTACCTAATCTTCCAATAACAGTCTCCATTTGATTGTGAGTTACATTTTGAGCTTCGTCTACTATAACAAAGGAATCTACAAACGTTCTTCCTCTCATAAATGCAAAAGGTACTATCTCTATGTTGCCGTTTTCTAGTTCTTTGTCTACTTTATCTTTATTGTATAACATGTATAAGTTATGGTAGATTGGTGCTAACCAAGGATCCATCTTTTCTCTTATATCTCCTGGTAGGAATCCTATATCTTCTTTAGACACAGTTGGTCTAGTGATTATAATTTTATCTACCTGTTTGGTAAATAGTAAATCTAAAGCTACTTGAGTAGCTACTAACGTTTTACCAGATCCTGCCATACCTTTAAGCATGGTTATCGGATTATCTAATATTAAAGCTTTTGCTTGTTTTTGTTCTTCGTTTAATTGAACGTTGAACTTAATTGGTTTTTTTGGTCTTCTTTTTGGTACAAATACTACGTCTGTATGATGTTTTGAAGGCATATAATAACAGTTTTATTGTTATATATAAATATCGGAAAAATAAAGTTAATTACAAAAAAAAAGAGGCCCTAAGGCCTCTCTTTATTGTTTAGAATATATACTAGACTATACAGTTGCTAAATCTGCAACGAATACTCTTCCGTAGAATTCTGGTCTGATCATCTTCTTAGCGTAACGAGTCATGATACCTTTACGTGGAGTAAATGTATTTGGATCGTATACTAATGGAGTCATCATTAATGGAATATATGGAGCATATACTGCACCAGTTTCCAAGAACTGAGAACCTCTGTATCCCATTAGGATTGTGTTTTCAGTCATGTAAGGATTTTTGTATACTTTGTAACGGCCGTTTAAAGCTCCTACTTTCTGTACACCAAATGCAAAATCCATTTTATCACCATCTGTGTTAGCAGCATATCCTGGAATCGATTCTAAGATAGTAGCTACTGTTGGAGAACATACTAAGAAGTTAGCTCCACCACGTAAAGTTTTTTGATGAATTTTGTTAGATACTTTTTGGATTTTAGTTCCTAAAGTTTGGAACCACTGTCCTTGAGAGTTATAGAATCCTCCGCCGGTTACATCTACTGTATCCCAAGCGTTTGTTACTGAGTTCCAGTTTTTGTTAGATTTAGCTGACCAACGCTCAGTTGTTACAGCATCTTGAATTAACATATCTAAGATCTCTAAGTCAATCTCCATAGAGATATACTCACTCAATAAAGAAGTTAACTCAGCCTCAGCATCAATATTTTGGTATGAGTTAAGATCTTGAGAGAATTCTGGTGTCCATTGTGCTTTTAACTTTTTAGTCTTAGCTACAATTGCTTCAGAAGCAAGTTCTACGTTAATTTCTGGGATAGTAATACTTCCTGCTGGATTATCTTCAAAGTCTCCTCTGTCGTTATCTACTGGCTGTACTTGGTACTCAATTGATCCTGTTAAAGATGTATCTAATACTGTATCTGCTTTTTTAACAATAAAAGTTACAGCGTTTCCTGATACTGTAGTAAACTCTGGGTTAGTAACATCTGTTGAACCAGATAAGATACGGAATGCTCTTACACCTTCTGCATCGATATTGTCTGTTCCTGTAAAAGTTTTAGTAATTGCATAGTAGTCAGTAGGTACTAAGTCTGTTCTGTAGTTTAATGAAGCAGAGGTAGTTAATGCTACTGCTACTTCTTGTACAGCTGCAGTTTTTTCGTTGATTGAATATCCGAATCTACCAGCGCCATAAAGACCTCCTGATACATCTTCATCTACAGTCATCTTGTCGTTGGCAGTAGATACGTTTCCGTACATACTAGTTCCTGATGCAAATCCGTTGCTGTCTGTACCGTATTTAAAGTCTAAGTAAAATACAAGTCCTGAAGGTAAGTTCATTGGTTGTACACTTACAAAGTCTTTAGCAGCGATTTGAGCGAATACTTTACGTACTAAAGGTAAAGCTACTCCTGCCCATTGTGATCCATCACCAGCAGAAAAACTTCCTCCTCCTACGTTAGTACTTGATTGCTCAGATACAATCTGTTTTGCTTGATTCTCAAGAATCATAGCCATGTTGTTCTTTTCTGTTTCGTTAGAATACCCTTCTAATAATCCAGATTGAGTCCACTTATCAGCTAAACGAGCAGCATCTGCTTGTACGCTTTTATAGTTGTTAGACCCTTCTAATAATTGATTTAATTCCATGATTAAAATTTGTCGTTTTTAAATTTATTTAATTATTCCTGCTAATTTTTGCATTCTTTTTACAGCGTCACTTACTTCTGAAATTACTTCTGGTTTAGAAGCTGTTGTTCCAGTTGCTTTAGATGCCATACCTAGTTTAGATTCTGTAACTCTTTTCTTAGTTGGTTTATTTACTAAGTTACTTACTACAGTTTCAAATACTAATTTTGCTTCTTTAACTGTCTCAGCTTTATCGAATGCAGCGATAACATTTACTTTTTGAGATTCAGTTAAATTGTTTGCTTTCATTACTTTATTTACATATAGTAATTTAGCGTTAAGAAGATTTACTTCTTGAAGTTGTCCTCTAAGCTCTTCAACAGTGTCCATAGCTTCACCTAATTCATTAGATTGTTCTGCTTGTTCACGGTTAAGGGCATCAGATGCTCTCCCTAATTCAATATCCTTAATAAAGTCTTTTAAGCTCTTACCTGCTTTCTTAGCAGCGTTAGCTAAAAACTTACCAGCTTTATAAAGGTCATTGTCTTTAAAGTCTCCAAATTCACCAACTGCGTAGCCTGGGCGTACTTCGTCGATTTCTTCTTCCATTTTTTTGTCTTTCTTATGATATCCTTCGTGTTTATCATCTTCTTTAGACATTTCTGAGATTTCAGCCATAAGTTCATCTAAGTCGATTTCTTCTTCGTCTTCTACTCCGACCATATCGTCAGCTGGTAATTCGTCTGCAGCTAATTCGTCTTCTGCATGCTCGTCTCCAACTTCTTGTGCGATAATGTCACGGATAAGATCTTTTAAATCATCTACTTCCATGTCTTTTACTTCTACCTCTTCTTCTTCCGCTTCCTCTTCAGATTCTTCTGAATCAACGTCCGCTTCTAATTCGTCTTCTGACTCCTCCTCTTCGAAAGTAAAATCTTCCTCAAGTTTGTCGTCTTTTTTCTCTTCGTTTGCGTCTTTATCGCCTTGCCCTTCATCAACTACTTCTTCGTCGATGTCTTTTTCTTCCATCTCTTGAAGTTTAGCAGCTAACATATCTTTAAGATGAGGTGTTAAAGTCTCTTCTAAAGCTTCTTTAGCATTAGCAATAGCAGCGCTACGAACAGATTTTGCTTCAGCAATTGCTTGCTTGAATAAATCGTGATTGCTCATTTTTTTAATAAAAATTTTGTGGTTTCGTACGGTTATTTTAACCGTAATGTGAAGTTTGTTTTTTTTATAATACAGTATAAGGAACTGTATATTTGTATATAAATATATACGTTTTATAAAAACAAGAAAACCCTA
>Ga0222715_10004980_pt1 | contig 11406 bp, 7 predicted proteins | sample C33_9DmetaG_FD_165056 | JGI IMG/M metagenome (GOLD analysis project Ga0222715, IMG submission 165056) | Estuarine water microbial communities from San Francisco Bay, California, United States - C33_9D | ecosystem: Environmental > Aquatic > Marine > Unclassified | place: USA: California...
GCGCGCGCCGTTCATGATCGGGGCGTGGGCGAGCCTGTCGGTGCTGGCGTTCGGCGTCGTCGACGCGCCGCCGCTGCGATGGTGGAATTTAATCGTCGCCACGACGTGCTCGGCGCTCATCGGCGTTCTGTCGGTGCGCGCGTTCGGGGCGAATCACGTCGCGCGCGCGGTCGCGCTCGGCGCGTCGCTCGCGGTGATGATGCGTCTGGGCGCGATTCATCCGCCCGCGGGCGCGGTGGCGTTCGCCGCGGTGGATTCGCCGGCGTTCGCGGATTTGGGATGTTGGTTCGCCGTCTATCCCGCGCTCATCGGCGCCGTGTGCATCGCGTGCGCGGGGAAGGCGTGCGAGTGGTTGAAGTTGAATCGCGCGTTCGAGTTCGCGGACGTCGCGCGTGTATTTTCGAGTGTATTTTCGTCGTCCTAGCGTCGTCGCGTCGTAGCGTTGGTTTGAAACTGTTTTGATTTTGAAGATGCGCGCGTTCGCGCGCCGCACTCGCGCGCGCTCGGACGCATGAAGCGTAAAGCGAGCGTAAAACGCGAAGACGAAGACGACGCGCGATCCGACGACGCGCGCGGCGCGCGCGGGGGGGCGAGCGCGTACGAAACGGACGACGCGTTGACGCAGTATTTGGAGTTTCACTACGCGACGGATTACTGCGGCCGGTTCGCGGGAAAGCTGCCGGACAGCCTGTGTTCAGGCTGGGAGGAAGGTGATGTCGTTGTACCGTTTCCCGTGCGCTGTACGTGGTTCTTGACGAACGCGCTGAGAGCGAGCTCCGAGTTCCGGTCCCGCGCGGACAAAGGCGAAAAAATGCGTGCGCTCGACGTCGGTTGCGCCGTGGGCGGTGCGACGATCGAATTGGCGAGAAAGCGATATTTACATCGGGGGTGTTACGAGCACTTCTTCTCGTATGACGAGCGGACATGTTGCGGTCATGATGATTTAACACGTGTTTTTAACAGCTATTGGAAGAACGGAGAGACCCGGTGCAATGTTTGGTCCGAAATACCGAACCTGGATAACTGGAATCTGGAGCATTGCGAAAAGTACGCAGAGTTTGTTTTCGATGAAGTCGTTGGATTTGATAGTAGCGCACCCTTCATCGAAGCAGCGAAGCAGATGCGCGATGAAAAAGATCTCCCGAAGTGGATAGATGTTCCGATGGAAGGTGGTGAACGGCACAGTATTAAATTGAGTTGGTTTAAAGACGCTCCATTCATCGATTGGTTCAAGACCTGGGCGACCGAGAAACACTTCACGGATTTCAAACCAATGACAAAGTGTACGTTTGAAGTCGGCGACGCGTGCTCGCTCGAGTACTGGAAAACTCTGGGGAAATTTGACGCCGTGTTGGTGGCCAACTTACTGTGTCGACTGCCTCGGCCGCGAGCGTGCCTGGATGGACTGGCGGCGGCGTGCAATCCCGGCGCCGTCGTCGTGTTTTGCACGCCTTGGTCATGGCTAGACGAGTACACGCCAGATAAACGCGAGCGCTTAGACAGTGCAGAGTTGGTATCGGAAATGAAGACGCGGGGTTTCGAAGTGGGCGAGCGGGACAATGGTTACGAAATCCCGTGTTACATTCGGGAGCATTACCGAAAATTACAGCACATCATATCACAGGTGCACGTGTTCATCAAACAGTAGCAGCGAAGCGATTTCAATAGAGCACCACTTGCGCGCGAGTGTCGCGAACCCATCGTCCGAGTCGCTCGTCGAGCTTGAAGAATCGAGGCTCAAACGTTTCGCCGCGCGCCTCTCGTTCGCGTCGCTTTTCTCTTTCGGATTCCTCGACGCGCTTCTTCGCGTTTTTCGCGTCGTCCCATCGATTCTCCTCCATCGCCTTGAACGTCTCTTTCCACACGACTTCGGTGTCTCGTTCGTCGTCGAGGTGCGTGTGTCGAACGATTTGCCCTCGGAACCTTTTCGCGTCTTCCAAATCGTAACGAGCGACGACTTCGCCACTCGAAATTTTCTTCGCGACGACGCTGCCGTCGTATCGCCCATCGATCTCGCAGACGACGGCACCGCTCCAGGTACTGTACACGACACCGCGAACGCCACGCTTCGCGGCGTACGTAAATTCGCCGCGCAAACCCGTCTTTTCGCATCGAATCGACCACTTTCGCTTGCGCGTCATTCGCGAATGCCACCTCGGGACGAATCGCCACTCAAACGACGGTAAATCGCTCACGTACGTCTCGTCGCGATCGATCAGCGTAATTCTCGCCTCACCTTCGAGCTCGACTTCGATGTGCGCGCCGACGAGGTGTGGTTTCGGTCGCAACTCACCCTCCACGCGGACGTTCGATCCGCGAGTGCAATGCGCCGAAATCGGCGGATGATGCGACACTTGTTCCCAAACGCTCTCGAATCGTTCGTTCGGGAAAACCACCGAATGAATCGCCGTTTCCCCCAGCACTGGATTGAGCGGCTTTTTCAGCGACGCCGGCGGCTCGATCTCCGCGATCATCGCCAAAGCCACGCCCGCGAAGCGCGTCACCGCGTCGTCTCGCTCGGCGTCGACGCGTCTCAACATCTCAAAAAATCGCACCGTGCGCGACGGCGCGTCGCTCGACACCGAGCTCGCGCTGTCCGTCACCGTTCGCAACAGAGACATTCTGGCGCACCATCGAATTGGGGTCCCGAGAAACGACGTCAAGTCCACCCTACCGCCGCGCGCGGCGACCGTCGCCATCGCGCTCAACGCCTTCGCGTACGCCCTCGCCTTGGCCGCGAACGACCCTCCTCGAGACTCCGCCTCCATCTCCGACGACGCCCGCGCGAGCGCGCGGTGAAACGCATCGTCCGCGCGCGCCTGCGGCTGCGTCGTCGCCAGCGTCGTCGCCGTCGCCGTCGCCGTCGCCGTCGCGTCCGTCTCCAGCCCTCCTTCCTCGACCTCGGACGATTTCACGAGCGTCGGCGCCCACCACGACGCGCGTCGCTCGAACGACGACGGCGCGTCGTAAAAGATTTCTTTTTCGCTCTCGCGCGCGTCGCGCGCGTCGTCTCGCGGCGCGCGGACGCACGCGAAACACGCCATCGCGCGCGACCACATGTGACGATTTGCCTTCTCGCATCGGCGAATCGTCACACGACGCGTTCACCGCGCGCGCGTCGTCTCGCGTCGCGCGCCGCGCGCCGCGCGTCGCGCGCGACGCCGCCGCGGCGCGCGCGCGCGCGCTCGGCGCCTCGCGGACGCCGCGCCGACGCCGCGCGACGCCACACGTCGACGCGTTCGACCGAATTCACGCGTCGCGCGTCGCGCGCGCCCTCGACCGCCGCGCCCGGACCGCGCGACCGCGCGCGCGTCGCCCGGCGCCCGCCGCGCGACGCCGCGCGCGCTCGGACGGCGGCGCGACGCCGCGCGCGCGCGATCGTCGAACCGAACATGTCCGCGGCGCGCGCGTCGACGGACGCCGAGCGCGCGCCGCCGCGCGACGACGACGGATTCGAGTCCTCGGACGACGAGCAATACGTCGTGAAGCGCGTCGACGTGTCGACGATGTCCATCGCCGAGCGACGCGCGCAGCGGTTCAAGGATTGCTTTTGGGATCTCGAGGCGAAGCTCGCGCGCTGGTTCGGCTTGGAGGACTCGCGATACGAATTCGAGCTGAGCGTGCGGGAGGAGGAGGACGCGCGCGCGGCGGCGGAGCTGGCGAGGGAGGAGGCGAAGAAAGACGCGGCGGCGCGCGCGGCGGAGGACGGGACGACGGCGTGAGAGGCGCGACGCGCGCGCGCGTCGACGGGTTCGATTTCGGCGTCGACGCCGCCGAGCGAACGGCGCGCGAGAGGATTCGCGCGCGACGTCGGCGTCGCGACGTCGGCGTCGGTGTTCGATAGTCGCGCGTGTATTACCATGGTATTGCGTTCAACGATTCGTCGCGCGCGATCGCGCGTCGTCGCGTCGTCGATTCGTTCGGTCTCGTGCGCGTCGCTCGTCGCTCGCCGAACACCCAACCGCGGCGCGTCGCCGCCGCAGATCGCGACGCGCGCGACGCCATGCGACGTCGCGCGTCGACGCGCGCGCGCGCGACGCTCTTCGCGCTCTTCGCTCTGACGTGCGCGACGCTCCCGCGCGCGTCCGACGCGCGAGAAGCGTGCGCGGCGAACGTCACCGCGTTCAAGCGACTCGCCGATCTTCGCGCGTTTCGGAATCCCGCGCTCCGAGGCGCGTTCTGCGTCACGCGCCTGCGCGCGGACGGCGTCGCGGGATGCTCGAACGACGCCATCACGTCGGCGCCGCTGCGAAGGCTTCGTCCGGACGGGAACGAGACGATCGAGCTGGACGGCGAGAGGGTGTTGGTGGCGACGCCGGCGGCGTGGCAAAATTTAATGCGGCAGGCGTTCGTCGCGAAAGATGCGCGAAGCGAGGCGTTGCGAGGGCGGATTAAAGCGGTGCTCGTCGAAGCGATCGCGCCCGAAAGCGAGGAGGAGCGAGAGTGGGCGCGAGGGTATGCGCCGGGACCGGCGCACGAAACCAACGTCACGGGTGGCTTCGTCGGCGGCGTCGACGCGATGGGGATGGATCTCAGAGGAGTGCCGATGATGTTGTTAGATCGCGCGAGCACGTTGTTGGCGAGGAAGCGATCGCTGGATAACGCGATCGCGGCCGATGCTGGGAGGGAGAAGGATATGTGGCAGGTGCGAACGGATGAACGCATGACGGGATTGGGAAAGCAACCGACGCTTGCTCCTCCGACGTCGTTGACGTGCCTAAAGTCGGGATCGTGTTTGCCCATCGGTGGGTACAGCGTGGTCGCCACGGCGCCGCCGATGTGGGGTCGCGCCGACGGGCCGCACGCGGGCAAGAGCGTGATTTTAGTCATCGCGCGGTTGGACGCGAACGGGTTGTTTAGAGACGCGACGCCCGCGGTGAACGCGCGGATGACTGGCCTCGTGGCGTTAATGGCGGCCGCGAAGTCGACGCAAAAGATGTTCAAGGAGATGGACGCGGAAGACGTCGCCCATCCCGTGGCGTTCCTGGCGCTCAGTGGTGAAGATTTCGGCAAGCTCGGCTCGGAGCGAATCGCGCGCGAGATGCTCGCCTCGAACGAAACGTCGCAGCTTCCCGGTTTGGCTGGGAAGAAAATTCGCGCCATCATCGAACTCGGTCCGCTTGGTTTCTCCGAATCCTTCGTGGGCGAACGCGTGCCGACGATTTACGTCCACGGCGCGCACGAGGGGAAAATGTTGGAGCGGATTGAGAAAATCGCGAACACGTTCGAGTTTGAAGAGACGGCGGAGTTGGGTGTACCCCAGATTCTTGAGACCGCCGCGCCGACATTTGAAGCGCTCCTTGCGAATGACTTCGAAACGGCGTATTTGTCCGAGGATCCCGACGCTCCCATCGACGAGCTCAGTGGAACGACGTTGGACGCCGGTAGTTTTCGCGCCGTCGACGCCGAGCGCATGGAAACTGTCGTGCACGTCATCGCGCGCCTCGTGCGCGCGCTCGCGACGAACGACAAAGTTGACGCTCCGCGCTTGGATGTCGAGGGAGGCAAGCTCGCGGTGAAAGAGCTCACAAAGTGTCTCTCGAATGAAAACTACGGTTTGGAGAGATGCGAACTCGGCAAGAAGTTCTTGTACAGCGAAGAAGCGAGCGCGCCCGGACTCGGCGAATCTTTCGTCGACCCGGTCGCCTTGCCGTCTCGTTACCCCGATGCACTGCAAGGACTCTCGCCCGATATGCAATCGCACGAAGACAAGAACGCCCTGGCACGATTCGTTTGGAATTATCTCGCCGACGCCACGTCGAGCACGGTTTCGCCCAAGATGTGCGAAGGAGACGGTTCTTGCGCCGAAAACACCGTCTGCGTCGGCCGCACGCCAACGAGCGTCGGTGAGTGTCATGCTGCGACGTCGAAGTATATGTTGGCGCTTTCGACGCGATTAGACTTTGATCGTTCGACGGGTCTTTGGATCGTGAACGAGCCCAAAGATGACGTCGAGCGCGCGGCGCCGCTGTGGACGGAGAGCGACTGGTCGCCAGAGATCGGTGCCACGCTCGTCTCCCCGGTGAAGTACAACTTCTTCACGAGCGTGGATGCTATTCTGCTGTACGGTGTCATCTGCCTGATGCTCGTCGTGGCTGCGCAGTTATGCTTCGGTCGCGACAAGAAACGCGGCGGCGCTCGCGAGCGCGAAGCGCTTTTGCCGGGCGCTCGACCGTGACGCGCGGCGCGAACAGAAAACGCATGTAATGTTAGTAATTGACAATCTAGAACGACCACTGAAACGAAGCATCCGCGACGTCATCGACGATGCCAACCTTTTCAAATCTCCCCGCGCGTTCCCACGCCTCGAGACCCCCTCGCACTTCGGCGTACACGACTTCGCCGTCTGGGTCGCGCTTCACCGCCTCGTACATCCGACGCAAATTCGCCCCAAAAGGTCGGTCCCAGCCGAAGTACTTTGGCAGCAAAAAATCACAAAAAATCAGCGTCGGAAACAAAGCGGCGTCCGCCGCGCTCTTCGTCTCGCCCGCCGCGAAATCGCCGTCCTCGCGTCCGACAATCTCGTCCAATATCCTCAACTGCCTCGCGATCTCCGCCAACTGCGTCGCGCGCGTCGCTCGATCCATCGGCCCTCGATACATCGCTCCCTGTATCGGCACCAAGTACTGATCGTGCACTCGCGTCGCCAGCGTCCCGTTCGTCCGCGCCTCGATCGTCCTCGGCGTCGCGCTTCGCCGCGCCCCCTCGCTCGCCGCATCCGTCAGGTACGCGTTGATCACCTCGCTCTCCGGCACGCACAGCCCGTTCGCCGCGACGAACGTCGGCATCTTGAGCTGCGGATTAATCGCCGCGTACGCCGCGGACTTGATGCCGCCGTCCGCGAACGCGACGCTCGGATCGACGACGTCGAGGTCGTCGTACAGGTCGAGCCATCGCGCGAGCAATCGACACCGCGCGCCGTTGTTCGACACCGGGACGTCGTACAGCGTCCCGAGCGCGCGCGGGCGAAGCGCGTACGCGCGCTGGGGCGTCGCGCGGCGCGCGCGGACGCGCGCGGGCGCGGCGACGACGCGCGGACGACGCAGAGACGACGACATGACGAAAAAGCGACGCGTCGCACACTGACGCGCGGCGCGCGCGCGCGCGGCGTCGACGGCGACGCGGAAGCGCGCGGTCGGAGGGCGACGCACGCGCGCGCGCGGGCGCGCGCGCGCCAGGGCGCGGCGACGCGCGAGAGCGACGCGAGAGGGTCGGGACATCGACGCCGCCGCCGCGACGAGGACGCGCGATGGGCGACGAGAAACGCGCGAAGAAGGCGAAGAAGGAGAAGAAGGAGAAGAAGGAGAAGAAGGAAAAGCGGTCGTCGCGCGACGGCGCGGTCGAGGGCGGCGACGCGAAGCGAACGAAGAGGGAGGCGAGGACGGAGAGCGACGGCGCGAACGCGAACGCGAAGCGCGCGAGGTTTGCGTCGTTCGCGGAGACACCGTTCGACGAGGCGATCGTCGCGCGGTTGTCGAGCGCGTTTCCGTCGCCGAGTCCGATTCAGGCCGCGGCGTGGCCGGCGGCGTGTTCGGGGAAGGATGTCGTCGCCGTCGCGAAGACGGGGAGCGGGAAGACGTTGGCGTTTCTGTTGCCGATGTTTCACGGTATGAAGCGACACGGTGGCGTGGAGGGACTCGTCGTCGCCCCGACGCGGGAGTTGGCGATACAGATTCAAGCCGAAGCGGAGAAGTTCGGCGCGGCGCATGGGTTTCAAAGCGTCGTGGTGTACGGCGGCGCGAGTGCGTACGAGCAAAAGAACGCGTTGCGAACGAAAAAGCCGTGCCTCGTCATCGGCACGCCGGGGCGATTGACGGACTTGATGAGTCAAGAGGGGGTGCTTTCGCTCGCCGAGCTCTCGGTGATCGTGCTGGATGAGGCGGATAGGATGTTAGATATGGGGTTTGAGCCGCAGATAAAGCAAATCTTCGGCGCGACGCCGACGAAGCGGCAGACGCTCTTGTTTTCGGCGACGTGGCCGAAATCCGTGCGTAAGCTCGCGGCGGGGTATTTAAATCAAGACAAATCATGCGTCGAAGAGATTTTCATCGGCGAAGGCGCGTCGGATGGCGAATTGGCGGCGAACAAGGCTATCACGCAACGCTTCATCGAGGCGAGAGACCACGAAAAAGACGAGCACTTGTACAATCTCATTTGCGAGTTTCCAGACGAGTCTCGCGTCGTCGTGTTCGCGAACACCAAGCGTCGCGTCGAAAACTTGGCGAAAACGTTCGCCGCGGAAGGTTTCGGCACCGTCTCCGTGCACGGAGATAAATCTCAAGCCGACCGCGAGGCGTCTCTGCGCAAATTCGTCGAAAACAAGGCGCCGCTCATGATGGCCACCGACGTCGCCGCGCGCGGTTTAGACATCAAGGGCGTCACCCACGTCATCAATTACGACATGGCGCGCGACGTCGAGAGTTACGTCCACAGAATCGGTCGAACCGGCCGCGCCGGCGAACTCGGCGCCGCCGTCACGTTTTGGAACGTCGATTACGACAAGCCCTGCACCCCGGCGCTGTGCAAAATCGCTCGAGACGCCGGTCAGACTGTCCCGGATTGGCTCGCCAAGCACGAAAAAACCAAAGAGTCTAAGCAATGGCGCGTCAAGGACGCGCATCTATGACGCGCGCGCGCGCGCTCGTGACGCGTCCTCTCCGTCCGCCGCGTTGATAATTCAAATTTTTTTTTCAAAATTTTCAGCTGTCAGCCATCGATGCTTCGCTCGCGCCCGCACACTCCCTCGCGCGTCGCGCCGCATCGCGCGCACCGCGCGGCGCGCGCTCGTCCGCCATGCCCGCGGCGACGCACGACCGCGCTCTGGCGTCCATGGTGAACGAACGCTTCAAACTTCACGGTTTGTCCCTGATGGGTGACGCCATGCGCGCCGTCTTAAAACACGTCGCGCACGTCGCGCACGCGACGAGCGAGCGCGAAGCGGTGGACCAGGTGTTGAAAACACTGTCGCGCACGGAATTGTCCAGCGGTGTGCTGCAAAAGGCGACGATTGAGTCGGCGATCGAGAGAGGATTGGCGGAAGGGACGATCGAGGCGGTCGAGCGCGGCGCGCGAGCGATGGACGTCGACGCCGACGAAGACGACGAGGGCGAAGCGATGACGGAGACGGCGGCGGCGATGGTGCACAACGATGGTTTGACGATATGCGACGCGTTTAAGACGAAACGATACGCGTATGATTCGCAGCGACGGATGTTCGACGAGGCGAGCAAGACGGCGAAGATTGAGAGCGACGCCGAGTCGAAAATCGACTTGTATAGGGATCGGTTCTTGTTGTTGCAGCAGCGATTGTCGCGGTCGAGGCAGTTCGCGAAGCCGACGTTGCAGACGTCCTCGACCGAGGGCATCGCGGAGTTGACGTCGATTCAGTCGTTGTTAGGGGTGAGCAAGGAGACCAAGTTTATCATGGGATGTTTGAGCCAATTGGAGGACGAACGGTTTTATATGGAGGATTTGACCGGGACAGTGCGAGTGGATTTGACGGCGTGCGAGCGCAGCGCGGGGTTGTTCACGGAGAATTGCATCGTGATCGCGCAGGGTGAGGTGCGACCGGACGGGGTGTTTGAGGTCATGGCGTTGACGTTTCCCCCGGCGGAGACGCGAGCGGCGACGAGAAACGCGACGAACGCTTTGGATTTCTTCGGCGCGGGGCACATCTTGCGACCGAACGAGCTGAAAGAGCTCGAGAAGAACGAACTTGCGCGCGTCGGTGAGAGGTTCATCGTGTTGTCGGACGTCTGGCTCGACCAACCACGCACTTTTGATAGATTGGCAAAAATGTTCGACGCGTTTGACTCGCAAGAGGAAGACGTGCCGGGATTGATTGTCTTCATGGGAGATTTCACATCGAAACCGTTCGGCCCGACGCACTACGACTTTCGCGCGTACTCCGAGGGCTTTGACAAACTGGCGGAGTTGCTGGAGGAATATCCGCGCTTGCGACAGGAAAGTCGGTTCGTCTTCGTCCCCGGTCCGGGCGATCCCGGTTTGAACGCCGCGCTTCCGCGCCCGGGCTTGCAATCATCCGTCGTCGGTTCGCTGCTGGAGAAGGTTCCGCGCGCGCAATTCGCGAGTAACCCGGCGAAAATTAGATACTTTTCGCAAGATCTCGTGTTCTTCCGCGACGACTTGCAGGCGAAGATGCGCAGAAACTGTTTGATGCCGCCCGACGACGATAAACTGCCGGAGATCGAGCCCGGCGACGAGTGGGCGAACCGCCCGGTGTTCAAGCATCTCGCGGCTACCATGGTGCAGCAGGCGCACTTGTGCCCGTTACCCATCACACAAAGCCCGATTTATTGGGAATACGACCACTCGTTGTGGCTGTATCCGGCGCCAAACTGTATTTTCTTAGGCGATCGAACCGAGCAACAATCGCTGGCCAACTTTGAGGAGACTTCGCTCGCGAATCCCGGATGCTTTTCCGACGACGGGTCGTTCTTGCTGTACATCCCCGCCACGGGTGAGTGTTCGTTCTCAGCCGTGCCGTGAGAAACTAGTCGTTGTTTGTAATTCTCAAGGAGAGCTAATAACTAAAAGCCGTCTATCACCTAATTTCGCGACTGCGTTCGCTTGTAGCCCGACCAGCGCTTTGACTTTTTCTCGTGCCACCCGTCAAAGCCTCGTCGTGGCTCGAACATCTTTGGGTGCTCGAACAACTCTGTCTTTGCGGCATCGTACTTCTCGTCAGCTTCGCGCTTCGCGCGCGCGTACGTCTCAAGCGTAAACGTCGGCGCATCCCCGACGTCTTCGCCGAGCAGATTTAAATACAACTCGTACAGCGCCGCCTTGGACGTCGAAGGCGCGCCCGCGTCTTCGCGAAGACACGTCCCCGTTTTCCCGTTCAACGCCTCCGCCGCGTCGTCGCCGTCGCACCATATCATCGCGAACGGGTTTTCAAACACAGCGCCCTCTTCCACGTCCATCGGTACGTCGTCAAACACCACGGCGGTTTCCATCAACGCGGGATGCGTCGTCGCGAAGCCGCCGCACGACGAGCGAAACCCATCGACGCGACAACACATCGCTCGACACAAGTGCGGCTCGGAAAACTTTCGCCCGATAGTAATCGTCTCCACGTACAAAGGCTCGCGCATGAACCGTCGCAGCAGCGCGCCTTGATACCCGACCACGTTCCACACGCACAACTTGTCGCTACACGTCAACGCCTCGTCGCCGTCTCCGCGCGCCGGCGCCGTCCCCGCCGCGAGCTCCCCGCGCGCCACCATATCGCGCAAGACCTCGGGAACATCCTCGTCTTTACTCGCCTTGATGACTTTGACGCACAGCGCCACCTGCCCCGCATCCGTCGCCGATCGACTCAACGTCTCGTGCGGTTCGCTCGGCGCGCGCGTCGTCCCGAGCTCGTCCCGTCGTTTCCTCGACCGT
>Ga0222715_10004982_pt1 | contig 11403 bp, 9 predicted proteins | sample C33_9DmetaG_FD_165056 | JGI IMG/M metagenome (GOLD analysis project Ga0222715, IMG submission 165056) | Estuarine water microbial communities from San Francisco Bay, California, United States - C33_9D | ecosystem: Environmental > Aquatic > Marine > Unclassified | place: USA: California...
TACTACTAGCAAAATAATTGCATACTCACTCTTCGTCAAACCAAATATTAAACCTGATAATATATAAAAGTAAAATGGTTGATTCTTTTTAAAATGCAAAACTAGAAATACTGGAAAAAGTAATGAGACTAAAAAAACTGGCTCTCTGAAAGTACCCACCATTCTATGGCTACCTGCAATCCAAAAATTTACTTGAGCGTCAAAACCTAGAATTCCTGTACCAGGTCTATTTCTAGAGGGTTCAAAAAAATTAAACAGCTGTGCTAAATAGGTATATAAAGAAAAAAATAACATCAAAGTGTAAGTTTTTTCCAAGACACTAACAATTTGATAATTAAATTTTGATTTAGAAGATACGTAAAAAATAAATATAAAGGATAGAAAACTAAAAACTCTTAATAATGTATAAATTTCACCATCAATTAAATCATTAATAACAGAAAAATTGAAGAGAGTGGGAACTAAAGCAATAAACACTCCTAGCTTTATTAAAAATGGAATATTTATATGTTCATTAAAATACAGAACAACAAAAAAAAGAACAGTTAAGAAGCTACCAATCCAACTCAGTGGGATTCCAAATAGTTGATATGCATCAAGAAAACATAAAAATAATATAAAAACTAGTAGGCTTTCAATCAATGTTTTAAATTCATATTCATTTTTTAACATCAACATAACCTTAACTAAATAATCAACATATCTCTTAAAATTTACTTTTTGAGTTTTTATATTTAAAGTAAATATACAGTTCGTACATCTTTTGAATTGCAGTACCAAGAGTTACAGCAAGAGCAATGCCGTTATAAGAGAACGTATTAGTTAATACAGCAGTACCGATTAAAAATACAGTTAGATTTATTATCCTACCAAAAGTATGTTTACTTATTAAATCATTAAGAAATAAATAATGTCGTGTCCAAAATGTTAGAAAATATGAAATGTAACCAACAAGTAATATCAACATTGGATAGTAGGATTCGGAAAAGTCATTACCAACAATTATGTCTATAAGGAATTTGCCAAAAATAAAATAAAGTAAGAAAAGCAATACAGAGGAAGGGGCAATTACTCTTTTAATAAATTTACTAAATTTAAAATTACTGTCATTACTTATTTTATTAAGCATCCATGGGGAAAAGGCAACAATCAAATAATTTATTGGGTCAACTAATTTTTTTGCTATTCTGTAAATTCCTGCGGCATAAAAATCTGCAAAATAACCTATCACTACTACATCTAAATGAGCAGGAATTAAACCTACAGCTTGATCGGAACGAATTTGATAAAAACTTTTTTTTGATAATTGATAATATTCTTTAATACCAACAACTTGAGATGTATTTTGATCATATTTTAATAATACGTAAAAAGCAAAAATTCCAACTGTAAAAGAATGAATAGAAAGGGCATAAAAAAAACTTTTTAAAGATGCTTCGTAAAGAACAAAGGATACAACTAAAGAAAATCTTAAAATATTTGAAAATGCCTCAAGGAATGAATATATTTTCATATTTCCTTTATATGTATAGAATCCTTTAAAAACCTCCATTACATTAAAAAATATTCTTGAAAACACAAAAAGTAATAAGTAATTAGGTAATTTATCATAAGTTAATAAATCAAAATTTTTAGATATTAATAATAAAACAATGATTAACAATGATGACATGATTCCTAAAATTAACTCAAACAGAATTGAAGTTTTTAAAAAATTTTTCGTCGTGTTTTTAAAATTAATTAAAATTAAATCTGAATTTCTTGAATTTAGTAATCTAAAGCAAATAGCAATTAAACCGAGATAAACACCTATTATTCCATATAGTTCAGGCCCAAAAGTTTTAGCAACAATTCGTATTTGGATAATTGCCAATACCGCAATAATTCCCTGTGAGAGAATGAGTTCTTTTATTTCTATAAAAAAAGTTTTCATAAACTTATGTGGAGCTGAGGGGATTTGAACCCCTGACCTCTTGCATGCCATGCAAGCGCTCTGCCAGCTGAGCTACAGCCCCCAATTATTAAGATTATCCATGTTGGTAAATTAACTCACAATCAAAATACAAATCTTCAAGCATATAGAACTCTCTAGCTTCTTGAGTAAAAATATGAATCAGAATATCTTTAACTTCAATTAATAGCCAAGAAGAATTTCTTCCCTCAATATTTAAATTAGATTTTTCATTTATAAACATATTCATCTTCTTAACAACTCCATTCATTTGGGTGTTTGATGTTGATGTGCCAATAATGACTTTTTGATGGCTGGACTCAGAATTTCCTTTAAATACACTAATATTTTGTAACTTTTGACCTTCAAGAATATTGAGAATGCTGTCAGTATAAAAAGACTCGATATATTCTTGTTTTTTCAAATTTGACACTTATAAATATATTACCATGTATTTATAAAGGCACTATTCTAAGAGTGAGGACATTTTGAAAAAAATAATCATCATAGGTGCTGGTGAAGTTGGTAACTTTCTTGCAAGCAAACTTTCCAGTGAACAACACGATGTTACAGTTATTGAAGCCGATAGCATGAAAGTTGACGAACTAAACTCATCACTAGATGCTCTTGTAATTAATGGTAATGGAGGTAGCCCATCATCACTCTTACAAGCTGGTGCAGAGTCTGCTGACTTAATTATTGCCGTTACAGATGATGAGAATGTAAATATGCTTTCTTGTTACCTTGCTAAAAACATGGGCACTAAAAAGTCATTTGCGAGAGTTCAGGATAGTTCACTTAAAAGCGAATTAGATGACTTAAATATTGATCAGATTATTGACCCATCGGAAAGTGCTTGTGATGAAATAGAAAAACTTCTATCTAGAGCTGGAATTTATGATATTCATGAATTTAGTGGAGGAAAAATTCTTTCAGTTGGTGGAGTTCTTACTGAAGACTCACCTTTAATCAATAAAAAATTATCTGATATTCATGAATTTGGAGGCAGGGAAAACTGGTTAGTTACTGCATATGTCCGAGAAGGAGATTCATTTATTGCAAATGGAGATACAGTATTAAATACAGATGATCATGTAAAAATTATTGTGAAAAGTGGTGATATACAAACTGCAACAGCTTTAATAGGTATTGACTTCAATTATCAAATTAAAAAAGTTATCATTATTGGTGCTTCCCGATCTTCTGAATTATTAGCTGAAAGACTTTATAAAGATTACGAAATAGTAGTCATTGATGATAATAAAAAAGATTGTAATAGGATTGCAGAAAATAACTCGCATGTGATTGTTGTGAATAATGATCCACGAGACCCTAAAAATCTCATAGACCTGGGTGTGGGTTCAGATACAGCAATCGTAGCACTTAGTAAGAATGATTCTAAGAATATAGTGTGTTCTTTAGTAGGAAATGCACTAGGTGTTCCAGAAATAATCACTAGAGTCAATAAGATTGATTATCTTGAACTTCTTAAAGAAACATCTATTCAAGCAACAATATCAACAAGAATAACAGCTGCTAACTCAATTTTACAAGATGTGAGATCAGATCAGGTAAAATCTGCACTTACTTTTGAAGATACCGAAGTGGAAGCATTGGAAATTCTACTCTCAGACAAATGTCATGTTCTAGACAAACCTTTGACTGAATTAGAACTTCCTGAAAATTGTTTAATTGCTGGAGTTATAAGAAGAGAGAAAACATATATTCCTTCTGGTGATTGGAAATTTGTAAACAAAGATAGACTAATAGTTTTTACATTGCCTGAATCAATTGAAGAAATTGAAAACGTATTTTGTTAAATACTGATGTTTAAAATAATTTTATTTATCAGTGGAGGTCTTTTACCTGTTCTTGGAATATCTTTATTGCCATCAATGATCTATGCATATTTAAATGAGCGAGAAAATTATGCCAACTCATTGCTATTTTTATTACTTTCATCATTGCTTATTTCGTATTTAATTAGAAAATATATTAGTCCTTCTCGTCAACTGAATACTATTCAAGGATTTGGATCTGTGGGTCTGTCATGGATTCTTTTATCATTGTTTGGTACTCTTCCATACATTTTTTCAGATATTAATTTGAGCTATATAGACATCTTATTCGAGACAATTTCTGGTTTAACAACAACTGGCTCCTCAATAATTACTAATGTGGAATCAGTTGATAAATCTCTTTTAATTTGGAGATCTACAACTCAATGGCTTGGTGGTATGGGTGTAATCGTTTTAACAATAACTGTATTGCCATTAATTGGCGCAGGAGGCATCAATCTATTTAAAGCTGAATCTCCTGGTCCTTCAGCAGATAGGCTTACTCCAAAGTTTAAGGATACAGCAAAATTATTATGGGTAGTCTATATTTCATTAACAGTTATTGAAACTGTACTGTTATATATATCCGGATTAACTTTATTTGATTCTTTTAATCACTCTTTGACAACACTGTCTACTGGTGGCTTCAGTACATTTAATTCATCTGTCAGTAACTTTTCTCAACAAAGTAAATTAATCATTAATGTATTTATGTATCTTGCAGGAATTTCATTTATATTATTATTAAGAACTTTTAAATCGCGTAGTTTGAAAGAATTCTACAAAAGTACAGAGTTTAAGTTTTATACATCAATAGTACTTATGAGTTCCGCTTTATTTTTCGCAAAAACATATTCTATATCAACTGGAATTAGTGAATCAATAAATGATGCCTTTTTTACATCTTTGACTCTAATTACAACTACTGGCTTTACAAATTTGAATTATGAAAATTGGAATATTAACTATAGAACATATATTTTAGGTCTTATGTTCTTAGGAGGTATGGCTGGCTCAACAGCTGGTGGTATAAAAACAATAAGGGTGATAGCTTTACTGAAATCAGTTAGAAATGAGATTAGAAAAATATTTTATCCCAATGCCATATTTAAAATAAGAATGTCAAAATCTATTTTGCCAGAAAAGATGATTGAATCTGTTCAAACTTTCTTTATTCTTTATGTTGCTATTTTCGTATTAGGAACCTTTGCTCTAAGTATTTCTATTAATACGTTTAGTGATCCTATTTCTTTTGAAGGTGTACTAAGTGCCGTAGCATCCGCAATGAATAATATAGGACCTGGTCTTTCTGAAGTTGGACCTGTCGAAAACTACTACTTTCTTGACAGCTCCTCAAAAATTATTTTAAGTATTTTAATGGTTGTTGGTAGGTTAGAAATTTTTCCTATTGCAATACTTCTATATAGAAAGACTTGGAAATCTTAATATACTGACTCTTCTTGGATAAATTGAATAACATTTTCAGGTAAGTGTGCAGTAAGACTTCTATTATTTGTAATTAAGCTTCTGATTTGTGTGGAACTCATGTCTAACTCTTCTCCAGAAATTGTTTTGTAATCGAAAGGGAAATATTCTTCAATTTGTGTGATATTAATGTCAGGTCTTGGAGCAATCAAAAATTGTACAAAATTATCTAAAATTTCATAATTATGCCAAGATTTAATTCCCAATGCAGCATCAGCACCTAATATAAAAAAAGAACAATCTTTATCTAAACTAAGTTTTTCTAAGGTATTTGCGGTATAAGTAGGTTCATCTTGGTTATTCTCAATATTACTAATTTCAAACCTACTTTCATTTTCTATTAATAAAGAGGTCATTGCATATCTTTTTTTATAAGACACTGAGTTATCTTTTTGCCAAGAAAAACCAGTAGGAATAAAGAGAACTTTATCAAGATTGAACTGATTAAGAGATCTGTAGGCTATTTCTTTATGTGCAAAATGCGGGGGGTTAAATGTTCCACCAAGTATTCCTACCTTCATTATTTAATAACCTTTTTAAAATTTATATTTTCAATAAAATTTTTCAATTGGTTAAAATTTCTTACTTCACTATAGGATTCGCATACCTTTTGAAAATCCATAAACCTACTATCCCCTGTATTCCAGTACTGCTTTCGCTCAGGATTCATCCAATATATATTATCAAAAGATTTTGATAGTTTGCTTATAGTTTCTTCAGATATCGACCTATAGTTATTCCTTGCATCACCAATCACAAGTAATGAATTAGTTGAGGAATTTACAATTTTTTTATTTAATATTAGCTCATCAAATGAACGTTGGTAATCAGAGTGGCCATCAGCTTTTACAAAACTATTCCAATTATTTAAGATACTCTTGATATTATTAATTTTCATTTTTTGTAAATCTTTTGTAATCTCAGTTAAACCATCTATAAATACAAATGCTTTTACAGATCTGAATCTCTGAACTATTCCAAATAATAGAGTCAATCCAAATAATGAATAGAGAGCCATTGATCCACTGATATCACATAGTAAAATCAACCTTGGTTTCTTTTTCACTCTTGGCTTAAAAACTGTACTATATAATGAGCCACCATTTTGTAAAGACTTTCTAATCGTTTTTCTTAGGTTTAATTTACCTTTAGATAAAGAGTTAGAGTGTTTTATAAATTTATTAGCTAACATCATGCCAAGGACTTTAGTTTCTTTAAGTAATTTATTTCTTTCATCATTATTTGTATATAGAAAATCTGTTTCTTCAAGATTTTCTTTTTGGCTTAACTCATTTGGCATATATGATTCTTTAAATTGATTCCTCATTTCCTGAATTAATTCAAGCAATTTCATATCCAAGTTGTTAGTAAAGTTCTCTTTATTTTGACTATTAACAATCTGGTCAAGCTCGGTTTCAAATGAAATGTTAAAGAATGAAATTTCATTTTCATAACTCTGAGATTTCTTAACCTGGTTTAACCAATACATATTTGAAACTGGTCTACTAAAATCAATTTCACCAAAATTGTTAAGAATATCCTTTGGTATATTGTGAAATCTAGTATTTACATCGTCTGTAAAATTATCAAAATAATTTTTATCTTTATATTCATCTAAATCAATAAACTCTGGTCTATCCTGTTTTATAACATAACCAAAATACTGACTAATTAAATCTTTTAATTTATCTTTCTCATTCTTATTGCTTGGAAGTAAATGATACATAATTTGTAATTCATCATTAACTGACTTAAGGCCCTGTATGTTTAAATAGTTTATTAAGTCACTAAATCTTTCAGAAGGAAATTGTAAATTATTTTGTTTACAGATAGCCGAAAAATTTATAACATCATCAGTTTGTAAATTCATTATCTTGTTTTATTTTTTCTGTATATGTTGCCTGATCTTCATTATCTTTAATTAGAATTCCGATATTTGAATCTAATTGATCGTAATTATTTTCATGATTATATTTCACCCATTCAACTGTTTCTATTAGAGATGGTGGTTTATTTAAATTAAGTTTTCTAAGAAACGCACTAAAAAGTGAATACTTCTTAGCTTTATCTTCAGAAATTGAATTTACATTATTTAATATTACTTTTGTCTCTATCTCAACAGATGGATAGTCCAAATAAAAATAAATGCATCTCCTTCTTAAAGCTTCAGATAATTCCCTTGTTGCATTTGAAGTTAAAATTGTTAAATTATTCTTCTTGCCAACAATGGTTCCAAGTTCAGGAATAGTTACTTGATTTTCAGCTAAAACCTCTAAAAGTAAAGCTTCAAACTCTTCATCGGATCTATCAATTTCATCAACTAAGAAAAGGCAATTGTCATTTTTAATTGACTGCAATATTGGTCTTTCTATCAGATAATCTTCTGTAAATAAATCTTTTTCATTTTTTTCATTTTGTATTGATAAAAGTTGCTTCTTATAGTTCCATTCATAAATAGCTTTATCTTCATCTATGCCTTCATGGCATTGAAGCCTGATTAATTCTTTTTGAAGTAATTTAGATAATGTTTTTGCTAAATATGTTTTTCCAGTTCCGGCAGGTCCTTCTATTAATAGTGGCTTGTTTAGAAAGATTGCAGCATTAACTACATCTACAAGATCTTTCGTTGCAAAATAATTGTGTTTTTCAAATTCTTTAATATCAATTTTTGATAGATTCATTTTCTAATGGTTCCATTTCCCTTAACAACATATTTTTCTGATGTCAGAGCTTCAAGACCCATTGGACCCCTTACATGCAATTTTTGAGTACTAATTCCAATTTCAGCACCAAATCCAAACATTTCTCCATCTGTAAATCTTGTCGAGGCATTTACAAAAAGTACAGATGAATCAATTGAACTTGTAAAAAGTTCAGCAGCTTCATCTGATTCAGTAAGTATAGATTCAGTGTGACCTGAAGAAAATAGATTAATATGATTTATAGCCTCATTTAAATCATCTACGACTTTAATTGCTAATTTTAAATCATGAAATTCAGTTTCATAATGTAAATCAGTCGCTTCTTCAATATTTCCATGATTACTAACAATTTTCTTATCAAGAAATAGTTCTACATTTTCATCAAGTAATGCCTGAATAATTTCGTCACCCATTTCTTTATAAATATCATCATGAATAATTAGGGTTTCTAAGGCATTGCAAACTCCAGGCCTTTGCACTTTTGAATTAAGAATTATATTTACAATATCACTTCTTTTTGCATCAGAGTGTATATACAGATGAACATTCCCATCTCCATCAAGAATGAAAGGGACCTTAGCATTTTCAACTAATGCATTAATAAGACTTCTTCCTCCTCTTGGAACAATAAGATCTATGAAGTCTGTCATCTGCATAAACTTAAGTGTGTCTTCCCGATCTTTACTATCTATTAATTGAACTATATTTTTGTCTAAATTGTTTTTTTCGAGTGCATTTTGGAGGGTTTGTAATATTGCTTTATTTGAGTCTAAACAATAACTAGATCCGCGAAGAATAACCGCATTACCGGATTTCAAACAAAGTCCAGAAACATCAGAAGTTACATTTGGCCTTGCCTCATAGATGACCCCAATAACACCAAATGGATTTCTTACTTTAGTAATCAATAAACCATCTTCTGACGTCCACTCTTTAGTAATCTCTCCCACGGGATCAGGAAGGGGAATGATTTTCTGCAATCCATTAGACATTCCTAATATTCGGTCTTCATTTAGAGTTAACCGATCAATTAATGCAGTAGAAAGATCGAGGTCTTTTGAATTTTCTAAATCTATTTTATTTGAAGAGAGTATGCTGTCTTTGTTTTTTATCAACTCTTGAGACATGTCATAAAGAACTGTATTCTTTTCTTCTGTACTCAATCTTGCAATTACCTTAGAAGCTTTTTGAGCATTGATTCCTATTTCATTAAACATACATAAAGATTAATTAAGATTTCTTATTAGTAAAATTATTTACAAAATAATTAAGTCATCTTTGTGAATTAAGACACTATTTTTAGATGTATCATCTGAAGCTGTTTTAGCTAAGCCCTTTGCAACTACATTTTCTTCAAAAAATATTTCCAAACCATCATTGATGTTAAATTTTCCATCGATATCGATGACGCCTGAAAATAGAAGTGAAGCATCGTTCTTCAATGCTAAATATGCTCCTTCATCTATTGTCACCCTTGCAATTAGTCGCATTCCATACGCAATCCACAATTTTTTTAATCTTATTTTATTTTCTGATTCTAAGATCAATGTTCCTACTTGTTCTCCGTTTATGGCTTTTGTAACATTTTCTTCAGACCAAGAAATAATTTGAGTCGGAATACCAGAAAATCCAGCCATTTGAGCTGCCATAATTTTTGTAGAAAATCCCCCCTGTCCTTCACCGTGTTCAGATATCGGAATAAGATCAGTGAGTTGTGAAGAATCGTACTGAATAAAATCTATTACTTTTGCTTCAGAATTTTTATCAGGATTGAAATCATATAAGCCTTCTTTATTAGTAACAATTAAAAGCTTTGATGCATTTACAATAATTGATACTATAGCTGACAAGCGATCATTATCACCAAATTTTAATTCCTCAGTGGCAACAATATCGTTTTCATTGATAACTGGAATTATATTTTGAGATAATAATTCATTTAAAGCTTGCGTAGTATTAATGAATTGCTCCCTATCATCAATTAAATTTTTTGTAATTAAGACTTGTGCAATCTTTAAATTATATTTAGAAAATATTTTTTGATATTCATTAATTAACTTTATCTGCCCAACAGATGATGCAACTTGTAATTTCTTCATAGAGGTAGGTCTGAATTGATAACCTAACTCATGAGCTCCTAAACTAACTGCGCCAGAAGTGACAATAACAAAATTATGAGACTCTTGCAGATTTTTAATTTTTTGTGCCAATGAAACGACTATAGGTTCCATAAGTTGTCCTTCTTTAATTAAGGAAGTAGTTCCTATTTTTATAACAATTGTTTTTTTATTTTTTATATTCAAATTCTAAATTTCCTAACACTACAGTATCACCATTTTGTATATCTTGGTCTTGAAGCTTTTGAGGAAGTGTGGATTTTTCATATCTATGAAAAATTTCATTATTTACTTCCTCACTACTTCCAGATAAGCCAATTATATATTCAACTACTGAACCAGTACATATAAACTTATTTTCTTCATTAAAGATTTCCAAATCATCAGACTTAATTGTTATTTTTTGAAAATCTTCATAAATTCTTACAGACCCTTCATTGTATATTTCTTCAATATTTTTTATAAGATTATCCAACCCTTCACCTTCTAGTGCAGAAATATATTTATAATTTTTATTATCTTGCTTTATAGAATCAGATTTATTAACTACTTTTAAAACTGGAATTTTGCAAAGAGTTTTATCAAATTCCTCGATTTCATGAAATAGCAAACTGATTTGTTCATCTAGCGAGTATTTACTATTTAAAGGATCTAATAAATATACTATGATTTTTGTGTTTCTTAAATGTTTGAGAACTTTTTTACCCATTCCTACACCTTCAGATGCTCCTTTAATTAGTCCAGGTAAGTCACAAATTGTTAATTTAAAGTCAGAATTATTTAAAACACCTAAATTTGGTGTAATCGTAGTAAACTCATAATCACCAATTTTTGCTTTTGAATTTGTTAATTGAGATATAAGTGTACTCTTGCCAGCATTAGGTAGACCAATAATAGCTAAATCAGAATAAATAGAGTAAACAAGTTTTATATCTAACTTTTGTCTTTTCTGACCTTGTTCACAGATTTGTGGATTAGGATTTCTTTTGGAAATAAGTTCAAAATTACCTCTTCCAGCTCTTGAACCATCAAGGACAGTATATGTTGAGCCAAATTCATGTAAATCTGCTTGAAGTATATTTCCAACAAAAACTTGTGTACCACTTGGTACTTCTATTTCTAGATTTTCACCATTTTTTCCATTTTGAAAATTTTTATTACCATCAGTCCCATTTTTTGCTTTAAGTGAACTTTTCGAAATTATATGAGAAAGATCATGAAGGTCAGAATTTACTTTTATATTTACAGATCCGCCTGTTCCACCAGAGCCGCCATTTGGTGATGACTTAGATGAAGAATTTTTGAAACTT
>Ga0222715_10004984_pt1 | contig 11401 bp, 15 predicted proteins | sample C33_9DmetaG_FD_165056 | JGI IMG/M metagenome (GOLD analysis project Ga0222715, IMG submission 165056) | Estuarine water microbial communities from San Francisco Bay, California, United States - C33_9D | ecosystem: Environmental > Aquatic > Marine > Unclassified | place: USA: California...
GGATAATAATCAAAGACAGCTTCAACACCTAAAACATCTGCATTCTCTACAACCCAGTCCATCATTTTACATGCATCGTCATAATTACCAGTACCACGGTAAGGAGCACCTCTCCAAGACAAGTCGCCTGCCCTACCAGTAGCGTGAACTGACGGGGTGCTCTTACCACGCTTATTTCTAACACCAAAGGTGCCGTTATTCCATAACCCAAAATGGGCTTCTAAAAGATCGATGAGCATTTCAAAACCGGCTCTTTTACCAGAAGCCGTCTTATCATACCCAGTATAAGGTCTATTCATATCATTTCTCCTTTTCTTATATTTTAGTTTACTAAGCATAAAATATCAAAATTCGTTAAAGACTTCAACAGGCTCAGATTGCTGATTAGGAAGCTGTGCTGATTCCTCAGCTGGCTTGAAAGGGTTAGGTGAATCATCAAACTTTGCGTTATTATCCTTCCAATCCTCAATACTTGGATAAACTAAATCATACAAATTCTTATTGCCAATAAAAGTTGAAAGAATTGTTTTAGATTGAGTTAAAGGTATCTCACCTTTATGGGGATGAGTGAAGTTAGAAGGAAACATTAAAACCCGACCCGCTACTGGCGCTACTTTCAAATTATGTAATGGAAAATATGTCTCTCCGCCAGCATCAACATCATTTAGATAAACAATCATAGTTGAAAGCCTATGCGGAACTGGCATAAAAGGCCCACCATCAATATGTTCATCATAAAACCCTTCACCTTTCTTATAGGTTTGAATTTGATAGCCAGAGTCCTGAAGAGGGTATGTAAACGCATGCAAGTTTGTATACTGCATTACATAATCATTGATAACTGATCTAGTATACGGCAACAATTCATTCTCGTAACGACCCCAGCAAAGATCGTAGTCTTCTTCAAGCAACTCTCTTTCAATTCTTGTATCCCAAGTATTCTTTGTAGTGGGCATGGTGCCACCCATAGTGATACCACGCCACAACTTACCTTCATCAACCAATCTGTCCCAATGTAAGTTTAGATCGGACAGAAATTCTTCACACAGTTCTCTAGGTATCAAGTTTTCATAGACAGCAATACCACCTGCACGACCCAAGGGAAAATACCGACGTTTCTTACCGTCTTGTGCATAAGAAGCATCAATGTTTAAGATTTCAGAATCTTCAAAATATGTCATACAGACATTATATCAGCCCGGAGTTGGCAGCGTGCCCCAAGGCGGAGTTGGTATTACAATTTCCTCAACCGGAACATCCTGCTGGGGAATATCCCTCAGCAACTGCCTGAACTGAAACCAAGCAGCTCGATCATCATCACTCAAACCATTATCTTGAAGAGCAGTCCAATCAGACCACATCAAAATAGAATCCCTCCACTTCTTAACCCAAGAAAGTTTTCTGGCTTCAGTCCAAGTGAAATTGTCAAACATCTCGTTTATCTCTTGCCAACCCATAGACTCAAAAGCAGTAGTCTCTTCAATTGTAAACCAGATGTCTGGGGGACTAAAATCATTAAATGCCATAATTACACCTTTATAATATAGTTTAGCACAATATACGGTTGAACGTTATTGTGAGCACCACCACCACCAGTATTTTGATTTGTAGCCGTAGCATTACCAACAGAAGCAGGATGCGAATGAGGCGCATTAGCAGCACCTGTAGAAGCAGGATGGCTGTGAGGCGCATTAGCAGCACCGGTCGAAGCCGGATGGCTATGCGGAGCATACTGTGCAGGAGCATAATGGCTGTGAGGAGCATTAGCAGCACCAGTCGAAGCCGGATGAGAGTGTGGGCCATTGCTAGTCACAGTTCTAGCATAATAAGCAGACTGCCACGCAGCCAAAGACCCCGGATAAACATCCCAGTTATTACCAGCACCAACACGCTTAGTGTATTTCTGAGAGTTCTGACCATTTGAATTACCGCTCTCACCGTGAGAGTGAGGGGCATTAGCAGCCCCAGTTGAAGCAGGATGCGAGTGCGGTGCGTTAACAGCGCCAACATTATGAGCATGATAAGCATTAGCAGCACCCGTAGAAGCGTTATGTGAATGAGGAGCATTCGCAGCGCCCGTTGAAGCAGGATGGGAGTGAGGAGCGTTTACAGCACCAGTAGAAGCATTATGAGAGTGAGCGTCCTGTGTGTGATTATGCGAAGGCATCTCAGCAGTATTCAACGTATGAGTAGCAGAACCACCAGTCTCAGCAAGAGCATCAAAAGCAGTATCAGCAGAATCCAAACCAACAACAACCCGTCCCTTAATATTCGGCAAATTGAAAGTCGTAGACCCGTCACCAGAACCATAAGTATCACCAACAACAGCATACAAATCGGCATAAGTCGTTCTAGAAACAGCAGAACCATCACAAATCAACCAGCCAGTTGGGGCTGAGGCCGTAGCCCAAGCAACCAGACCACCAGTAGGAACAGGGCCAGTAGGATCTAACGTATGACCACCAAGAGACATCGTTGAAGAAACAACATGGTCAACTTCAATCTGATCAAATTCTTTATTGACTACACGTTGAATCATCCGGCATCATACTCCACACCGCTAATAGTCAAAGTAACATTAGCATTAGCTTGATTTAAATAAATTGAATCACCCGGCTCCAATACAAGGACGGCATCGCTGGTAACAACATCGTCCGCAGGGATAGTGATAGAACTCAAAACTTTATTCGCATCAGCAGCAGCATCCCCAGAAGGAATAATATGAACATCAACAGTTTGTGCTGCTCCAGTAACATTACAAGCGTTAATGCTACGAATAATAGCATAAGAACCCACATTGCTTGTTAAGGTATAAACATTAGCACCACCAGTAGCAGCTCCAATATAAAGTCTTTTAGGAATCAAATTAGCCATCTCTCAACCTCCTATTCCAGTCCATATAAGTATAGCATTATCAAAAGTATTTGTATTCATCGACTGAACAGTAACAGCATCTAAAACATGATCAACAAAGTCACCAGAAGAGTGACTTTGAGCTGATGTGCCATCATATCCACGCTGGATAACAGTTACCGTATCACCAGAACGTGACGAACACAGAATTTTCTCTTCATTAACTAATCCTCTGTTTATAACAATAACAAAAGGATTTGTATCACCCAAAGGGTATGTGGAGCCGGAAATCAAAGAAATAGATGTATCAGTGTTAGACACATTAGCAGACAATGTAGTTTCTTCTACGCTGCCTAAAAATTCTCTACGTTCCATAAACTCCCCAATTAGTCAATGCTGATATCTAGATCACCAGATGCAATTCTAAGAATATCACCAGCATCAACTGTTTTGTTTGCACTCAATGTGCCATGAACAAGCAAATTACCGGCGCTTGCAGCATCAAAAACACCAACAGCGACAACCGTGCATGCTGGCATCCCAGTAAAGTCAATATTTGAAGTATTTGCGGTAGCACCACCAGAAGCAGCATCAAAAGCAGCCGTCTGGCGAGCATACGACCCACCAGTAACTTCAGTACCACCACCAGAATCCGAAGGCGCAGCGGTATACAAAGCAACATAAACAGCACTTGGTGCAGTGTATGCTGACGTTGCTAAAAAGTGATCAAGAAGTGCATCCTCCAAATAATCGCTAAGATTTCCTGCCATTAGTTATTCTCCTTATAATAATCTTCCAACTCTAACTGAGTTGGGATTCTAAAGTTATCTAGAGTCAACAAATGATCAGCCTCAGCTGCATCCAACTCATAGATTCTTCTATCTCTTGTAAACCGAACACCGCTCTTAGTTGAATAAGCAGAACCGCTATCGAAATACACAAACTTCTTACCGGTAGACGCTTTAGCAACAGTCTTCTCAGGCACCGGAGACTTCTCTGCCTTTGGAGCAGTAGGCCCCTTAGCAACAGTCTTTTTAGCCGTCTTCTTTGCTGCCGTCTTCTTTGCAACAGGCTTATTTGACTCAGGCAAATCAGACGACTTAACTACATTCTCACTCATAGTAACAATTCTATCATAAGTATCATTATAAAACAGAAAAGGTGGGGGATTTCTCCCCCACCAATTCCGCTAGGTTTGTAACTACAACAATCCTAAGATCAGCTGCTGCGCAGCTTAACATTCTTAGCGATGACATAGCTGTCAGCGTTTTCAATGTTAGCAGCGACACGCATGTACTGGGTGTACTCAATCGTATCAGTCTTCGGCTGGAACTGACGGTACACCGTGATGTCACGATGCAAACCAACCACACGGTTGTTCGGGAACGTAAGCTCCACATAACCATGCGATCCAGCAGCGCCGGAGTAGTCGCCCGACTCAGCCTCAGGCATGAGCGGAACTTCGACAAGTCCGATACCATACGGTGCAAGACCAGTTGCACCAGCACCACCATTTGCACGCATTGCACCGTTCAAGAAGGCGAGGTCGCCAGTCGTTGAGCCGGGGCTTGGTGCGCCAGCAGTTGCCTCAGTAGCCGAGTTCGGGTTCTGAAGCGAGTAAATTGCGTCCTGCACAACACCCGGGCCAGTGAAGAACTTAAGTTCGTTACGACGCTGGAGATACTTCGACGGAAGGTTACGAAGAACACGGTCGAAAACCGAACGTGAAACATTGTCACCAGCCTCATCGACCGTAGTACCCGAAGCGAGAGCAAGCTTAACAAAACCATCAAGAGCCTTGAGAAGCGTGTTGCTTGACGAGGTGTTGCCGTTGATGAGAAGGTCATCAAGATCATTAGCGGTCTGGCGAGCCATAACCTGAGCAAGATGATCCTCAAGCGAGGCACCCTCAATGTTGTCCTCAAGGGACTCAGTTGAAATCTCCCAATCAAGACGAAGCTTGACGCTGGAGAGAGAAACCTTCGAGAAGGTCACGGCTGCGTTGCTACCATCATCGGTAGCCTCAGTAGCCTTGCGCATGATGCGCGTACCAACCGACAGTTTGTCGATATCCATGCTTGAAGCACGCATACGGACAACACGGCTGTTTTGCATAAGAACAGACTGATCGACCACAAAATCGAGGAAACGATTCGACTGCTCAGCGTTGAGAAGACCGCCAGAAGCGCCACCCACAACAGAGGTAGTGACTTCGTTAGCCTTTGCTAAAATTTCTTCTTGAGTTGCCATTTTTTATATCCTCCTAATCACGACTCATAGCCCAGAGCCTTGACTAGCTCTTGTGGCAAATACATGTTATTCCAGAAGGAAGGAGCTGACTTGCGGATTGTATCCTCGTCACCCTCATCCTCATCGCCGTCTGGATCGACGCTCTTCTTGACCGCACCGGCAGCAGCGAAAGCCTCCACCTTTTCAGTCTGCTCAGCAAGTGAAGCTTCGGCTGAAGCAAGCTTCTGCTCTAACTCTTCACGCTGTACATCTGCACTCTTGGTAACTTCTTCGATCTTAGCGTCCATTGAAGCCTCAACCTCTTCCTTAAACGAAGCGGCGAAGTCAGTGAACTTCTGATCAATGACCGAACCAAGAGCATCTTTCAAGATATCAATATCCATTTGATCCTCCATTTGATCTGTATCCGCTTCAACCTCAGATTCAGTTGAAGCTTCTTCAATTTCGACAGACTTTTCAACGACTGTCTCTTCTTCAACTGTTAACCAGTTGACGAAGCGCTTTAACAAAGAAAGTTTCTCTTCGGCAGTCGTATCCATCTCTGATACCTTAGCATAATTTTCATCATTATGCAAAGACTTCTCAACGTCTTCCAAAGTTGTACCTTCCTCATTAAGAATTTGTTCTAACATCTCTTCCATATTAGTGAACTCCTTAATAATACCATCTTCACATGTACCGCAACCGCATGAACATGTAATTTCTTTTTCTAAGTCTGTGTCGTCATCAAACTTGCGTGTGCAATTATCTAACTGACGCACTTTTGATCTTGCCCAGACCCAACCCGGAGTGCCACCCCAAAGGTTCCAAGCAATTCTACCATTAGAAGGGTAACCCTTATCACCCGGATCTGCACCTGTTGCTCTTAAGTCAACAGCATGCCTTGGGAAATAACGAGCAACCTTTCTAACGAACTCAGGAGAAACAGTACCGCCCTGTGCGAGCCTGCGAGCAGACCCCATGCCGACACTTGTTCCTCCACGACCGTGCTCTTTTCTTTGATTAAGACCAACCTGAGCCATACGTTGTACGGACTTAGGAATAGTCAAGTTAATATCATTACAATCAATTTTAAGAATATAATCAAGCTGATCTGGCGTATCAAACTTCACAATATCAATAACCGCAGCAGGATTAGCCGGGTTATCTACCAGACTCAACTCACCAAGTTCGTATTTCTTAATAAGATTAACCGGCTTACCTCTGAACATCTTTTCAGCATCAATCTGCTTATCAAGAATCTTCCCCCCGACAGAGAAAGAACGCAAAGTCCCATCAAGAACTTTTTCCCACGTATCCTGAGCACCTTTAGAAATGTAAGCCTCCACTTGCATAGCGTTGTACTCAACGCCATCAGCACCTTTCACCTTGACCGGCTTATAGTTAATGGCTTTTCCAACAGCAATAGGCGCATGCATCTCACGGATGTTGCCAGTCCAATTCTTAAACGCTTCAACAGAAGCTTCGAACTCAATAAGATCTCCAGCCTTATCGATATTGTCAGCGGTAGCAATACCGACCACAATACGCTCTTCCCGCTTAACCATATCAATGGGAAAAGTAAGGTTTAAATCTTCCATAGTATTTTAATAGTACCACAATATCTATATTAATAGAATAGTTATATCCCCATCCAAGACAAAATCTCTAAATCATTTTGAGTGTCTTGAACGGTGTCGGCAGAAAAGAACTTTACTGCACCAAGATTATCTTTATAGAACAGCTTTCCATCTCTATAGTTAATAGCCAGCTCGCCTGTAGCCAAAGAGTTTGCGGATGGCGAACTGGATGCTGTCCCAGAGTTCTTTATCTTAATAACATTCGCCACAGATATTCCCTTTAGAAGCTTCCACCATCAAACGTGATGCCATCAATTGAACCACCGGTAATTGTAACACTAGACGAATTCTGAGTTGCCATAGTGCCAAGACCTATTGTAGTTCGAACTGAAGAAGCATCAGCATCATCCAAAATCGACCTAGCAAACGATGTGAGAGTTGCCTCCGAAAGAGTCGAAGCGGATGAGAAATAAGGGAATGTTCCAGCATTGCCATCTAACCCAGAAAGTGAATTCAAAATTAGACTGTACGCTTGAACATGCGTTCCAATAGCCAACCCAAGATTGTTTCTGGCCGAAGAAGCGTTGGTTGCCCCAGTACCGCCATATGCAACCCCCACAGCAGTTCCTTGCCACACACCAGAAGAAATTGTGCCAACAGAAGTTAGGCTTGAAGCAACAACACCGGAACCCAAACTTGTTTCGTCAAGAACCTTTGTTCCATTAACCATGTACTCCTTTGTTGAAGCAATGTTTATATGCTCAGATGAAGTCCAAGCGTCTGTTGAATTAACCCAGTTAAAAGTTTTTGTTGAAGTACCCAGCAAAGATATGCCACCGCCATCAGCAGTTGTGTCTGACGTAGTGGCGGTGTTACCAAGAACTATATTTTTATCTTCAACATTTACAGTCGCAGCATCGATAGTTACAGTGTTTCCCAAAACACTAAAATCACCAGTTACAGTTAAGTTCCTACCTACCGTTAAATCTTGTGTTAAAGATACACTATCAGGCAAAGTGATTGTAATATCGCCAGTGGATGCATCAACATCAATCTTATCTGTCGTGCCAGTGATAGAAGTAACACCAGAGTTTGTTATAGTCGCAGTTGACCCTTCACCCTGAACATGACTAACCGAGATGCCGGAGCCAGCAGAAACGTCCAGCAAGTAATTCCCAGTCGTATCAGTACCAAGAGCGACAGAGTTCGGCTGAATTGTTGTAGTAATCGATGCATTAGCAAGATTAGTAATTGTCGCACTCCCAGAAATATCCCCAGTAAGAGAGATACTAAAATCATCAACATTAAGCGCAACAAGACCTGTTGCATCATCATAAGTTGCAGAAAGACCAGAATGAGTAGCTCCGGTAAGGATTGCAGCAGCAGTATCTTCAACATACTCCTGTATTCCAGTCACAGCAGTTGTTGGAATCTGAATTGACGTATTCCCAGCAGCAGTCAAGCGACCTTGAGCATCAACTGTAAACGTAGCAACAGCAGAAGCAGAACCATAAGAAGAAGCTGTCACAGCAGTGTCGTCAAGGTTGAAAGTAATAGTGTCTGTCGAAGTTGAAGAAGTTAAACCAGTGCCACCAGCAAGTGTAAAAGTATCACTCCCAACAACAACATCGGTAGTTGTAGATCCATCAGAAACAGTGAGTGTTCCACCCACTCCAGCAATGGCTGTGTCAACATAAGCAGTCGTTGCAACAGAAGTAGAGTTATCGCTTTGAGATTTAGTAGAAGCAGTTGCGGATGCGCCCAAAGACACACTACCAGAGAAAGTTTTACTACCAGAAACAGTCTGGGTGCTACTCAAGTCAACAAATGCACCTACACCACCAATAGAGATAACAGTATTAGCATCCCCATTGACATCTGTCCCCGTTCCATAATACAAAGTATTATCAACTTCATTGAATGCTAACTCTGCATTTTTAAGCGTAGACGGAGCGCCAGATAAACCTGTTGCCCTCCTTTTAATCCGAATCGTATTCGACATTAGAAATTACCTCCATTTATAAACATCCCAGTGCTTGGATGCCTGTGATCAGCCCTTGCTGCTAATAAACTAGTTCCAACAGAACCGGTGTTTGAAAGCTCAAGAGGAATATCATCTGACAACTGAGTTGCTGAATCAAAAGTTATCGTGGCCGGAGCAGCTTGCAGAACAGTTGCCTCAGCAGAAGTGAAAGAAACAGAAGTTGCCTGAGCAGGAGTAAAACTTACAGCAGTTGACTGAGTATCAGAATATTGAATAGTCGAAACCTGCGTGGAGCCTACAGAAACATCAGTTGATTCGCCTTGAGAAACAGCAAGAGTGCTACTATCACTACCAGTAACCGATAAACCCGTTGAATCAGAAGAAACCACTCTAAGAGTAGTTGACTCTGACGGCTGAATTCTTACAGTAGTAACCTGCGCTGTCATCTTGTGACCTCAGCAGTAACAGTCACTGAGCCAGACATAATAGTCAAGACCGTAGACCCGTTAGTCTCCTGAAGATCGTATACATACGAACCGGCAGCAATGCTTGAAGACTGCGAAGGCGTTAAGCTAAATCTCATTTGACCATCAGAAGCAGAAATAATTTCTGTATTAAAAGTAGCAGTCACCTCTGAGGAAGAAGCAAAAGGTCTAATTTGTCCAGAATAAGTTCTACCACTAATATTAATAGCGGCATTGCTTGAGTCAGTCAAAGTGACATCGTGAGTGTAAGTATCCCCTTGATAAATAGAAATATTTCTTTCAGCAGCCATTCACATACCTCTATTAAATTATACCAGCGATCACCCTATAGCATAAACGGCAACTTCTGAAGAAGCAGTCACAACTTCAATAGTGTTGTAATCGCCCGGAACATGAATATAGTTATGTACATGTCCAGAAGCATCAGGAATCATAACCGAATGCTTACCGTTCAACTTAACTTCAACCCAATTATTTGTATCAACATTAGCAATGTAAATAGCATAGGTATGATGAGAAATTGCCTGCTCACCGTCAGAATCAGTTAAACTAGTATTCGAATATACAATATGTCCATCAATCATTATTTCCTCCATTATCTTGATTTTCGCCTCTTTCGGCTTGATCGCCGGACTCTCTAGGATCACTAGAACCACCCGGCGAGTCTGCTCTAGCATTACGTGGAACAGCAGACTCATTATTTGTATTACCTTCAGGAGCACCCGGTCCACGCCCAGCGCCCTGTTGCATCTTTAACTTTGTCGGATACGGCAACGGCTCATCAGCGTCACCACGCTCCGGCATACCCAAATCATTACGAACTTCATTCGGTGTAATAACTTCGGTACGAAGATACCTGTCATGAATCCTAGACTGAATATCCTCATCAACCAAGTCAATACGCTCAAACTTGATAGAAACCAAATCTGTGAACTCAGCGATAAGTCTGTTAAGTTTCTTCTCAACCACAGATTGATCCGGCCCAATAACCTGAGTTTTGAACGTCTTGTCAGCATCTCTAGAAACCGCAAGGTTAGCATTATCATAAACACCTACCTTCGGGGCGGGAACCCGATTAGCAACAAGAATCTCATCCCGATTAGCCTTGCGGTACTTGTCAAAAGAAGCATCCTGAATGCCAGCCTCAAGCTTTTCAAACTTGATATCAGTATCGCCACCAAGCGACGCAGGTAAAGGAACAATCAAAGTTCCGTGATTACGTCCCTTAACCTCCTGACGGAAGTAATTGACAAGCTCCTGCTTTGAACGATTGCTGAGTTTTGCTCCCTTAACAATAATTGCATAGCGAGGAATAGCTTTGTTCTCGAAATAATCAATATTATACTCTTTAGCAAACTTGTCACCAATAATTGCAGCAGCAGCCGACACACTTGATGGAATACCATAGTAAGTGTTGTTTGGTGAATAAGTTTTAAAGTGAATTACTTCGTTAGGGTTAGGGTCCGAATTAATCGGATCGTCAGTTTCTGTGTCCTGAAAGTTTCTAAAGAACACAGCTTGAATCTTGTTGCTCTTAGCTATTTGAACAAACCCATCACGATGACGACGAACACGCATCAACGTCGAAGGTATATGGCCAATATAGCCGATTTCGCCAGAATTATTTCTACCAATCTCAAGATAACCATTACCAGTGGTTAAAACATCTAGCCAGACCCTTGTAATGGTCTCTATAAAAGTTTCTTCTTCATTAAAGTTTTCAAACTTTTGCTCAAGATCTTGACGGACATCCTGAATAGCTTTCCTAACCCGACCAAGCCTTTCAGGATTACCATTAGCCTTCTCAAGCCTTCTCTTAGACTTCAAAGTTTCTGGGAATGAGTACCCCAGACCGACTGTATTCATGACTCTTGCATTAATAGCTGCATTATGAATTGCGCTTGAATCATACAAGTCAGCAAGAGTTTCCAGATCGTAAGGAGGAGTTACAACATCATATAAAGAGTAACCGTCTAGTTCTTCAGGATCAATATACTTAGTACCAACACCTTCGACACCCTCATACTTCTTTGCAAGACGAGTAGCCTTGCGCTTCATTCTAGGTGACAGAGAAGTGTAGCGAACCTTCCTGAACGGATCATCACTATCTGTCTTCTTTATAACTTGAAAATAATTAATATCATCCAAATACTCTTCAGTATCTGAATCTTCCATATGGCTCATTTCACCTCTCATCGACCTCTCCTATTAAGTTCTTTTCTAACAGCAGCCTCAATAACATCCTCATACGGATCAGGATTTAAACCCGC
>Ga0222715_10004985_pt1 | contig 11401 bp, 12 predicted proteins | sample C33_9DmetaG_FD_165056 | JGI IMG/M metagenome (GOLD analysis project Ga0222715, IMG submission 165056) | Estuarine water microbial communities from San Francisco Bay, California, United States - C33_9D | ecosystem: Environmental > Aquatic > Marine > Unclassified | place: USA: California...
CGCGGGGGCAGCGCCAAACTCACCAAACTCAGCACTCTCGAGCGGCGAACGGCAATCAAAGCAGCTCAAACAATGGGCCTCAATGTGGCTGGGGTCGATATTCTCAGGTCCGCGAGAGGCCCCCTCGTGATGGAGGTGAACTCGTCCCCCGGACTCAAGGGGATTGAGGAAGCCACAGGCGTTAACGTCGCCGGCAAGATTATTCAATTTATCGAGTCTCACGTGCACACAGGAAAATCGCAGCGTAGAGTAAAAGGTTAAGCCAGTGGTCACACACTCCAAACCGGGTAGCGCTATCGCGACCCACTTTAAGATCGGCGAAGCACTCATTGCCCCCGGGGAACGGCGAACCGTCGAAATACCGGTTGCACCGACCTATGCCCATGACGATCTAGCGATGTCGGTACACGTCATGCACGGCAAACGTGCGGGGCCCGCAATGTTTGTCTGCGCCGCTATACACGGCGATGAAATCAACGGCATTGAAATTATTCGTCGACTCATCAAGCAAATTGACTTGCGGAAATTACGAGGTACTTTGCTCGCGATCCCGATCGTCAACGTCTACGGGGTGATTTCCCACTCGCGGTATCTGCCCGACGGGCGCGATTTGAATCGGAGCTTCCCCGGTTCGGCAACCGGTTCGTTGACCGGCAGGGTTGCGCACACCTTCATGCAAGAAATCGTATCGAACTGTACCCATGGCATTGATTTACATACCGGGGGCAGGCATCGCAGCAATTTCCCGCAGATTCGGGCGGAATTGAGTGACCCGACGGTGAGAGCAATGACCGAGGCGTTCGGCGCGCCATTGGTGATTAACTCGGCCGTGCGCGACGGATCGTTGCGGCAGTGTGCAACAGAACTGGGGGTGCCCGTAATCCTCTACGAGAGCTGTGAGGCGTTGAGGTTCGACGAGGTGCACATCCGCGCGGGCGTAAAAGGGGTGGTCAACGTCATGCGCCACCTGGGCATGTTGCGAAAGAGCCGGGCCAAACTCCGACGTCAACCTATTTTCAGCCGACAGACTGCGTGGCTCAGAGCACCCGCGAGCGGAATTCATCGCATGCTGGTGCCTCTGGGGGCCCAGGTAAGCCAGGAACAGGTCATCGGCCTGATTGCCGATCCATTGGGGATCGAAGAAACAGAGGTCAGAGCGCCATCAGCCGGTGTCATTATAGGGCGCTCCAATTTGCCACTGGTATATGCCGGTGATGCACTGTTTCACATCGCAGATATCCACAATGAAGCAGCTTTTGCAGCTGAGTCATTCCACGAAGAGCTGATGCCATCTGACTATAAGCCGACCGAAGATGATCCCAGTACCGCCCCCATCGCACTGTGATGACTGCGCAAATTGCTGGTTACCCAGGCTTAATTGCTAACTGTCTCGTCTCTGAGCAGTTCGAGCCCCTTCATGCGTTATCACCCTCGTCATCAATACCGGTGAGCATTGCTCTGCTTATCCAGTAACGGTGTAACAAGGATCACCTACATACAGGAGCTGCAAATTAATGCCCAAGAAGTTCATGACATTCAAACATTGGAAAACCGGTGAGATGAAAACCATTGAATTCAAGGATGCGGCTGTGCCGGCTAACCCAAACAGCGAGCGTCTGGTCGTTTGGAACGAGACAGAAGATAAGCTCGAAGATGTTATTAAATCCACAATCGTAGAGATTCGGGAAGAATAACTTCTCGGGCGACATTCGCAAATATGAGCATCGTTGGAGGTGATTCAGTACACTCCACGCGTCGTTCCATAATCTCTTATGCCGCGCGGCATGTGTGCCCTTTGCACCGCCGCTCACCTATTGACGGAGTCTGATCGTGGCGCAATACGTCTACACCATGAATCGAGTGGGGAAGATCGTCCCACCGAAAAAAGAAATACTGAAAGACATTTCACTATCCTTTTTTCCCGGTGCCAAAATCGGCGTGCTTGGGCTGAACGGTGCCGGCAAATCGACGCTACTCAAAATCATGGCGGGAATCGATACCGACATACTGGGTGAAGCCCGCCCGCAGTCCGACATCAAAATTGGTTACCTGCCTCAGGAACCCCAGCTCAACTCCGATAAAGACGTGCGGGGAAATGTCGAGGAAGGCGTGCAAGACGCGATCGACGCGCTGGCCGGACTGGAAAAAGTGTATGCGGACTACGCCGAACCCGATGCGGATTTCGATGCGCTCGCCAAAGAACAGGCGCGGCTGGAGGATATTATTCAGGCAAAGGACGCGCACAACCTCGATACGCGGCTAGAAATCGCGGCCAATGCACTGCGACTTCCTCCATGGGAAGCCAATGTCGACACCCTCTCGGGGGGTGAGCGACGCCGCGTAGCTTTAGCGCGCCTGCTACTGTCCGAACCCGATATGTTGCTGCTTGATGAACCCACCAACCACCTCGATGCCGAGTCCGTTGCATGGCTGGAACATTTTCTGGAGGATTTTCCGGGCACTGTGGTGGCCATCACGCACGATCGCTATTTCCTCGACAACGCCGCCGGGTGGATTCTGGAGTTAGACAGAGGCCGCGGTATTCCTTACGAGGGCAACTACTCCAACTGGCTGGAGGCCAAGGAAAAGCGTCTTGAGCAAGAGCAACGGCAGGAGTCTTCCCACCAGAAGGCCATCAAAGCGGAACTCGAATGGGTGCGGTCTAACCCGAAAGGACGCCAGGCCAAAAATAAGGCACGACTCCAGAGATTCGAGGAACTCAACTCTCAGGAATTCCAGACGCGTAATGAGACCAACGAAATCTACATCCCGCCTGGGGCTCGTCTTGGCGATAAAGTCATCGAGGTCACCGGGCTCAGGAAAACCTTTGGCGATCGACTGCTCTTTGAAGATGTGAGTTTTGTCGTACCCAAAGGCAGTATCGTGGGCATCATTGGCGCCAATGGCATGGGCAAATCGACTCTTTTCAGAATTCTGATGGGCCTTGAATCGCCCGACGGTGGCGAGGTGGCAGTCGGAGAAACAGTAGAATTAGGCTACGTAGATCAGTCGCGGGACGATCTGGACGGTAGCAAAACCGTGTGGGAAGAAGTTTCAGACGGTCTGGATATCATCCGAATCGGTAGCTATGAAATTCCGTCACGCAGCTACGTCGGCCGCTTCAACTTCAAGGGCTCAGATCAGCAGAAATTTGTCAAAGACCTGTCTGGTGGCGAACGCAATCGACTGCATCTTGCTAAGCTACTGAAACAGGGGGCCAATGTATTGCTGCTGGATGAGCCGACCAACGACTTGGATGTCGAAACGTTGCGGGCACTGGAAGAAGCGCTATTGGCCTTTCCCGGTTCGGCACTCGTCATTTCCCACGACCGATGGTTTTTAGACCGTATCGCCACTCATATTCTGGCTTACGAGGATGACGGCGGCGTGGTGTTCCATGAAGGCAATTACACTGATTACGAGGAAGATCGACAGAGCCGCGTCGGTGCAGCAGCCGCGGTTCCAAGCCGCGTTAAGCACCGCAAGTTGAAGTAGTCCGTGTTGTAAGCGCGGGTCAGGCGGCGGCCCGACCCACTCGCTAGCTACACGCGTCCAGTGCCTCTGAAAGCCGGGTTACGGGAATCACCCGCAGGTTTGGCGGTGGCTTCTTGGGTGTATTTGCTCTCGGCACGATGGCGACCTTGAAACCGTGTTTGGCCGCCTCAGCGATTCTTTCCTGACCACTCGCCACCGGCCTGATTTCACCTGACAACCCCACCTCGCCAAAAACAACCCAATCCCGGGGAAGCGGTCGGTCTCGCAGGCTGGATACCACCGCGAGAAGCAGCGCTAAGTCGGCCGACGTCTCTGTGACCCGCACACCACCCACTACATTGGCAAAGACATCCTGATCCCCCACGTGAATCCCCGCATGTCGATGCAATACGGCCAACAGCATGGCGAGCCGATTCTGCTCAAACCCGACCGCGACGCGGCGCGGATTCCCAAGAGAACTGCCATCAACCAGAGCCTGAATTTCCACCAAAAGCGGGCGGGTCCCCTCCCAAACCACAACGACCGTGGTGCCGGGCGCGGTATGCTCAGAGCGATCGAGAAAAATTGCTGACGGGTTGGTCACCTCACGCATACCGGAGTCAGTCATGGCAAATATGCCCAACTCGTTCACTGCGCCAAAACGATTTTTTTGTCCTCTGAGGGTTCGATAACGGGAATCGTGATCACCCTCGAGGAGGATGGAGCAATCGATCATGTGCTCCAGCACCTTGGGCCCAGCCAGACTACCGTCCTTTGTCACGTGCCCGACTAGAATCAGCACTGTGCCTGTTTGCTTGGCATAGCGCGTGAGTTGCGCGGCACAATCCCTCACCTGCGACACGCTCCCGGGCGCCGCGGTCAGCGTCTCGCTGTGCACCACCTGAATCGAATCGACAACCAGAACACGCGGTTCTAGCGAGGTTGCCGTCGCCAAAATTTCGTCGACGTCCGTTTCGGCCAACAACTGGAGTCGGTCCGCCGGCAAATTCAGTCGGCTGGCGCGAAGCGCGATCTGCTCTGGCGACTCCTCCCCCGTGACGTACAGCGCAGTGTGTTGCGAAGCGAGCCGACACAGCGTTTGCAACAACAAGGTGCTTTTTCCTGCACCGGGATGACCTCCGATAAGGGTGCTCGAACCCTGAACAAAGCCGCCTCCTAGCACGCGGTCGAACTCATCGAACCCGGATGCAAGACGAGGAAGATCCTTAACTGCCACCTCCTCCAGAAGCTGAACCGCCGCTCTGCTGCCGGCAAACCCCGATCGATTTGGGTTGCGTGCAGATAATTTCTTACCCGGGGGGGCCGCCAATCTAATCTCAGATAAGGTATTCCAGGCATGGCACTCTCCACACTGACCCTGCCATTTAGGAAAATCGGCTCCGCAGTCGTTGCAAACAAATGCTGTCTTTGCCTTGGCCAAGAGAAACTCCTGAGAAACTGATGGTAAAGCGTGTATTGGTGAAGGTAAGTCGGTATCCTAACAGGCCAAAATAGTCTGCACCGCTCCCAATGCACTTTGGTTCACTCATACCCGACCGACAACTCACGTTTTCGCCCGAGCTGGCAGCGACTATCGGGCTTGAGGAAGCCGTTCTGTTACAAGAACTCGGAATCCGCCTGTCAGACAGCCAGTGGGCCACTTACAATCTCAGCACGCTGCAACAATCTCTTCCCTTCTGGTCGGCAGACCATATTCTGGTGCTGGTCAAGAGGCTGGTCGACTTAGGCATCCTGTCGCAGGCAGCTCAAGGACAAGCGAATCAACTCATGTTAAGAGTCGCTGCCAGCAGTTCAATTCACCCAACCAATCCCGCGGCTGAAAATAGATCTGTCACACACAGGGAACCGTCGACGTGGGAACCCAATGCGGCATTGGTTGAGCTCCTCACACTGAATCATGGGATTCCAGAACATATCGTTCGACAAGCGCAACAGAGCTTCCTGCCCAATTCTGGCCGGGAGGCAGACACCCAATTTCGGCAACACGTACTCGCACATTGGCGCCAACAGCCGCCTCAGCGACACGCGTTTGAGGTCCAGACACCGGTACCCTTCGGGCGCAACTGGCAGCCCAGTGAGGACGCATTGGAAATTCTCCTGCAGGCGGGTATTGATGCGAGATTCGCCGAGTCAGTGCGTGCAGAGTTTGTTCTCTACTGGACCGAGCGCGGAGGCGCACCCAAGGAAATCAATAGCCGTTTCGTTGAGCACGTTCGTCGCCGCTGGCTGAGACACACCAGCCAGATGCACCACAGTACCGAGCCCACTCGAATCACGCGCCATTGGCAACCCGATTCTGGCGTCTGGGATACGCTGCGTCTTGCAGGCATCAGTGAGGAGCAGGCGCGGGCACTCTTACCCGAATTCGTGATGTACTGGTTAGACAGTAACGAAGTACATACTTCTTGGAACAGTAAATTCCTGCAACACGTCAAGCGTCAGTGCCGACCTGCAGGAGAGGAACATCAGCATGGCGGAGAAGCAGGACGCAGCAACACTGGCTCGGGATATCGTTCAAAAGACCGAAGCCTCAGAGATGATCTCACCGACACCAGCTGGGCCAACTGAAGCCGGCTCTCAGGCCGACAATCAATCAATTGAGGCAATTAATCAAGTCTTTGCTCTCTTTCGTCTGAACTACCATAACCAGTACTACGCCGCTTGGAGCGACGCCGAACAGGTCAAGCAGGTAAAACGACTCTGGCTGGATGCACTCGGCGCTTACCCCACCGCGGTGATTTTGCGAGCCGCCCAACACGCGATCGAGAAAAGTGATTATGTGCCCACATTGAACCGAATGATTGATGCGTGCCGCCACTGCCTGAGTGATCTGGGTCTACCCTCACCCTATGATGCCTATCGCGAGGCGTGCCTGGCCCCCTCACCCAAAGTCAATGTAGCGTGGCAACATCCCGCGGTGTATCTCGCCGGTCGGGACAGTGATTGGTTTTTTCTTGCTAACGAACCCGAAGCCAAAACTTGGCCCGTTTTCCGCGCGCATTATGAGCATTGGGTGAGTAAAGCCGCCAAAGGGGAGACACTTCAAGGACCAGAGCGGTTGAGCTTAACCCCCCCGGATGAGGCACTGCCGAGCCCTGAAGAACAGGCAACCCATCTTGCGAGGCTGAGAAAAGAAATGGGGCTCTAGCACCCCTCAATCGACCACCTTGCTCCGCCACTCGCGGATCTCCCCCATCAGGATGTGCGCCTGATCAGCCATCACAAGGAGCCTGGCGGCAATGACCGCAGGATGCCCCTCCATACAGGCCTGCTCCAGTTCCCGCGCTGCGGCCGATACGATTAAAGCGTGAAGACTGGCGCTAGTGCCTTTGATACGGTGGGCAAGGCGTCTCAAGGACTCTGCATCGTCGTCTGCCAATGCCAGTTGACTCGCTTCGAGGTCTGACGACAGCTCCTCCAGAAAGGTACCCAACAGCACATGCACAAGATCCCTCTCCCCTCCCAGCATCTCCAGCACGGCCGAGAAATCAATGGGAGAGCCAGCTTCCTTCACTCACGTACTCTCATTCGGCGATGAAAATGAGACAGCTAAGCAAGGCGATCAATAACCGGCGTAATCGTCGCGGGCCAGGTTTTCGAACCGCGTAAACTCACCCTGAAACGCAAGCCGGCAGGTGCCGATGGGGCCATTCCGTTGCTTGCCAATAATGATCTCGGCAACCCCCTTATCCGGAGAGTCCTCGTGATAAACCTCATCCCGGTAGATGAACATCACGACGTCGGCGTCTTGTTCAATCGCACCCGATTCACGGAGATCAGAATTCACGGGGCGCTTGTTAGGTCGCTGTTCCAACGCGCGATTCAACTGCGAGAGCGCCACAACCGGGCAGCGAAATTCCTTCGCTATAGCTTTCAGGTTGCGCGAAATCTCTGATATTTCAGCCGTTCTGCCTTCCGAGGTGCCAGCCACTCGCATTAATTGAAGATAGTCGACCATGATCATTGCCAGATCACCGTGCTCCCTGGATAGGCGCCTCGCCCGAGCTCTAACTTCCGTCGGAGTCAGGGCCGGGGTGTCATCGATAAAAATCGACTTATCTTTCAATTTGGCTATGGCAGTGGAAAGCTTGGGCCAATCGTCCTGCTGCAATTTGCCGGTGCGGACCCGAGACTGGTCGATCTTTCCAAGCGAAGACAACATTCTGATAACGAGTTGTTCAGCAGGCATCTCCATCGAAAATACAACAATGGGCTTGTCTGTATTGGAAGCTGCATTCTCCACCAGATTCATGGCAAAACTGGTCTTTCCCATAGAGGGCCGTCCCGCCACTATCACTAGATCAGACGCTTGCAAGCCAGAGGTTTTCTTGTCCAGATCGATAAACCCCGTGGTCAAACCCGTGATGTCACCACCGGTGTTATAGAGCTCTTCTATGCGCTCCAGCGCACCCGTGAGTAGCGGGGCCATACTTTGGGGGCCGCCCGATTTGGGACCGCTCTCCGATACCGCCATGATGAGCCGCTCTGCCTCATCAACCAGCTCGTCGGCACTGCGACCCTCCGGATTGAAGCCAGCGGTCGCAATGTCCTGAGCCGCGCCAATCAATTTACGCAGTAACGCCCGCTCCCTAACTGCTCTCGCGTAGGCGCGAACATTGGCGGCGGTAGGGGTTTGTTCGACCAGATCTGCCAGATAGGTGTGCCCACCCGCCGCATCGAGTTCTCCGGTGGCGAGGAGCCGATCGGCGACGGTGATCACGTCGATTGGTTCGTTACGGTCGACCAGCAAGGCGATCTGGCGAAAGATGGCGCGGTGTTCCGGTCGGTAAAAATCCCCGGCACCCACCAATTCAGCGATGGCGTCCCAGCTTTCGGGCGCCAGCAAGATTCCGCCTATGACAGAGCGCTCTGCCTCGACTGATTGGGGCTGCATGCGGATCCGGGCAACGTCCGAATCCTGAGATTTTACCGACTCCAAGATCTGGCCTTTTTGTATGCTCTGAGTGGCCACTGATAAAGGTGACTTCCATCGGAGCCAACTTATGCCAGCGGGCCGACTAGATTACCTGTGACTGGAGAATGGCGCCAGCAGATATAGACAATCGAAGCGGGACAGCGCCCGCTTCCAAGGATTATTGGGCGACAATGCGAATTGCGACAGAAGTGGCAACCTCAGCGTGGAGCTGAATCATGATTTCAAAGTCTCCCAATTCGCGGATTGCACCCTCGGGCAACCGCACTTCGGCCTTATCGACCTCGCAACCGGCAGCCGTCAGCGCTTCAGCGATGTCTCTGGTACCGACCGAGCCAAACAATTTTCCTTCCTCACCTGCGGTGGCGCCGATCTCGACGGCGCCCAGCGCGGTCAACGCATCGCCACGCGCTTGAGCGGCAGCGAGCGTTTCAGCGGCGGCGGCCTCGAGCTCAGCGCGTCGCGCCTCGAATTTCGCCACATTCTGTTCCGTTGCAGGCACCGCTTTCCCCTGTGGTATCAGGAAATTGCGCCCGTACCCTGCCTTGACATCAACCTTGTCTCCCAGCGCACCGAGATTGCCAATGTTTTCAAGCAAAATAACTTCCATCGTTCCTTCCTCTGCTAGCCGCTGTCGCCACCGACCCTTTTAAAACTGATTATTCAGGCACCTCAATCGCTACCTGAGTTTCCACCAGACCTGTTGTGCCATCTGGCCCTAAAATCGACGAACACGTCGGCCATCACAAAACCCAGCCATACCCACTTTATCGGATCGAGCACGATCCAAAGCGTGTACATCAAAGTCATCCAGGTGACCCCTTTGCCGGTGTGCGCCGCATACGCATGCACCAAGGCAAAACCCACCACTGTCAGGGGCATCACAGCGACAGCGCTCCACACCCGCCATTCGTCTCCCTGCAGCCAGAGCAGGGTCCCCAGCGCGACCAGCGCGACCACCGCTCCTTGCGGCAATCTGAGAGCCCGAAACTCCTGCCCGAAACCTCCCGGGTTGTACAACTGCGCCTGCCAGTAACGACCCAACAATACGGCCAGCACCGCAACCACCGTATTTCCGATCGCAAGCAAAGCCCCTACTTGCGGCACTGCCAGCGAAGTGAATGCCAGTTCACCCTGTTGTGCGCTCGCCATGTCTTGCTCTAACTGCCTAAGCGCCTGATTGAAGGTCGCAACGAGTTCCTCCAAAAATGGCCCGTTGAGGGCGATCAATGCAAGCCCACCTAACATCGCCAGCGGCACGCTGGCGATCAAGGCCAAGGGCAAGCTCACTGTCTCTCGCAATATCGCCGACAGACAGAAGGCAACCAGCAATAGCATGACGCTGCCCATGTCACCGCTCATAGCGCCGACAATGGCGGCGGGTAGCAGTGCCCACAGGACCAACCAGCCGCCGGAAGCTGCTCCCTTTCTCAGGGTAACCAGCGCGATGGCTGCCGCGCTGATCCAGCCAAACAGCAAGCTTCCCGACCCCAATACTGCAACGGCCAGAGCCTGCCACCGGCCGCGCATGACGAATTCAGCGAGGCCGCGCATTGCTAAAGCTTATTTGTGTGCGTCTGTGTACGGCAACAAGGCAAGGTAACGTGCACGTTTTACGGCGGTCGCCAACTGGCGCTGATACTTGGCCTTTGTGCCCGTAATTCGGCTTGGAACGATCTTGCCCGTTTCCGATATGTACTGCTTGAGTATCTCGAGATCCTTGTAATCGATCTCCGTCACGCCTTCAGCTGTGAATCGGCAGAATTTTCTTCGGCGAAAAAAACGTGACATAACTTATTCCTCGGTTGCGTCTTCGGAATCTTCCGAAGCGTCATCGTCGCTATCCATTTCGGCGGCGCCATCAGATTCAGCGGCAAGACGTGCGTCGCTGTCCTGACGCTCCTGATATCGCGCCTTGCGCTCTTTGTCTTCACGCTCGGCCTTCATAATCAATGACTCATCAAGCACTGGCTCATCACGGCGGATGACCATGTTGCGAATCACGGCGTCGTTGTACCGGAAGGTTGTCGTGAGCTCTTCCATGGCTTCATTGGAAGCCTCAACGTTCATCAGCACATAATGCGCCTTGTGAATCTTGTTGATGTGGTAAGCCAACTGCCGTCGGCCCCAGTCTTCCAATCGATGCACGGTGCCGCCGTCTTTGGTGATGACGTTGGTATACCGCTCAATCATGCCTGGGACTTGTTCGGACTGGTCCGGATGGACCATGAACACAACTTCGTAGTGTCGCACTCGCGTACTCCCTATGGTTTAAAGCCACCCGTCACGCGGTGTGGCAAGGAGGATGGACCCGTTTCAGGTCCGGCCAAATTTTTGAGGGACGGAGTCTACAAAGGCGGGCGCTGCTTTGCAATGGTCAAGTTTGACATCAGCCGGCGCGGCAAAAGGCTTAGTGCGGGCGTCGCTGGCGCACCGCTTCGAATAAGCAAACACCGGCCGCGACCGACACGTTCAAACTGGAGACGGCGCCCGACATGGGTAGCCTGATGACGAAATCGCAGAGATCGCGAGTTAACCGGCGCATGCCCGCACCCTCAGAGCCCATTACCAGTGCGCACGCCCCCGTCAGGTCTTGGTCATATAGGGTCTTTTCGGCATTACCGTCGGTGCCAATAATCCAGACGCCAGCCTGCTTGAGTGCCGCAATAGACCGAGCCAAATTGGTGACTCGCACCCACGGTACGGTATCGGCTGCGCCACTGGCCACCTTCCGGGCAGCCTCGTTTAACTCAGCGCTCTTGTCCTTTGGAAAAATCACCGCCGTCACGCCTGCCGCATCGGCACTGCGCAAACACGCACCCAGATTGTGAGGGTCGGTTACACCATCGAGAATCAATAAAAGTGGCGCGCTAGCTTGTGTCACGCGCTCGATGAGCTGCATCTCACTGATCATGCCAGTGCTGTCGAGTTTGCTGGCAGGGTCGATTAGGGCAACAACGCCCTGATGACGAC
>Ga0222715_10004987_pt1 | contig 11397 bp, 27 predicted proteins | sample C33_9DmetaG_FD_165056 | JGI IMG/M metagenome (GOLD analysis project Ga0222715, IMG submission 165056) | Estuarine water microbial communities from San Francisco Bay, California, United States - C33_9D | ecosystem: Environmental > Aquatic > Marine > Unclassified | place: USA: California...
AACATAGTTATATTTGATACAGCATCATCATATATCCGTGTTCTGCTATACTCACCAGTATCTAAGTATCTCTTGATTATGACTCGCTTGTTCTCAGCAGAGGAAGGACCACCAACGTTGCCAGCCCGCTCTACATAGACAGAGTCTATATCAATCCCTTGATTTCGAAAAGTGTCTAGGAACAGTTCTTTGTCATCAAAGTCTGCTCTAGCAGTTATAATGATAACCTTGGAGCCTGCCTGCTTGGCGTTCTTAATAATAGCATTCATCTTCGCTATCATTCTGTTGATTGGCTCTGAGGTTTTGTTGAAGATTTCAGCAGAGCGGAACTCACAAAAATCATATGACTCACCAGGTCCTAGCTCATATTCGTTGAACTCCTGATTATCTAAACGTCGAACAAGCCACCCATCGCATATAACGTTGATAAGTGCCTTTGTCTTGAATAGTGTTTCGTCAATGTCAAATATTGTAAGTCCGTGCATGTAATTCTCTCTAAATGTTTACTGTATAATATTATTGTATAGGGAATTTAGAGAAATGTCAACCTTTTTTATGAAAAAAGAATTTTATTGTCTTCTAGCTTGTGGATGAAGCGATTCATATATTGAATGTGAGCGTTGATAATTTTGCTCTCGTTAGCAAAGTGATGCTCGTTCTTGTGCTGTTGGATTTGTTCTGCAAGTGAAATTACATCTAGCATATTTTCATACCATTCTTCAAGCCAGGCTTTATGTTCAGCTGAATACGATAACCGTACAGTGCCTATAAAACCATGCTCGTCGTCTGTGAATGATTGAAAAATGTCATTAATTCCCATACACTGAAGGAATGAGAATTCTGGCTTCTTGTACAATGCTAAACGAAATTTTGTTAGGTGCTGATAGCGTAATTCTTTTAAAAACTTTTCATCAATTTTTAGGCTCAAGTAATCTCCCTTGACTTCGAAACCAATCATCAGCATTTACAGACTTGTCACAAATGTACATATCAAAGTGAGGTTTTTCTCCTACTGTCAATCCGTGATATTTACAACCCCATTCATTAAGTTGACGCTTTGTAACATCTGTCCAATCTATGCCTGTGCGTGTTCCTCGTGCTGTCCAATAATGTATAGTATGCCCTTGCTCATACAGTTTATTGACTTTATCTATTCTACAGTAATCTGGTTCAGCTAAATTATACTCTTTACTAGTTTGTTGGCTACATATTGTGCCATCAATGTCTACATAAATAATCATTCATTTAGTCCCATAGCGAAAAGTAGTATTTTGAGAAGAGTTGCAAACCATTTTCAACTCTCTCATACTCTCTTCTATCAAAGTTGACATAATCATATTGTTTGCCGTCTAGTATATATTTGAAGGCGAATATCATCTCATCCATAATATAGTCATATCTAGCAAAATAGTTTTCGTCTGTAGTGCCGTCGACATTATATGCTTTCTTTTGTTCAACGGTCATTCTAAGATGCTCAGGTACGTCAATTGGATCAACATTAGGAGCACCATGTTTTTCTTTCCGAAGTTTGAGAAGGATAGGATATACTACAATGGCAATAGTTTGTTCTGCCTCCCAAATATCTTCTCCTTTTAGTCTAACAATATTTAGAGCTAATTTATCATAAAACTTTTGGAGCCCACTGTTGAATTTAATCAACAGTGTTTCCAAACGATCGTGTGTCTCTTGTGAGATGCGGTCATCTTTTTTGAGCTTGTCAAGTATGTCATACCCGTGCCATGCACGGGGAGCACGAGTTGTTAAAACAAACACTATCCTCTCCTCATTGAAGCTACGTCTTTGTATTGTTCGTCGTTGAAAACCGGTACAGCGTTGGATTTGTGCATTGTAGCGACACCTTTGATAAGTGTGCCTGTGTATTTGCGCTCTTCTGTACCAGTAGCTACCATACAGCCGGAGTTGAGTGACTTTACTACAGTCTCCTCACGTCGATATAGTGGCTGGGCCTCGCGGTCGTTAGCAACAGCGACAGCAGAAGAACGAGTAACCTTGCCTGTGCGACCATAGCGATAGTTGATATACTCGTTAAGATCTTTCTGCTGGGAGTAACAGCCAACCTCTCGCATGTCTTTGTTGTACTGCTTGCACTCAGCAATCATGCGATCCATGTGTGTAAGTTTCTTACCACCTTTGATACGACGAGCCATGTGTCTCCTAAAATTGAAGTGTCTTCCAGATAAAATAGTCAATCAACTTGTTAACTGCTACATCTATAATTGTAGCAAATCCACGATAAAATGTCAAGTCCCAATTTGCCAGTTTCCACACATTTTCTGACCTATACATCTCAATCATAGCTAAAGCTGTAGATGTTTTATTGATATGAATACCTACTAGCTCTGCTCCTTTTATATCATCATAATTATATATTGTAACTAGGTTGAGGTCAAAGTATTTCATGTGTATCTTTCAAAGAATACATCTGATGGGCTTTTATACTTTTTGCCAACTTCAGAAATGTATGCCAGTGTATTAGCTCCATCAGCACAGAATGTAATAACATTTTTTCTGATCTTAATATTTTCTCTATCTAAACTTAATTCGACTTTGGCTATTTCAGTTCCTACTGAATAAAAATACTTAGGAATACGAGTCCATTTTTTACCCGCTAATAAATCTTCAATAGTTTGTTCTGTAACTGGTAGCTGTGGATAACTTTGTAATATTGCTAGCTCGTCAAGCAGCTCTATTTGTGTCTGTGCCACGAAGTCTCCTTTCAAGATTTGCTTCTGTTAAATGTCTGAAGTTGTCGTCATACGCCCCCCAGTCATACCTTTTACTGGCAGATTCTATTTTAACTTCTAGAGCTAATACATGATTAGTTAGCTCGTCCAAAGTCATGTCTTTTAGATTTTTCATATTAAACTAAAATTAGAGAATTAGATAATAATTTTTGAAGGGGTACTGTATTGATAATGTTATAGCCTTCCATTCTATATGGAAGGACATAGGGAAGATCGCCCCTCCAATGAATGTATACAATGCTATCTGGCGGTATCATTTTAGATAGTCGCCTTGCCTGCCGTTTTATGTTCTTTTTTATTAAAGCACGATCCATATATCACCATTATTAGCAATATTTATCGTTAAGCAGTTGTCACTCTAGATTTAAAGATTCAAGCATTTTTTTATACACTTTAGTCTCATACTTAGATAACGCTACATGACTTTCTCCATTTTGTACAGTCGGATCGCCGGCAAATTGTACAGAATATGATTCTATTTGTAGTACAAATCCTACGGCCGTATCACGAAGGGTAGTCATAGTAGTTACTGCTGGCATTACATTGGCCTGTCTGTATGCTTCAAACTCCTCTGGATCCATTTGTATGCTAAGTTGTGTAACTAGTTCTGCTGCCTGGCTAGATAAAATATTTTGATTAGCTACTACTCCATTGATTGTACCTTCTATAGCAGCCGCATTTGCCTTAGCGTTAGCGAGTAAGATTTCTAGACGTTTTACTTTGGCTGATTCTATTGCCCACTCGGGCCCTAGCTTGGCTACGATTTTTGAGTTATCTACAATTTTGTTTTGAATAGTTTGTAACTGCTCTTTAGCAGAAATATCAGGGTTATACCAGTTTGTAGAGGTATCTTGAGCTAATGCCACAGACGACATTGCTAGAGCTGCTGTAACAGCCATTAAAAATTTCTTCATATGTTTTTCCTTATAGGTAAGTTACGCCTTCTTCGGCTTCTGCGTGGACTTGATATGAACCTGTAAAGCATAGTTCTACAGACAGTTCCCATTCAACTTCAAATAACGTATCCGGAGTCATAATGTTGCCTAGAAACTGAGCAAATGAATACTCCTCTGAAAAATGCGTGTCCATACATTTAACAGCATCAACTAACATACGGGTAGTATAGGCTTCGTCTAAATTCTCAGCTTCAAGTGTCTGAGTCATCACAAGATCAAAGAACTTGTTATGTTGATCAGGAGTCCAAGGAATAACTGGAAGATTATACTCAACTGCTGGAGCAGGTTCAGGCTTGCCTGCAAGTTCATATTTAGACAAATCAATTGCCATAGCTGAACTAGCTGCGATTACAGATGCTGTGATTGCTGTGATGAACTTCTGCATATCTAGTCTCGTTTGGGTTAATGTATCAACTTAAAATACTATTGTAGCAGCGGTTGACAAAAAGGTCAACCACTTTTTTATGTATTAGAAGGTTTTTCTTTACTGTAGCCCAGAACGCTGAGGCAGGATTTTGTAGCAAATTGCACTTCGTTGCCGAACTCAGGATTGAAGCTTGACATTCGTTGTGCAAACGTATCTTTTTCGTAGTTGTACATCAGGTAATCTTTGACGCATCTACAAGTATCATGTACCTGCTCATATTTGTAGATTCTACGCACGTTTGGATCCATACCAACTCTTGCTATGCAGGTATTGACAAAAGCAGTTTGCATGGCTTCAGGCCATGAGTTTGATCCTACTCTGTCTTCATAGGCTAGTACTGGAGTTGTTAGTGTTATGGCCAGTGCCATTGTTATCAGTAGTTTTTTCATAGATAGTTAAGTTATTGATTTGGTCTAATAGATCTTTAATCTCTAATAAATCGGTTAATAAATTATTGGGCGTGTCGACTGACATCGCCTTTTGTGTCTGGGGTAATACGTTTAAGTAATCCATTAGCGGTGCTCCATAATGGGTTGTTTACTAAAAAATAAAAAGACTTATCTAACATATTCCATACTGTAACAACAGATGATTTTATAGAAGAAAAGTCAAAAAAATCTGATAACCGAGATTGTAGTTCTTTATTAGTTTTTAAATAACGCAAATAACAGATGTCAAAATATGATATTTCTTTTTTACCATCTTTTGTACTTCTATGTACTTCAAGTAATGATCCGTACCAATTATTTTGTTTAAACATGCCTATACGAATCATTGCTAGGTCATAATTAGAATGATTCTCAAAACGTGTTTCAAACATTGAGAAAATAAGCTGATTTTGATTGTCTAGTACTTTTTTATCAGGTCGAACCATAAATATTACTCCACTGTAGTAATATTTATATAACTGTATCAGAATTTAACTGTAAACTGGATACCTGCTGCTACTGGGGCTGCAATATTGTTCACTGGTGTGTCAACAAAGAATGAATAGAAAGGTGAACTAACAGAAAAATGGAATTTATCTGTTTGATACAAGTTCATAATATCTACAGTAAACTCTGTAGAAGGAGTTATATGCCTAATAGCCTCCACTACTACATGTTCAAAAAACTCTTCTTCAGTTTGAAATGTGATTATTTCAATTTTATCTGAGCCATGAGCTACATTGTAGAATGGTATTACCATTAGTACAACAAGTATTAATAAAAATTTAATCAGCCATCTCATCTAAACCTTTTTCTTTAAATGCACGGTTCCAACTTTTGCCAGCCTTCCAAATGGCGTGTAGTACAGAATCCTTTAGATATGGTGAGTTAGCATTGTGATAACCCCTCCATAATGCCATGTGCTGTGGATTCAAAATTTCGTGTTGCGTTAGTCTAACTATTCGTTTAATCTTGTCGTCATCTGTGTTAATCCAATGACGAAATGCGGTAGTCTGAATTGACGTTGACATAATTCCTCCATGTATAGTTATATTGTATACTAGTTTTCTCGGTTTGTCAAGCATAAATGTGGAGGTGGGATGACCAGCGAACAAAAAACGAATTACATTGAACAACCTACAAAGTAAGTGATGCTATAAACAAAGCGGTCTAACAAAGTACAAAATTATAAATGCCGCAACCATCACTTATATATGCTTGGAGGTGACTTTTCGTGTCGTTCCATTAATAGTCTGATCATCCCTTGAGTAGAATCAGATAATATCGTATTTGACTAGCAAATCCATATCAGCTTCATCTAGCTCAATAGTTGTAGATATATTTAAATCTAACAGTTTATCATCTAGTTTAACACGCTCTTTTTTAAGCTGGCGTAGTTCAGCTTCTTTTTCTTTAATATAATCTTCTGTGAAGATAGAAACTTTAACAACTGGTTCAAATCCAAAAGATCTATCAGCCTTTTGCATTTCAGCGGTTTTTAATTCAACTCGTTTAAATACAACTTCTTTAGGTTCTTGTTTTACCATATCATCTAAAAGATTTTGTAGAATAGAAATCTTTCTATTAATAAAAGCAAGATCTGTTAAAATTTTATTAATGCCTGATTTAGCATTTGCTTCACCTTGTAGCTTTCTAATATTATATTCAACACGAGAAAGTTCTACAGATTCTGTCATAGTATCATCAAATTCTTTTAGTCTATGAAGGCATTCCGATTGCCAAGATTCAACAGTCATAGCATCTACCTTTCTTTCAGGAAAATGTAGTGCATGTGTAGTTTCTGAAATCTTGTCTTGAATTTGTTTAGCTTTTCTTAGATTCATTATGTTCCTTTAGTTCTTCTAAGAGTGTTTTGTAAGAATTAAACATTGCCAGTTCTTTATCATAAAATGTGTTAAGATTTTTTTGGATAAAGTGTTCGTTAATTTCAGCTAGTTTAATCAATTTATCAATTAGTTCATCCATTTTCCTCGTCATAAAAAGTAACATCTACAGAGACAGTTTTTTGTACCTGAAAATGATGAATATCTCCTTCGACTAGAGTTATGCTGTCTTTGACAACATATTCTCTATTCATTAATTTTTTGATTGCATTCACTGCTTCTATTTTTTCAATAAAAGAATCTATTTCTAATTTCATAGATTCAACAAATAGAACATGCCATTTAGCTTGTGGTATCATTTAACTCATCAGATGAATTTTCTAAATCGTAATAATATTGTAAATCTTTCCACGTTCGTCGTGCGTCTTCAAATTGTGCTTTTAGACAAACCATTTCATGATGTAGTGTTCTACATCTTTCTTGGTACTCTATTATCATCATTTGAAGGGTGTGTTTTCTGCTCGTTGCGTCTGTTGACATTTTTTTATACTGGTACAGGGTGATGACACAATGATAAACTTAATAGTATTAATATCATAGTTAATCGAAACATAATATGCCTCCTAACTCAATATTTATACTCTTTTTTGTACAATTCTATCAGCTAGGCCATATTTTACAGCGTCCTTGGCTGACATAAAATTGTCTCTATCCATATCACGAGTCAATATAGCCATAGATTTACCAGTGTGGGTAGAGTAGATGCCAGTTAAAATATCTTTCCAGTGCTGTAGCTCTTTATACTGTATTTCAACATCACTAGCCTGCCCACTAGCACCGCCTAGCGGCTGATGGATCATATGTCTAGCAAATGGCAGAATCGTGCGATAGCCGGGCTCTCCTGCGGTTGCTAGCAGTGATCCCATAGAGGCTGCCTGCCCCATTACCATTGTGTGTATAGGTGCTTTTACAAACTGCATAGTATCGTAAATACTCATACCAGCAGTAACAGATCCGCCTGGTGAGTTAATATAAAAATTAATTGGCTTGTCAGACGATTGTGATTCTAGAAACAAAATTTGTGCAACAATAAGTGACGCAGAATGTTGATTTACATCTGTATCTAAAATGACAATACGGTCTTTTAACAGTCTTGAATAAATGTCATATGAACGTTCGCCTCTGCTCTCTTGTTCAATAACAATTGGTACTAAATTAGGCATCTACTCCTTTAAAATTAATACGGTTAATAAATGAGCGTCCCATAATAATATAGTCAGCTCCTTCTTTGATAGCTTCAGGTGGAGTCATAGTTCGAACTTGATCTCCTAAATCATCGCCTTCTAAACGTATGCCCGGACATAATGTTTTTAGTGACGATTGTTTAAAATACTTTAAATCTGTTGGGGCACATACAGCACCAAAGAAATTATACTTCTCCATAAGTCTAATAGAACGCTCGTAGGCTTCTTCAAGAGAGCGTCTGTATATATCCATATATTCAGCTTCTGACATACTAGTTAAAGCAGTAACTCCTACTAGTCTAATTTTGTCCCCAAGAGGTGCTAGTCTAGCATAGGCTGATTCTGAATTATTCATCATTACAGTTACTAAACTAGCATCTGTCTTTAGAATATGTTCTATTACTGTTTCATTTGTGTTAGGTATATCAGACAGTTTATAATCATACATTAACTTGTTAGTATAAGCTGGCATAAAAGTATATGATGCATGATTTACTTTAAATGCTGCTACTTTGTCTCCATACTTTTCAACGATATATATACGTTGATCGAGGTTAATGCCATCTAATGCTATAATAAGTTTATTTAGATGCAAGTCTAAATCTGTCAACGAACACTCCTAAATTTTACATAGTTTAATTGGGTTTCGGCTTCGTTACGGCCGTAAACAATACCATGAGCTTTTACACGAGCATCAAACTCATATGTATCATTAATGTTTAAGGCACCCGAAGCATGCCAAAATGAATACAAGTTTTGTCCATCGCCAATCTGGTATACATACCTGTTCCACGAAGACAAAAACTTTTTGTTAATAATTGTCGCAACTACAGTTAATTTATCCTTTACTTTGCCTTGATGCTGGCTTTCTGAATAATCTTTCTTTAGAGTTTTCTTCAACATCTTATCGTTTAACTCACGATCCATTAGAGCAGGAATATACGATACAATACCATACTCGTTCTTACCAACAGTTTCTGCAAGCATACATGAATAAACATTCTGCTCAAACTCATTCAACCCACTTGTTTGTCCTCCAAGTGAGCGTAGTGTATATTTCTTAAAATGCTCACGAGCCTTCTCTACCATATCTACATCTTCAAGAAGAATCTCCAAAGGATCACCTTTACCCATTAGATGATTAGCTACAAGTAGCTTGTTAGCTTGCTTCTTGATTAAACAAAGCTCATCGCCGTGCGGTGTAGTCACATTTTCATATATATTTGTTTTGTGATATCCACCATTAATACGATGTGCTGCAAATGCTGCCACTAAAACTTCGTCAGTAGGTCGCTGTGATGCTTCTTGCATTTTTCTCCTATAGCCGTCCCAAGGTGATGGAAGTGTAAAGTCTATATCAATTTGTTTTTGTCCACTTTGCATTGGAGTATCCTTCTTGCTCAGCCCAGCGTCTGAACAAGCCTTCTTCTCTGCCGTGTGCTTCAATTTCCCACGGCAGATCAAAGTAGTTAATCTTAGAGCCATCAACTGACTCGTTTAACCAAGTAAACTGTGAATTACTTAGCTCGCGAAGTTCGTTGCGAGCATACTGCTTAACATGAACCATTTCGTGTGCTACAGTATCTATAATAGTACGAAGTGACTTTGAAGCATTTATTTCAATGTCAAACTCACGTGGAGACTTTCGTACATAGCCCTCAGTGGGTACGCAATATCCGCAGTCGTCATCCTCACGCATGTCTTCGTTGAACTCAATGTTGATCTCCAACGTCTTCATACGTGGCATCAGCATTTGATGACAGAAGTGAGCTATACTGGTTGCCAATGCTCTCTGTCTTGCTGTGCCGCCTTCTACATATACTTGCATCTGCCCTCTGTGTAATTGTTTACTGTATAAACTTATTGTACAGTGTTCAGCTTAAAAGGTCAACCATTTTTTGAAATTATTTTGTAATTTTTTCAATAATAATTGTGCCCTTGTCACCTAGCTTTACTTTGACTTCATCGCCGGGCTGAATGTTTGCTTGTTCAAGCACTTCAGGCGGTATGGTAAGAATGCTCATCTCTGGGTTGTCAGGGTCAGTGGAGAATAGCTCTTTTGAATTAGCTATAAAGTGGTGTGTTATCTGCTTTTCCATATTGATACGCTAGTGCCAATGAAAGATATATCTTGTGTGTTGTTGGATAATATTTCGTTGTTGTACATAACTGATACAACAATGTCGTCACCATTAAAATATCTTATTGTATTAATAGTTAGCTTAGACAAATCAAAATCATCAGTAGAAATAATATGTTCAAAAAACTTGCCCTTTTCGTGATTATAGATTTGCATCATATAATGGGCTTCGATCTCTTCTGGAAAAATTGTATTTGTTATATTATGATCATTTATAAATTCTGCATCATATACAGGGCCATCTAATTGTGTGATTGTAAATGTGCCCGATGATGCTATTAATCCATGATGATAGTGTATAGATGGATATTTTTGCCAATCCATCTTTTCTTGTTTAGTTGAATCAAACAAAAAATCACATCTATAAGGAATGTCTTTTCTATTATCTTCTACAATGTAATCTAAAAGGGGATCATTATCACCTGCTTGTTTTCGTCTTTTAGACCAGTAGTCAAATGTTTCTTTATCTAGTTGTATGTAGGAAGATTCTCCTCCGTATCCGTCAAGAGTTATTCTAAAATAATTCTTCATTCAATATCCTATGAATGGCGGGAAAAAGTCCCGCCGGCTTTTTTACATAGTGTTTTCGAGATACTGTAATACAGTCTCTGGTTTTGTTTGTCCATATGGATCGTCGTCGGCACCTACATTGTTGATACCTGGCTCTTCCCATAGTTGTTCAATGACACCATTGTTTACAACCATAGCGTAGCGCCATGAGCGTTGTCCAAATCCCTTGTGTGGCTTGTCAACAAGCATACCCATCATTCTTGTGAACTCTCCATTGCCGTCTGGAATCATCTTGATATTTACTAACTGTTGGTGCTCTGCCCATTTGTTCATGACAAATGAATCGTTAACTGATAGACAATATACTTCGTCTACTCCACAGTTGCGGATCCTGTCATAGTTGCTTTCGAATCCAGGTACCTGTTGTGTTGAACATACTGGGGTGAACGCACCTGGCAATGAAAATACAACGACTCTCTTGTTCTTAAAGAAATCATCTGTAGTCACATCTTGCCAGCGGTATGGATTAGTGCCTCCTACGTTTTCGTCTCTTACTCGTACTTTAAATGTAACATTAGGTACAATATTTCTCATTGTGTGTCTCCGATTAATCTTTTATCTAAGTCTTCAGAACCGCCAATAAACTCTCCATCCATAAAGATTTGGGGAACTGTTTGTTGTTTAGTTACTCCCATAACTTTACCAAATAATCGTTTATCAGCTTGTATAAACATATACTGTATACCGTTTTCTTTAAATAGTTGTTTTGCCTCATCGCACGATGGGCATTTTGGATACGCAAAAGATCCTACAATGTAGTTTCCTTTGGTAAAGTCAACTTCGTACTTAAACATTTATGTCTCCTGTATGTATGTATATTCAGTCTTGGACTGAGGCGATTTTTTTAAGTAGTCCGCCCATTTCTACTATATTACGAACAAAACCTCTTCCTTCTGATTTTAAATTTGATCGCAGTTGTAGCAACATATTATCACCTTTTATTTGTAAGGCTTCTTGTCCTACAGGCTTGCCATAAATTCGCAAAACAGGAGGGCTTTCTTGTAGAGTTACATCAAGGTCAAA
>Ga0222715_10004988_pt1 | contig 11396 bp, 20 predicted proteins | sample C33_9DmetaG_FD_165056 | JGI IMG/M metagenome (GOLD analysis project Ga0222715, IMG submission 165056) | Estuarine water microbial communities from San Francisco Bay, California, United States - C33_9D | ecosystem: Environmental > Aquatic > Marine > Unclassified | place: USA: California...
CGAGGAATTTTCGAGTTTGCAGAACGAGGTCCCTGCCTTCGGGAATGTCATCAGTGTGGTGGGTGAAGATTACGTGACCGAGACATTTGACTACTTTGATAGTGAACCTCTAGCATCTGCGTCACTGGGTCAATGTCACCGAGCCATCACCAAAGATGGAACGGACGTGGTGGTCAAGGTACAGCGTCCGGGAATTGAGCAGAGTATCGAGAACGACATCGAAATCATCAAGACCATCGCGAACATTGGGTTCTTCTTCACCAGGGACACAAACTATTCGGAGTTTTCTGAAATTCTGGACGAATGGAAGCCCCTAATTCTGGACGAGATTGATTACGTAAAGGAAGCTGCTAACATGGGCGAGTTCAAGCAGTTGTTCGCTGGGTGCGATTGGATCAAGGTACCCGAGGTATTTCCAGAGTTGTCCTCGAAGCGCGTCTTGGTGATGGCCTACGAGCCTGGTGTAAAAATTGTAGATAAGGAGGAGTTGAACAAGTTGAATGCCGACCTCGAACAGATTGCGTTTTTCGTGATTCGCAGTCAGTTCATGCAGGTATTGGAAAATGGTTTATTCCACGCGGACCCTCACCCAGGGAACCTGGCCCTAAACTCTCAGGGTCAAATTGTATATTACGACTTCGGTCTCATGATGAAGATCGACCCCATGTACAAAGAAAACTTGTATCTATTGCTCGAAGCTGTATACAAAAAGGATCTCGATAAGATTTACACCATGATGATTGAACTCAATATAATCATTCCCACTGGGGACCGTGCGTCGGTGAAGTCATTCATCAAGTTGTTCCTGAATTACGTAGAATCTGTAGATTTAGATAAATTAGATGTAGAAGAATTGAAGGCCATGGAAGACGACCGACCGTTTCGCTTGTCAACCATGTGGGTCCTGCTGATCAAGTCCATCTACTCGGTGGAGGGTATCGCCAAGACTCTCTCGGACAGTATTGCACTCTCGGATGTACTGGAGCCATATTCCGAGCAGATCCTCGAGGAGAGTGGACTTCTCAACATAGCATTCTCCGACATTCAACAGACCGCCATGAAAATACCAAGTTCCATACAATCCATCAAGAGCACGGTGGATGCCTTGGAAGCCAGTAACATGCGCGTGCGACGGAGCATCACTGACAACGAAAAACTTTTATCGAAGAACAAGAATCTTCAACAGAGTGTTTTGGTGTTGGTGGTTTCGACAATGTTGGGAGAACAAGACATCACCCACGTATTTCAGGCCGTCTCGTTCATTCTTTTTGTGTTCAGTCTTCGTCCTTGATGAGCTTGGGCTTGGTGAACTTGTCGGTCTTGGACTCGAAGAAAAAGTCCAGGAGATCCTTCTCAAAGTCCTTACGTTCAGCGTATAGGTCGGTGGATCGCTCGAGTTCCTCGGTGATAAACTTGACTGCGTTTTTTCGACCCTCCACACGGCGGTCTTTGCGATTCTGAAGGAAAGTCTTGCGTCGGTCCGACAGCTTGCGCATGCGACCCTGCATGCCTTCTGGAAGCTTAAAGGGTGTCGATGATTCGGCACAGATGGTAATCATTGTTACTCTTAACGTAGATTTATTTCTTTAACAATTTTAGTAGTCGAATGTGCGACAAAACTCACTGGGTAATTCCACCAGAAATGATACAGGTGGATGATACCCGTGTATTAGGCAAGGGTAAGTATGGTAACGTATATTTAGGTAATTGGTTAGGAACTCCCGTGGCAATAAAACATTTTGAAGAGCATCTCCCCTTGGATATAAAGAAAATGATTCAACGTGAATTTAGCACTATGACACGAATTCACCATCCACACGTATGTCAGTTACTTGGGTATACCGAAGAACCATTTCAAATTGTTATGGAACACTTTATCAATGGAAATCTCCGCGAGTATATTGATAGAAATCCCCCTAATCTGGTAGAACGAGTTGGTTTCATGGTTGACATTCTTAGAGCACTAGTCTATTTGCACTCGCGCAAACCCGAGCAGGTCATTCACAGAGACCTTAAGCCAGAAAATCTTCTCGTGTCCAAGAGTGGCAAAGTGAAGATTGCAGATTTCGGTCTGAGCAAGATTCTCATTAGCGATCAGACACTTTATTCCGATGGATATCGAGTAGGGACTAACAGGTACATGGCACCGGAGATGCGTTATGGTGAACTTTACAATGAGAAGATTGATATCTGGTCTCTCGGCGTGATCACCAGGGACATCTTCAATGACTTGTCTATTCCACCGGAAATTAACGAAACAATTAGTCTTATGTTAGAAACAAACTATAAACGCAGACCGTCCGCAGAAAAACTTTTAGATTTCTTTTTAGCGTTTCACAAGAAAGTCCTCAATGAACATCCAAAGACATCGTGTTGTGGTATTTATAAAACAACCCTGTAGATTCTCTTAGTGTCCTTGTTCTCTGTGGACAAAATCTTGAACTTGTCTGTCTTGACGATCTTGTCTCCCTTTTTCGTCACGAAGGATTTCATGCGCTCGACCTCTTTCACTGGCATCTTGCGTGCATACTTGAGCGTCATCGTCTTCCCACCAATCACAAACACCGTCTTCATCTGATATTAAAAAATAAAATTGTAGATTAAGGAGAGGGATGCGTGTTAGTCCAAGGGCTTTTCAGATTGATGCTGATCACGCCATAAGTACGATATCCCTAGGTATTTCTGTATATCAGAGCTACGAAAATAGAAGAACCTTAAAGTTATTAAAGAGGATCCACCGATATGGTTTCACACAGAACTTAAAGAATAAAGGTGTCGTGAGATTAGATGGAAGCACAGTTTCACGACGCAGCAAAACTCTTGATAGAGAAAATGGCTCCAATAGACTACTTTGATGTAGTGGTAATCACTCCAGAAAATGCAAATAAACGTATAAGAGAATACGAAACTCGTTATTTGTTTACCGGAAGACGATGGTTTTTACTTTTCATAGAAGAATATAAAGATTATAAAAATTTATACGACTTCAATGAAAATGTTGATGAATCTGGATGCGTATGTTTTGGAAATCTAAATATGCTTGTAGAGTTTCTATATGATGAAATTCAGGAATACGAAAAATACAAAGATTCTTTTATGAATTGGCGTATTGTGGATTCACCGCTGATGCAAATTCCTCCAGAGTATGAAAGTAGCGTTTCACATCCTTGTTGAAACGTTTATCCTTTTTTAACTTTTCATGTTCCTCGTTGGACCATAACCAGGCGAGGTTAGACTTTGAATACTTGGTATCCCTTTGATTGGGGGTGGGCTTGCGGGGTCGGATGATCTCTTTCTTTTTCTGTTCAGGTACTGGTTTTTGCTGACCTATGTAAGCCAGTGCCTGCATCACCGTATCGGCAAGGTCGTCCTTCTTTTTATGGTTATTAAAGAAATCAAGCCAAGAAGAATTAAGTGAATTCGTCGTGACCCATTCGCGGGCACGTTCGATGGCGGTGTTCTTTCGTTTGATGTATTGCTTTCTTCCTGGTCCGACGACATCTGGAATCTTGTACTTGGCATCAAAAACAATTGTGTCCAAACCACGCCCGCAGAAGAATCCATGTAGATAGTGTTCGATGGCCTTCATCTTCTTGTTTCGGTCTGGTTGTCTCTCGATCACGACGGTATTGGCATCCCTTAACCACTCTCTTCTATCTAAATGTTCTTTCAGAGCGGGTAACAAACCACCCTGCCTCTCCGAAGGAACACTTGCAACTTCCCACTCGATGATTCGCTTCGTGTCGGAATCAATAAAACACATGGCTAGATTCTTAATTCCCACATCTATGCTTATCAACATCTTATTAAAGAATAAGTGAATATTTTCTTTAATTAAATGGAATGATATGTTGTTGGTGGTGTTGCCATGGGATTGATTCACAGATCTTACACCTACCATACAAATACGATGCCAAGGTAGACCGCTTTTCTATGATGGGTCAGTTCTGTTCGTGGGAATGTATGAAAGCATGGAACATGGATAGTAAAAATATTCGCAGTGCTGAAATAAATCAATTCATTACACTTTACAAGAAACGTGTTATGGGTAAAATCACGTGTACTAAACCCGCACCTTCACGATACGTTTTGGATCTTTTTGGCGGAAATATGAGTATAAGCGAATTTAGAAATGGTGCAAAAAACGTTTGGATTCAACTACCTAACAGCAATTATTATCCTTTGATTATAAATAAATATAAAGAAATTACATCTAGTGAGAAAAGAAAAGAAATAATACCCATAACAGAAGAATCCAAACTAGATGATATAAATAATGCAGAATCAACTACAGATGATTTGAGATTAAAACGACCGATCCCTCTCAAGAAAGCAAAGAATAACTTGGAGACACTAATGGGATTAAAGAAGAGAACCAAAGAATAATAAATGTGGTATGAACCCGAGACAGAATATGATATCCGTTTAGTTAACATGGATCAATTAATGATGACGCCCGCTATATTAAGAGCAGTGAAAAGGGCGGGTGTCAGACTCAAGGAAAAGAATTTCGAGATGGATCCTTATCCGGCACCGACGCCACTAAAAGAAGACATAACCAAGTTGGATTTTTTCGAGGGAACGCCCGTAAAGGTCAAGGAGCATGGTGACTTTTATAGCATCATTGACGGGCGTCACCGGGTCGCGGCGATGCTCTGTAAAAAATTCAAGCAGATTTCAGTCGAAGTCGTTTCTGTTTAGTGATGAAAGCCTTCTCTTCCTTGGTGAGGCTCATATTTCTCATGGCAACCACCTGCTTGAACAGAGGGTTTCCACGGGGTTCGTCCCACGTGCCGCGCATTGCATAGTACTCGGCGGTCTCTGGTGACTTCCAGGCTGGTGTTCCATCCTTTAACGGAATGGCTTTGTGTGACGTGGTGTACCGGTAGCGCTTCCTCTCGGCGTACTCGGGATCCACCCTCGCCCACAGATCGTAGTCTCCGTAGCCTGCCTGTCCAAAGTAGATGGTTTGTCCCTTGGGTGACTTGACCATGAACTTCTTGACTGGATAGGAGCTTCGTTCGACCTTCACCATATATAATTTCCCAGGATAATAATAAGAATGAATCTTTACTTCATCGCATTTCTGATTGCTCTGGTGTTCATCATCAGTTACAAGCCTGGTTCCGGAACACTCCAGAAGTGGTTCGGGGTCAAGGAGGGGATGCACCACGAAATGATGGAGGTGCCCGATGTCATGGCACCTACTTACAAGGTCACCAGTCGCGACGAGATTAACGCGCGAGAATTGAATAATATTTTTGGTATTCAAAGGTAAATGCTTAACTCATTCGTGAACAAGGAGATGATCTTGATGGCGCTCGTGACTTTTCTTATCATCGCTACTGCATATCTTTATATGGAAACCCGATGGCTTAAAACATCTCTTTATGCCCTTGAGGGTAGTATGAAGGTTATTCCAGAAATACCCGACGAGACTAATAAAGAAGAGGAGATAAAAGAAGTAAATGGATCAGCAGACGCATAAGGCGATAACTGTCCTAGTTGCGCTTTGTGAAGAAGAAGAAAAACGATATTTGACTGTGTGTGACAAGAGGTGGGACGATTGGACATTTGTGACTGGAGGATGTAGGAAAAGAGAAATAGGTTGGCCGATACGTACAGCCTTGAGAGAACTCGAGGAAGAAAGTCGTGGCATAATCGCCATTTCAGAAGGGTTTTACAGATATTTTTATTTTGAAGATGCTGAAAATCCTGGCATCATATATCATGTCTTTGTGATTGAAACCTATATCCCCAGGGAAACACAACTCAATATGGTGGAGCGATTTATTCGAGAGAAGGAAATTACAGAAGAACGCAAGAGAAATCGCCAGTCCATCAGAAGAACCTATGACGAGAACAAGTACATGTCATTTGACACCATGAAAGAGTTTCAATCTAAAGCCAAGTGGTCACTCATTGAAAATCAAGTTTTGGCCAACGACGACTTTCATCGCGCGCTGAATCCCTCGTTTCCAAAAATCCCTTTTAATATAAGGAGAAACAGATGCGAAAGTCAAAACAGGAACGTATCACCGAATTGAGGAATCTATTGGATCTTGATCCCGAGGATATCGAGTCCGAGGAAGCCAGGCGAATCCAGGATCTCACCGAAGAAGAAGTTGTAGGCGAGATCTATCTTCTTAAAAAATATGGACCCAAAAAGGAGAAAGACGAAATGACAGTATACTGTAATATGATGTAGGCTTAAAAACAAAAAAACATAGTAATCCAGAAGACTTCCATGAGTTTCAAAGACGAATGCGAGCGACTTGGATGGTGGTTCCGAACTAAACCGGACGGAACCATGATTACTCACACACTGATGAATGGATCTGGCGTACTTATCGTCCCCCTTCAACAGCGCGAGAGATTTTACGAAATATGTATGAAGTCTCTATCAAATCATGAAAAATTATTCATGGTTGAGCAGACCAAAAGTTCAGACAGATTCAGAATGTTTTTGGACATCGATTATGTGACGAACGAAGACCAGGGTGCAGTCACCGATGAAACGATAAAACGGTGGGCTATTCATCTTTATACGGCCTTTCCGTCACTTGGTCCAGTGTTGGTTTCCACTTGTACCAGGAGTCAGGGAGATGATTTCAAAAATGGTATTCACATGTCGTGGCCTCAGGTGACCGTTACGACATCTTCTGCACTGAATATTCTGAGACGAATAACCACCACCCTTATCGACTACGACGCCGACGTTCCATGGAGCACAGTACTGGACAAATCCGTTTTCAAGACCGGGCTAAGAACAATCTGGTCGTACAAGATGAAACGAGAGACCAAGGAACTTGTGATTCCTTATGTCCCAAGGTTTGAGGTGACCAAAGATGGCGTAAATGAAATTCCACAGAAAAATCCATCGGCATCGTTATTCGAACGTTTCTCCATTCTCCCTCATGGGAAAGAACTCGATCACTTTGGTGGCAGTGAGACTATCATTTCGGGGGCAAGTACAGATGACGAACTTCTCAAGTGGATTCAGGGTATGTACCCAATCCACGACGTGAAGCGCATAGACAAGGTCATTCCAAAGAAGACTCACTGGGTCATTGCGACTCAGAGCAAATACTGTGAATTCATCGAGCGAGAACACAAGGGGAATCATGGTTGGTTTCTAGTCGACAAGGAATCCAAGACCGTACTCTTCAAGTGTCACGACGAAGATCATAAAAATCGCAGCGGTCACAAGTACATGGTTCACCCCAGAATAATAAAATATCTGCAAGGATTAAACAAGGTATGATTACTATTCTTCTCATCATAGGATTTTCTATTTTATTCATTTTAGGGCGGCGATCTGCATATACTAAACCGGCAAGTTCGGACTTGTGGAAGCCGATAGAGGATTTGCTTCCGAACCTTTCCAGGTTTCGGAATTTAGATTCGGTTACATATGAAAAGTTTATGGAAAATCTCAACTTGTCCAAAAAGGAAATGATAAACCCAGACATAACGATTATCAGGGGGTCCAATTTGGAGAGAAGTGGTATGTATCTCAGACGCGCGGTTGATGATTTTTCGTCTCTGTCTATTTCCTTGCCATCAGGGGATTCTGTTTATCACGATGAAATCGCCGAACTGGCGGCAAATCTCGCTATTACAGGAGAAAAAGTCTTAATGGAGGCTGCTACGGAAACTAAGAAAACTTTCACTCCGCGTCTGTTAAATGCGCTTATTGATTGAAAAAACAATCCTGTTCGTTTAATAATGGAAACAAGAACTCGTTCCGGACGTATCGTCAAGAAACCAGAGATCTATACACCCGATGAAGTTGTCGAAGACGATTTCGACGAATCGGAATATGATTCAGACAACGATGGATCAGATATTGAATCTATTTGTACGGACGAAAGTGATCAAGAATATGATGATGATCTTGATGATTTCATTGTTCCCGATGAAGAGACTGAATCAGAAGATGAAGAGGATGACTAGAGTGCGTTCAGTCAAACTATTAAAAACATACATTCATATTAAATCCTTCCCAATGGAAGTAGCGGTCGAAAGTAATATACCACAGGGATTTAATATGGACGAGGGGGGTGCGGCTCCCATCTATAGACCCAATGATATTCCTATTCAACGAGAAAATCATGACGAACAAGAGGAGGAACAAGTTCAGCCCATTTATTATGAAGTTCCAATGCCTAAACAACAGGAACATCACCAGCCGGAGATCATTTATCAACCGGCTCCGCCCAAGTCTGATACCGTGTTCTCTGGAATAAGTCCTCTCGTATGGATGGTCATCGTCTTTGTTGCTTTCATTCTTGGGTTTTTCATGGGAATGGGTGCAGGTGGGAGGAATAATGGTGGAGGACAAGCAGCACCAATTATTCTAACTTCAGGAAGGGGCGTCTAAAAATCTGAGTAATTAGTAGAAGATGGACAGTTTTAATGCCATTGCATCAATTGCATTTGGAATGATCGCCGCATGGGTCGTTTTTGAAAAGAGTGAAACTTACATTCCTCTTCAGACCGATACGGGTGACGATCCTTCCAAATACTATGCATCGCCCATGGAAGTGATGGACGAAACGCTGTATGTAACGAATCCAGAGTCGCTATATGCAGGGTTTAGTTTGGAGCCAGGAAAGCAGGTTCAGAAAATCCCTATTGGACCCGTGGTGGACAGACTTGGAAAAGTCCAGGAGATTCCAGGTCTTCCAGCTAGGGACATCTTATATCCCATCAAGGAAGATGCAAACTTGGAGATTGAACAGATCCCAGCCCCCGGTTCAGGATCTGGTGGAGTTGAGGTATTCCCTCAGCTTTAGACGACCTTCTCCTTTCCCTTGGAACTTGAACCAGAACCGGACGCCTCTTCGGTGACCTCCTCGACCGTCGCGAGGTTCTTCTTGCGCTCCTCCTCGCGCTCCTTGATTAGGCGAGCAACCTCGTCGTCTGCCATCTTGACAAGTTCCTCCATGCTCTTGTCAGGGTGCTCCTCCTTGTACTTTTCAACCAGTTCGGCTGGGTGAGGGATGGGAGCCTCGTCGGGCTTGCTGTAGAACCTCGAGTTATCGTCCCCAGCCTCCAAGAAAGGCATATTTGAACCTGAAGGCTTGGCAGTCATGTCCTCCTTGCGCTTTTCGAACATCTGCGCGGCATGCTTCTGATTCTCTTTGTAACCATCCATGATTGACTGAAGACGGTCGTCTGTATACTTGACGTTGACCATCTCAGATACTGGAGGAGGGGGGAGAAGAAGCCACTCGTACATGTTCACCACATAGATGTCCACTGAAGAATCCAGACCCTGGAGTTCCTTGGCATGCTCCTCGGCCTCACTCTTGGTTCCAAAAGCTCCGCGAATCTTAATCATAAACTCGGTGTGCTTGGCACCCTCGGCAGGACGAACCCAGCCACCATCAAGGTTACCGACAAATGAAAGGCATGCCCACGACACACCGGGAACGACGAGTTTATCTTTCACAAGACGAGACATTGTACTATACTATATAATTTCTTCTTTAATTGTAAGATGTCACAGAAGATACTCATTTATGTGACCATATGGCTTCTCCTCTTGTCATTTTTGAAGTTGATCAAAGAACCCAAGAGTTTGGTGACCTTGCGTGAAAGGTATACTAAGCTGCGCGAGGAGTTCGCCAAGCTGCCGAAGGAGCACAAGTTTCACAAGTTGGAAGAACCCATCCTGTTGGTAGGATATCACGGAATGCAGGGGGGTCTCTTGGGGTTCAACACGAATAAGGGGTCGGAGATTGGTCTGTGTGTAGACGGTTGTCCCAATGAACTCATGCACGTACTTCTCCACGAACTTGCTCACGCTACAGTAAAGGAGTACGATCACAGTCCGGCATTCTGGACGAACCTGGACGAACTCAAGAAATTTGCAGAGGAGAGGAAACTTTACGAGACCATCGAGGATCCCAAGGGATTTTGTGGAGCCCGTATCCATGATTAATTTTGTGTCTCAATAGTAATATGGCTGCCCCTACAGGTGTAGTGCCCGCGCTTAATCCCGCTGAGGTTGTGTATTTTATCAGTCTTTACTTTTTCAACTATTTTGTCCTCCAGTTGATGTGCAAACTAATGATACTGATGAACCAAACCCAAGATGCCGCTGATAACGAGGAAGATAGGACAGCGACGTTCCAGGAATTCTTCACGGTCATGTTTTATATTCTATCTGTCATATCCTTAATGTTTATAACCCTTCAGGCGAAGGGGTCCAGTCGGTCGGCGACCTTCTCTGGGCTAATTGTTGTGTTGATTGCCATCCCAAGCTCTCTTGGGAGTTACGATCTCTTTGATGACCCTTATGCCAAGTATTTGGTGCCACTGGGTGTCAGTGCTTTAACTAATTATTATATCGGTTAATAATAGAATGGCGGAACCCTATATTCCCGCGATAAAGGATTTCGACTTTTTGTTCAAGTTTCTATTCGCATACTTTTTCATCCAGGTCTGGGGTATCCTAACTGGACAGGGTAGGACGTTTGAAAAAGTACCAGAGATTAATAGAAAACAGATCAAAGATATTGAGAAAAAAATAAAAAAGGTTAGCGAGACTATCAGAAACAAAAGACAAAAATTACGAAATACCAGACGCCAAAGTGTAAAGGATCGGCTCGAAAAACAAATTGATGATTTAGAATGTGAAGAGGAAGAACTAATCAATCAAAAACACGAACTTGGTAAGTCAAAAAGAGCAAAACTCGTCGTGGACCGCAAAGTCACCGAAGAAGAAAACCTTTCGACTCAACGCAAGTATCTGTTTCAATTCGTATTCCTGACCGTTTCTATGTTCATTTTCGCATTTGCGTTGATCGGGTTCCTGGAGGTTCCAGGTCGTGATGTTGCGAACATTGCAATATTCATATTCATAACGGCTTCACTTTTGAAATATCTTTTTGATTTTTCTATTTTAGAAAATGGTCAATCATACATGATAATTCTTGCGGCTCTTTCACTTTATGTGGATTCATTCCGCGAAACAGCCGAACGTATTGCCTCTCAATTTTAAAATCCAGAATAATAGTAATAATGGATGTATCAAGTCCAGGGTACATGTTTGGTTCTTGGGTCCTATGGTCGGCCCTGATCCTACCTACCATGTATCTTAATGTCAACAGCGACCCGAATGAAGCCAAGGTTAAAATGTGGAAACGCACCGCATTAGTGTTCGGTCAGGTGTTGCTCACAGGAGGCGCATTTGCAGCGGCACCAGCAGCAAGGGCTTTGTTGATGAATCCAATTCCGCCGATGGTCATGGGAACCATGTTGTATGTTCTCAAGTATACCAAAAAGTCAAAACCTTTTGACAATAAAAAACTAGTCAAGTGGGTTGCCGTAACGTCCCTGATCGCAACGATTGGAATCCCACAATTGATCGCAGGCGTAAAGCGGGG